>ODAJ012150739.1_pt1 | contig 21537 bp, 15 predicted proteins | sample 1539241 | NCBI WGS metagenome assembly ODAJ01 (sample SAMN02144231, study PRJEB22623) | gut metagenome | biome: sheep rumen | host: Ovis aries | place: New Zealand | reverse complement strand
ATACGCAACACATTCTCGTAGTATTCGTTCAGTCCTACCGCCTTGGTATAGGCATCGAGGAAAGGCACGTATTTCTCTTTCAGGAACTGCCTGCTGAACTTATAGATATTGACAGTCTTGTAATAAGAGGCGACATCGTTATAGTCAAAAGCATCCTTGGAGATGAAGTTAACAATGTTGTTGTCTGCATCGATACGTACCATCGTACCGTCCATCCATGTCTCGTATTTGGCGACGAGGGCAAGGTTGGGATAGGGGTTCTCCAACAGCATGCCGAAGAGACGGTCGCTGAGGATGAGATCGCTCTCAATGAGTAAGGTGTCATCCTCCTGCAGTTGTTCCTTCACCAACGACAAAGAATAAATATTGTTCGTCTTGTCGTAGATGGGGTTCTCTGCATATTCTATCTTTAACAGGTCGTCATAACGGTGACCGATATAGTCACGAAGGGCTTCCCCTTGATAGCCGACAACGATGATGACACGCTGGAGTGAGAGTTTGGACAACTGTCCCAACACACGGTCTATCAGTCGCACACCATTCACAGGAACCATACATTTCGTTTGGTTCTTTGTCCATTCTCCGAGTCTGCGACCCATACCAGCCGCCAAGATGATTGCCTGCATAGCCCTAAACTCTCAACTCAATCACCCAACTACGCTTCCCGGCTTTACGTCTTTCGTCGTGGTCACCACACTAAGGCTCTCGTCAAAGTCAACGGCAGAGAGGATCATGCCCTGGCTCTCGATACCCATCATCTTGCGAGGCTCGAAGTTGGCCACGAAGAGGATGCGCTTACCCACCAGTTCCTCGGGGTTCTCATAGAAAGCGGCAATGCCCGAACAGATGGTGCGGTCCTGGCCCGTTCCGTCGTCAATGGTAAACTGCAGGAGCTTCTTCGACTTCGGCACGCGCTGGCACTGCTTGACCAGCCCCACGCGGATGTCCAGCTTCTCAAAGTCCTCGAAGCTGACGGTATCCTTGATAGGGGCAGCTTGGTAAGTAGCAGCCTCGTTAGCCTTCTTTGTTGCTTCCAACTTGTCTAACTGTCGCTGTATGACGTCGTCCTCTATCTTCTCGAAGAGCAGGGAGGGCTCACCCAGTTGGTGACCAGCCTTCAAGAGGTTGGTAGAGCCTAACTGGTCCCACTCGAAGCTCTCCATGTTGAGCATTTCGCGCAGCTTCTTCGACGAGAAGGGCAGGAAGGGTTCGAAGGCTATGGCCAGATTGGCCGTCAGCTGCAGACAGATGTTCAAGATGGTTTCACAGCGCTTGGGGTCGGTCTTCCATACTTTCCACGGCTCACACTCGGTGATGTAGCGGTTGCCGATGCGGGCCAGGTTCATGGCTTCGAACTGTGCGTCGCGGAACTTGAACTGGTCAAGTAGCGACTCCACTTTCTGCTTGACGTCCTTAAACTCTGCCAGCGCGCTGTTGTCAACCTCCTGCAGTTCGCCACACTGCGGTACCACGCCGCCCCAGTACTTCTTCGTGAGCTGCAGGGCGCGGTTGACAAAGTTGCCATAGACGGCCACCAGCTCGTTGTTGTTGCGGTCCTGGAAGTCCTTCCACGTAAAGTTGTTGTCCTTCGTCTCGGGGGCGTTGGCCGTCAGCACATATCTTAATACGTCCTGCTTGCCCGGCATGTCAACGAGGTACTCGTGCAGCCATACAGCCCAGTTGCGCGAGGTCGAGATCTTGTCGTTCTCCAAGTTCAGGAATTCGTTGGCCGGTACGTTGTCGGGCATGATGTACTTGCCGTGGGCCCTCATCATGACAGGGAAGATGATGCAGTGGAACACGATATTGTCCTTGCCGATGAAGTGTACCAGGCGCGTGTCCTCGTCTTGCCACCACTTCTGCCACGTGCCCCAGCGTTCGGGCTCCTTCTCACAGAGCTCCTTGGTGTTCGAAACGTAGCCGATGGGGGCGTCGAACCATACGTAGAGCACCTTGCCCTCGGCACCCTCTATGGGTACGGGGATGCCCCAGTCCAGGTCGCGCGTCATGGCGCGTGGCTGCAGGTCCATGTCGAGCCAGCTCTTACACTGGCCATAGACGTTGGGGCGCCACTCCTTGTGCTCCTCCAGAATCCATTGTTTCAGCCAGTCCTGATATTCGTTCAGTGGCAGGTACCAGTTCTTCGTTTCCTTCAGCACGGGCGTAGAGCCGCTGATGGTGCTCTTCGGGTTGATGAGCTCGGTGGGCGAAAGGTCGCGCCCGCACTTCTCGCACTGGTCGCCGTAGGCTCCCTGCGAGTGGCAGTGGGGGCACTCGCCCGTCACGTAGCGGTCGGCCAGGAACTGCTTGGCCTCTTCGTCGTAGAGCTGGGTGGTCGTCTCCTCGGTCAGCTTGCCCTCGTCGTATAGCTTGCGGAACCATTCGGCGGCAAACTTATGGTGCGTCTCTGAGGTGGTGCGGCTGTAGATGTCGAACGAAATGCCAAACTCCTGGAATGAGTCCTTGATCATTTTATGGTAGCGATCGACCACGTCCTGTGGCGTAATGCCCTCCTTGCGGGCACGTATGGTGATGGGCACGCCGTGCTCGTCGCTGCCGCCAATGAAAAGCACCTCTTCCTTCTTCAGTCGGAGGTAACGCACGTAGATGTCGGCCGGCACATAGACGCCAGCCAGGTGACCAATGTGCACGCCGCCGTTAGCGTAGGGCAGTGCCGAGGTCACGGTAGTTCTCTTAAACTTCTTCTCTGCCATTCTTCTGTATTTCTTTTTTGTTCTGTTTCTGGAAATTTGGGTGCAAAGATACAAAGAAGCGAAAAGAAAACCAAAAGAATTTTGAGTTTTCTTGAGTGAGACACCTCAGCGTATCTGTAATATTTTGTGCGTCTGCAGCGACAGCCGCCACTCGGGGTGCTCCTTGATGTACTCCACGCACTGGCTCGTCAAGAGCGTGTTACGCTCTGGGTTGCCCGTGTCGCAGGGCTGGAGGTAGAGGAGGGGAGCCCCTTCTGACTCCCTCAACGGGGGGAGTAAGCTGCGGGGGGCAGTCTTGCCGTCAAAGATGACCTTCAGTTCATTGATGCGTTCCGGTCTCTCCCCCGTGGGGGAGTCAGAGGGGGGGCTCTTGGGCGATACCGTCACCCAGTCTATTCCCTGGGGTACGGCGTGGGTGCCGTTGGTCTCCATGGCCACATAGAAACCCGCTTGGTGCAGGGCTTCTACGAGGGCGTCGTCAGCCTGCAGTGAGGGCTCGCCGCCCGTCAGCACCACGAAGCCGCAGTGCCGCCACACGCTGACGGCCGTCATGATGTTGCCGAGCGTCATCTCCTGATAGGAGCTGAAGTCGGTATCGCAGAACGGACACTTCAGGTTGCAGCCACTGAAGCGTACAAACACTGCTGCACGTCCCGTGTGGTGCCCCTCGCCCTGCAGGGAATAGAATATTTCGTTAACACGATAGGTTGTCATAGCAGGAACTTTGCGTCAATGGGGAACTGGTCGTCATAAACTTGAGCCACGTTGCCGTACGACTCCTCGACAACGACCTTATAACAGTGTTGAAACTGCTTGACAATCCATTCGGCCACGTTTTCCGCAGTGGGGTTGAAGGGCAGCAGCTCGTTCAGGTTGCCGTGGTCTAAGTAGCCGTGTACTTTCTGCTTGATGTGTGTAAAGTCATCAACCATGCCGCTTTCGTCAAGCTCCTCTGAAGCCAGGAACACGGTGATGCTCCAGTTGTGTCCATGTAGTCTGCTGCATTTACTCTCGTAGGGCAGCGTGAGCTGGTGACAGCCAGCCACTTCCATCTTCTTCGATATGCAATATACCATAATACTCCTTTTATTATACTTTCAGGTGGAGCAGCTCGGGCAATTGCCCAATCTCTTTTATCTCCACCATCCTCTCGTGCTTGATTTTCTCGTGAACCTCTAACTGCCACGTAACGTGAAACGGTATGTGGACAGCCTGTGCCCCAATGGCCAGTGCAGGCGCTATGTCGCTCTTTAGCGAGTTGCCCACCATGAGCAGCTCGTGCGGCTCAATGCCGAGGTGCTGGCAAAGGGCCAGAAACTCCTTCTCCGTCTTGTCGGACGTAATTTCCACATGGTCAAAATACTTGATGAGCCCCGACCGCTTCAGCTTGTTCTCCTGGTCTTGCAATTCACCCTTGGTGAAGCAGACTACTCGAAGTGGAGTAAGGCCCTCTTCCCTTAGGGAAGGGCGGGGGGATAGGCTCCTCAGTACCTCCACTACCCCCGGCAACGGTGTGGCAGGCAGGTGCAACAGGTGTTTGCCGGCCTCTAACAATTCGGTCAGCTGGGTGGCTGAGAGGTCATTCCCGCAGATGCGCAGGGCGGTCTCCATCACGCTGATGGTAAAGGCCTTGCAGCCATAACCCAAGTCCTCCATGTTTTGGCTCTCGGTTTCGAAGAGTTCGCGTTTGGGGTCCTGACAGTAGGGCCCGATGAAGGCATAGAGCAGGTTCTCTACCTCTTCGAAGTGCGACTGGCAGTCCCAGAGCGTGTCGTCGGCATCGAAGGCGATAACCCGTATTTCGTCAATGTTCAGTTGGTTCATGGCTGCAAAAGTACAAAATAAATATGAATTAAGCGTGAAGAATTAAGATTTATTTCGTACCTTTGCGCCATAATTGTAAAAACAAAAGCTATGGACAACAAACTTTTACAGCCGGGAACCATGCTCAGAGGCGGCGCCTACAGGGTAGAACGTTCGCTCAGTTCGGGCGGCTTCGGCAATACTTATGTAGTGACCAACGTGAACTTCGACGAGACTTATGCCCTGAAGGAGTTCTTTATGAAAGAGATAAACCTGCGTGACGGCGAGACGGTCACCGTCAGCGTGCCCGACAATAAGGCTACTTTTGACAGCCAGCGCTCGAAGTTTATGAAGGAGGCCCAGCGACTGCGACGGTTGAAGAACAACCACATTGTCGGCGTGCATGACCTCTTCGAAGAGAACGGTACAACCTATTATGTCATGGACTTCATTGACGGCGAGTCGCTCAGTTCACGGATTAAGCGTACAGGTCAGCCCCTTACAGAGGAAGAAGCAAGTAACGTGCTGAGCCAGGTGCTCGACGCACTTGACGCTGTTCACCAGCAGCACATCTGGCATCTCGACCTGAAGCCTGCTAACATCATGATGGACAAGACGGGCAAAGCCCTGCTCATCGACTTCGGTGCCAGTAAGCAGATGTCGGGCGGTGAAGGTCTGACCACCACGTCGGGCCTCTGCTACACGCCGGGTTATGCACCCATCGAGCAGATAGAGCAGAGCTTAGACAAGTTCGGCCCATGGACAGACCTATACTCATTAGGAGCCACGCTCTACCACCTGCTGACGCTCAACTCCTTGCCTTCGCCCATGGAGCTGGTGGAGGAGGGAGCTGAAGCCTTGCAGTTCCCGCCAGCAGTAAGTCCGAAGATGCGGCAACTCATTTGCTACATGATGCAGCCCAACCGCAAAAATCGACCGCAGTCGGTAGCGGAGGTACGTGCGATGCTCGGCGAAAAGCTTGCTCCGCAGGCTTCCACGCCCCCCAAGGTTCCCGTGTCCGAGGAAACCATTGTCCTGGGTAGTCCGAAAAAGGAGGATGAGACACAGGTCGTGGCCAAGCCAACGCCCAAGCTCGAACCCAAGCCCGCGCTCAGAACAACCCCAAAACCGAATCCAAGTGCTTACCAGCCCGCACCAAAGTCAACCCCTAAGTGGCCTTTCGTTCTGGGAGCTGCCGCCGTGCTTCTACTTCTGCTGGTAGGTGGAGGCCTCTTCCTTGGTAGCAAGTTGTTGAAGGGCACTGATGACCCAAGTCCTGTGGCAACAGCCACTATCACTGGGCCTGCTGAGTCTGCTGGGCTAACTGAGACTTCTGAGCCTACTGGGCCTGCTGAGCCTTCTGAGACTACTGAGACTTCTGAGCCTACAGAGACCACTAAGCCTGCTGAGACCACTAAGCCTACTAAGCCTACTGAGACCATCAAGCCCCAGCCGGCCCAGGAGACCCAGCCGGCTCAGCCCCAGCCCACCGAAACCACAAAGGTCGTGGAGGCTGACAACAACGTCTATGACGTGGTAGAGCAGATGCCCTCATTCCCCGGTCTGCAAAACTGGCTGGCCAGCCACATTAACTACCCCGCTGTGGCTGAGGAGAACGGCATACAGGGCCGCGTCATCGTGAGCTTCATCGTAGAGAAGAACGGCTCCGTCTCCAGCGTACAGGTAGTAAAATCCGTCGATCCGTCGCTCGACCGTGAAGCCTTGCGCGTGGTCAACTCCATGCCACGCTGGACACCAGGTAGGCTGAACGGTCAGCCTGTCCGCGTAAAATACACGCTTCCTATAACCTTTAGGCTGTAACAATCATTAAAAAGCGTAAATTATTTGGCAGTTCGCCTAATTGTTAGTACTTTTGCACCCAAATTAAGAGAGAATACTAGAAAATATTTAGACTGAGACATGAAGAAAGCAAGTGTTTTGTTACTTTTTGCTGCATCGCTGCTGATGACAGCATGTTCGAACGGGCTTGGTGCTTTGGGCCCGGAGAATTTTAAAGTTACTCCAAAGCCACTGGAAACACAAGGAGGACACGTTGAGGCTACGATTAACGGTATGTTCCCCGAAAAGTATATGAACAAGAAGGCCGTGGTAAAGGTTATTCCCGAGCTGCGCTACAACGTAGGCGGCACGCAACAGGTGGAGCGTGGCGTAGGCAATACGTTCCAGGGAGAGAAGGTCATGGGCAACAACCGTGCCATCTCTTACAAGCTCGGTGGTCACTACACCATGAAGAGCGACTTCCTCTATAAACCCGAAATGCTCCAGAGCGAACTCTGGCTGACCTTCCAGGCCCGTGTGGGTGACAAGCTGGTCGATGTACCGGCCGTGAAGGTGGCCGATGGCATCATTGCCACCTCAGAACTCTACCGCCTTACTATTCCTACCATGGCTCCGGTACTGGCGGCTGACTCCTTCCAGCGCATCACGCAGATTCGCCAGGAGGCCAACATCAAGTTCCTCGTAGCTCAGACACAGCTGCGCAAGAGCGAGTTGCAGAACAACTCTGTCACGCAGTTCGTACAGCTCTTGCAGCGCATCAACTACGAGCGTGCTACCATGATGCTCAACAATATCGAGGTTTCCGGCTATGCTTCGCCCGAAGGCCGTTTCACCATGAACGACCGTCTGGCCAGTGGCCGACAGAACGTCTCCGAGAACTACGTACGCCAGCAGCTGCGCTTCAGCAGCCTTGACGCTCCCGTTGATGTGCGCTACACCGCCGAGGACTGGGAAGGCTTCCAGGAACTGGTGCGTGCCTCTAACATTCAGGATAAGGAGGTGATTCTGCGCGTGCTCTCCATGTACGACGACCCCGAGGAGCGCGAACAGCAGATTCGTAACATGAGCGAGGCTTTCCAGGAGCTGGCCGACGGCGTGCTGCCTGAGCTGCGCCGTGCTCGTCTCATTGCCAACTACGAGGTCATCGGACGCAACGACGACCAGATACGTGAGCAGTTCAAGGCCAACCCCGCCGAACTGAACGTCGAGGAGCTGCTCTATGCTGCCACGCTGACCACCGACCGCGACGAGCAGATGAAGATATACCAGGAGGCTGTGAAGATTTATGCTGCCGATCCGCGCGCCTATAACAACATTGGCCGACTCTACTTCATGGAGGGTAACTACGAGCGTGCACGCAAGTTCTTCCAGCAGGCACTCTCCGTCGATAACAAACTTGACGAGGCTAACGCTAACCTCGGACTCCTGGAGCTGATGAACGGTCGCGTGGCTGAGGCTGAAGACTTCATCAGCCGTGCTTCCGGTTCGCCCGACATTGCACAGGTATTGGGTAACCTGCATTTGGCGCAGGGTAACTATGTGCTGGCCGATCAGGACTTTGACCAGGTCGTCAGCAACAGTGCCGCCCTGTCGCAGATTCTGAATAAGAACTATGCCAAGGCAGAACAGACGCTCGGCAAGATTCGTCCTGCCGACGCCATTACCGACTATCTGCGTGCCGTGCTCTATGCCCGCAAGGGTAACAACGGCGTGGCAGGCACCTTCCTGCGTAGCGCCATCGAGAAGGACCGCTCACTGCAGACCTATGCTGACCGCGACCTTGAACTGAAGAAGGTCGAGAAATAAAAAGCAAAGAGGGTAAAAAGGTAAAAAAGTAAAAAGGTTATGTCGCACATAGTACATCGCTTCACGCATACGGTACTGCTTTACCTTTTTACCTTTTTGCCTTTTTACCTTTCTCTTGTTTCCTGTGGCGTCGATAACGGACGCTTTCGTCTGGAAGGACAGTTAGAGAACGTCGATCAGTCGGAGTTCTACATCTATAGCATCGATGCAGGCAATGCGAAACTGGATACCATCACGGTGGCACAAGGCCATTTTGTCTATGAGACCAACCTCAAGAAGCTGGCTACCTTCGTGCTGCTCTATCCAAACCTCTCTGAACAGGTCATCTATGGCAACTCTGGCGTAACGGCAAAGTTGAGGGGCGACGCCTCCCACCTGAAAGAGGTTGAGGTGACGGGTACCGACGAGAACGACCAAATGACGGCTTGGCGACTGTCCGTCAGCGAGATGACACCCCCGCAGGTCAAGCAAGAGGCTATCAAGTTCATACGCGAAAATCCTTCCTCCATCCTATGCAACTACATCTTGCAGCGCTATCTGCTGACGGGCGATGAGGCCGACTACAAGACGGCGGCCGAACTGGCGGCTCTCATGCTGAAGGCTCAGCCAGATAACGGGCACATCATCCGACTTGAGAAACAGCTGCGCGGACTGAAGTATGCCGTCAAGGGGGCTACACTGCCTGACTTCCAGGCTACCGACATCAACGGCAATAGCGTCAGCCGACAGTCGCTGAAGGGCGAGCTGAACATCATCTCCACCTGGTCTTTATGGAATTTCGAGAGCCAGACGCAGCAGCGTCGGCTTCAGGCACTGCAGCGAAAGTATGGTAGCCGGCTCGGACTGCTCAGCATCTCGCTGGATGCCAGCAAGAAGGACTGCCGTAAGTTCCTGGAGCGCGACTCTATACGCTGGAACGTCGTCTGCGACGGCCAGGTGTGGGAAACGCCGCTCGTCCTGCAGTTAGGCTTTTCTGACGTGCCGGGCAATCTGCTCGTTGACCGTCAGGGAAAGGTACTCGACGTAAACATACCGACTGCAAAGATTGAGGAAAAGGTTAGGGCCATTCTTAAATGAAACAACACTATACCGGACTTACTGATGCTGAGGTGCTGCGATCCAGGGCGGAGCACGGGGCAAACATCCTGACATCACCCAAACGAGAGTCGCTATGGAGGCGATTCTTTGAAAAGCTTTCCGGACCCTTCGGCCATTACCTGAAGGGCTGGCAAGACGGCGACTCCCTCATCTTCATCCTCGAAATAGCGGCCCTCCTCTCGGTCTTTATATCGCTGGCGGAGTATAACGGCTGGTTCGGACTGCACAATCCGGGACCTTCCGTCTTCTTCGAGCCTTTGGGCATCCTCATGGCCATCCTGCTGGCTACGGGCATCTCGTTTGTCTTCGAACTGAAGGCTGACCGCGAGTTCTCCATCCTGAACATGGTGGGCGACGAGGAACCGGTCATGGTCGTCCGCAATGGTAATATCATCCAGGTGCCGCGTACCGACGTGGTGGTGGGCGACATCGTCATGCTCTCCACCGGCGAAGAGGTGCCGGCCGACGGTGAACTGCTCGAGGCAACGTCGCTCCAGATGGACGAGTCGTCGCTTACGGGCGAACCGGTATGCAGCAAGACGACCGTGGCTGCCGACTTTGACCCGGAGGCGACCTTCCCCAGCAACCACGTCATGCGTGGTACGAAGGTCATGGAGGGTCACTGCATAGCACGCGTATTGGCCGTCGGCAACCAGACGGAGCACGGACGTGTCTTCGTGGCGGCTCAGATTGACGACTCTGTGCGTACGCCGCTGAACGAGCAGCTCGACCGGCTTGGGGCTCTGGTGGCTAAGGTGAGCTATGTCGTGGCGGGCCTCGTCATCGTGGCACGCATCGTGGCTTATTTCCTTGACCAGTCAGTGGCTTCTTTTTCTCCCCTTGATTTTGTTACTTACTTGCTGCAGACCTTTATGATAGCCGTCACGCTCGTCGTCGTCTCGGTACCCGAAGGCCTGCCCATGGCCGTTTCGCTGAGCCTGGCTTACTCCATGCGCCGCATGCTGAAGACCAACAACCTTGTGCGCCGCATGCACGCCTGCGAAACCATGGGTGCTACCACCGTCATCTGCACCGATAAGACCGGCACCCTCACCCAAAACCAGATGCGCGTAGCGCAGCTGGTCCCCAGTAGTCCCAGTAGCCCCAGTAGCCTCAGTACCCTCCTCTCCCTGAACATCGCCATCAACTCTACCGCCCAGCTTGACCTCTCCGACCCTAAGCACCCGAAGGTTTTGGGCAACCCCACGGAGGGCGCCCTCCTGCTCTGGCTCCACGATCAGGGCATAGACTACCGCCTCCTGCGTGACCAGGCCGAAGTGCTCGACGAGCTCCCCTTCTCCACCGAGCGCAAAATGATGGCCACCCTCGTCCACCTGAAAAGAAGTGCCGAAGGCCTCCCCCCTTCGCAAAATCTGCTCCTCCTGAAAGGCGCCCCCGAGGTCATCATGGCCATGTGTGAAGAAGACAACTCTCAACTCTTAACGCTCAACTCTCAATTAAAAAACTGGCAGCAGCAAGCCATGCGCACCCTTGCCTTCGCCTATATGGAGCTGCCGCCTCATTTCACCCCAGGCAAAGACAACCTAAAAGATCTGATAGCATCTCCCAGTCGGGGGAGGTTGGAGGGGGCTGTCGCCATCAGCGACCCCGTACGTCCAGATGTTCCCGCTGCTGTCAGCGAGTGTATGAAGGCTGGTATCAAGGTGAAGATTGTAACGGGCGACACGCCGGGCACGGCTTGTGAGATAGGTCGCCAGGTGGGACTTTGGACCGATGCCGACGGCGAACGCAATATCATCACTGGGCCCGAGTTTGCCGCACTCTCTGACGACGAGCTGTTCGAGCGCGTGGCCGACCTGAAGATTATAGCCCGTGCCCGGCCCATGGATAAGAAACGCCTGGTGGAAGCCCTGCAGCGCAGGGGCGAAGTGGTGGCCGTGACGGGCGACGGCACCAACGATGCGCCGGCCCTGAAGGCGGCTCATGTCGGTCTGTCTATGGGCGACGGTACGTCGGTAGCCAAGGAAGCCAGCGATATTACCATCATCGACAATTCCTTCTCCAGCATCGGCCGTGCCGTCATGTGGGGACGCTCGCTCTATCAGAACATCCAGCGCTTCATCCTCTTCCAGCTTACGGTCAACGTCACGGCCTGTCTGGTGGTGCTCGTCGGCTCGCTTCACGGCATAGAGCCGCCGCTCACGGTGACGCAGATGCTCTGGGTCAATCTCATCATGGACACCTTTGCCGCTATGGCCTTGTCCTCGCTGCCCCCGTCGCCGCAGGTCATGCACGACCAGCCCCGTCGGCGCGAAGCCTTTATCATTACGCGTCCCATGTGGCGCCGCATCATCGCCATCGGCCTCGCCTTCACAGCATTATTATTAGCTTTATTATATCTCCCGCAACTCACTCTCCTCCCCTTCGGGGAGGCTGGGAGGGGTTCCTTTTTCACCATCTTCGTCATGCTCCAGTTCTGGAACATGTTCAACGCCCGCGCCTTTGCTACAGGACGTTCCGCCCTTCACTTGAAGGGCTGTCGTGGCTTCCTGCTCATTGCGGCCATTATTTTCTTCGGTCAGGTGCTCATTGTCACCTTCGGCGGAGCATTCTTCGGCGTAGAGCCCCTGTCGCTCCGGGAGTGGGTAGTAATAGTAAGCGCCACATCGCTCGTCCTGTGGATTGGCGAAGTGGCGCGTCTGTGCTTGTCTGGAAAGAAGCGTTAGTCCCTCACAATCACCTTCTTCCCGTTATGGATGTAGAGTCCTCTCGCTGGCTTCTCTACCCTACGTCCGTCGAGCGAATACCAAGCCCCCTCTCCCTTGGAGAGGGTCGGTGAGAGGTTTTCTATACCCGTTGCCGAGTTCGACACGATGAGCGGTTCGGTGCTGAAGCCCTGGTCTTTATACCAGCTGCCGCCGCCTGTGCAGTCATAGATAGCACTGTACTTGATGCTGCCCTCGCTGCTCGGTGCCGTAATGGTTTTGCGTATTTCTACAGTCTGCCCTGAGGCAATGTCGGTCGGAATGATGTCAGCAGTGCTGAATGACATTGCGTCTGACGGAATGAAGACAATGCCCATGGTGTAGGCGTTGGCACTGTTGTTCGCTACTTTAGCTATAATCTCCACCTCGCTGCCGGGCAGTACGGGGTTCTGGCTCCACTGTATATCTACCAAGTGCAGACATACGCCCTCGGCGTTCGTCACTTCAGGCGACAAGGTGCCCCCGTAGCCTAAGGGCTGAATGCCGAGTACGGCGTCCTGTCGGTTGTTGAAGCCGTTGCCGCTGTAGGCTGACGTGCCGCTTGGGTTCATGGCCGACAGCAGGTAGTAGCCGTCGCTGCTCACGGTGCTCCAGCCCCAGTTGACGTGAAAGTAGTCGCCCGTCTGGTAGCCGTCTATGAGGAACGTATGGCCGCCATTGCCGCTCGTTACGCCACTGTAGGCAATGGGTCGGCCGTTCTGCAGCTCGTGGTAGAGAATGTCCAGCCACTGGCTGTCGCTGTACGACGCGCGTATCAGTCGCTGCGTGGTCTGGTTGTCGTAGCCGAAGTAGCGGGTCAGCGTGGGCACCATCAGCTCTGAGTTTCCGCCGGAGCTATAGGCTGTGTAGTCCATCTCCACGCCGTTGCCTATCATCGCCATCAGCTTGGCCACAGCCGCTCCCTGTGCGGGGGTGTAGGTGGCCTGTACCCATCCGGAACCGTCGTAGTTATACCAGCCGTAGGCCGCCTGCATGTTGCTGTAGTCGATGGAACTGCCCGCAGGAACGGCATCACGGTAGAAGCCTCTTGTCCTCGTGGTGTATGCCGGAATCTCCTTCGTCGTGGCGTTAGGGTACTGGTAGTGGTACATCACCTGGGCAAAGGCGGTGGCTATGCAGCCTGTCACGCTATGGTCGCTGCCGTCCATGGGACATTCGTTGTAGTACGGCTCAAACTGGTCCCAGTGGGTCATGATGAACGGTGCAATGTTCGTCCTCGACGCACCTCGCACCTCGTACCTCGCACCTCGAGTCTCCTCCGTACCTCGCACCTCGTACCTCGTACCTCGAATAAAGGCTATCTCCTCCGCATACCCCTGCAGCCAAGCGCGCATGTTCTCGGGCATGTTCTCCGGGTCTATGTTGCCACTGTCGCTGTAGCCTAAGATGGAGGCCGCACGCTCGTCAGGGCTGACGATGACGTAGCCGCCGCCTTCCACGTTAAAGGCGTAGAGGCCGCAGGGCTCTCCGGCCGGCGTCAGTTCCGGCATTGCCCCTGCTGCCAGGCGTGCACCCTGTCCTTGGGCCATGTGCTGTTGCACAAACTGCGTAGCCCGCTGCTCTGCCTGCGCTTTCGTTACATCCTGGGCGGTCGCCCCCATAGCGGCAGCCACTCCCAATAGTCCTAAAATTACTCGCCTCATAACGCTAAACTAACCAAGTCACCACTCTTCTTCGTCCTCCTCCTCTTCCTCATCGTAGTAAGGGTCGTGATGTCCGGGAGAAAGGACCACGTCGCCAGACTTATAGTCTTCACCTTTCTTACTTGCTTGAAGCAACGGGCATGAAAGGAAGTTGAGAAGCTCAATGGTTGGTGCAGAATAACTTTTTCTCATATTTCGGTTCCTCCTTTATTTAATGACAACTTTCTTACCATGATGAATATACAAACCCTTCGCCGGCTTCTCTATACGCCGGCCGTCCAGCGAGTACCAAGACTTCTCTCCTTCGGGTAGGGTTAGGGTGGGGTGTTCTATTCCCGTCGTTCCGTCATCACCCTCGGCGATAGACAACCATGGCGCTGATACGTCTTCGGGCAGTGTCAGGTAGGCTGAACCTGCCTTGACAATAGCAGCATCAGCATTGATGCGGGCAAACACCACCTCGTCGCTTTGTACGGAAAGCACATAGTTTTCCGTGCCGTCTGTACCCTTTACTAAGTTGATGTCTGTGGGTACGGCAACCATTTTGTTGCCAGAAACGTCTTCGGTCGTTGCCAGTGTTACTGGTATGTTGTAAGTACCTTTGGCTCCGTTCAGCACCAGTCCGGTATTGGCTGGTACGATGTTGACGGCCGTTTTATGTATGGCCTCTCCACTACTGCCTGTCACGATGTATGCCTCAATGCCTGTTCCGCTGAAGTCCAATGGGTACTCGCTGCTGAACGTTGCCCACTCAAAGCTGCTGATATCCTTGCTGACACTTGCAGGGTAAACCGTCAGTTCTTTGGTCCAACCCAGCGTATTCAGGTAGCTTCCATTAAAGAAGAGTACTGTGTATTGTGTAGTCTTTTCAGGTGTCAGCTTTATGGGATATTCGTAATTCACTGTTTGGCCGGCTCCGATGTTGCAGCTGTAAGCATTTCCTGTTTCGTCTTCGGGCAGCCATACGGCGAGGTACTCGTTGTAGTCATTGATGCTGTTGTTCTTGATGGTGAGCGTAATCGTTACTTCATTTCCTTTAATGGTTGGATTCTCGCTGAGAGCGGCGTTGATGAGTTGCAGACTCCTTCCCGTTGCGTGGCTTACACGTTCTGACACTTCGCCACTGTCGGCTGGCTTCTGAATGCCGATGACGGCATCTTGCTGGCTGTTGAAACCGTCGGTCGAACTGCTGCCACCAATGCCTTGCACGTTAGGGTCGAGGGCGGACAGTACAAAGAAACCGTTGCTCTGCCCCTGCCAGCCCCAGTTGATGTGGTAGGTGCCGTCAGTGCTGTTGTAGCCGTCGCAGACAAACGAGTGGCCGCCGCCTGTTGACATGCCGCTGTAGAGGACTGGTCGCCCGTTGCTTATCTCGTGATAAATAATCTCGTCCCAGTCATCGGCCGTATAGGAGTCGCGGTTCAGCAGCAGTGCTGAGCTGTTGTAGTTGAAGTAGTTGGTCAGCGCAAAGGGAATCTCAGTCGAAGAGGCACCGGAGGCACCGGTTCCGTACTCCATTCTTACTGCGGTTCCGCAATAATAAAGCAGCTCTGCCACGGCATTGGCCTGAACGTCATTGAAGGCTGCGTATTTCGGTTGTTCCTCTCCTTCTGGAAGATACCATCCGTAGTCCTGCTGAATGTTGCTCCAGTCAATGGCAGTTCCTGCCGGCGTAGCCCCAATGTTGTAGGTGTCAGAACTGGTATATGCCGGAATCTTGTCGGCTGTTTCTGCGGGCCATTGGTAGTAGTACATCACCTGAGCCATCGCTGTCGCTACACAGCCCGTCACGCACTGCGTTCCATCAAACACACATTTCTGGGCAAAGGGACCATTCTGCGTCCAGTGGGTCTGGAGCATGGCCGGCACATCTGTGCGCCCGGCCTTGTTCACTCTCAGCACCTCGTACCTCGCACCTCGAGCCTCCTCCGCACCTCGCACCTCGTACCTCGCACCTCGAAGATAGGCTATCTCCTCCGCATACCCCTGCAGCCAGGCGCGCATGTTCTCGGGCATGTTCTCCGGGTCTATGTTGCCGCTGTCGCTGTAGCCGAGTATGGGTACTGACAGGTCGTCGTCGCTGACTACGACGTAGCCACCGTTCATGTCGGCGTTAAACACGTAGAGGCCACTCACGCGACAGGCCATGGTCAGCTGCGGCTGTGCGCCCGGAGCACGACGCGGTCCGTGGCCCTGTGCCGAACGCTGCTTCATAAACTGCGTGGCCCGTTCGAGAGCTGCCTCCGGGGTCACGTCGCCTGCCATCATCACGATGCTCGTTATGATGCCCAATAACAGTAATAATGTACGCTTCATCATGTTAAACTGTTTTAAGTTAATAATTCCCTTTTGGCCACAAAGTTACGAATAAGTAGTATAATAACCAAATTTTGCAGACACTTTTTCTACTATAGGGCACTAAGCCGTCTAAGGCCACTAAGGCCTCAAAGAGCTATTATTGCGCGCGCGTAAATAAAAATAATGTCTCTTTTTCGCGATTGTTCTCTTTTTACCGACTAATATCAAGAAACAAACGTTTACGCAAAAAAAATATAATGTTGTTTGGTAGTTTTAATTATATTTAATACCTTTGCCAACCCAAATATGATCAAAACAACTAACTGAAGAGATATTTATGGCACGTATTTATAGACTAATGGCAGCGATTGCCGTTGTTCTTGCCCTACAAACCTTACCTGCAGAGGCACAGCAGGTAGCACTGAAGACCAACTTGCTCTACGATGCTACGGCAACGCCAAACCTTGGTATGGAAATCGGTATCGGTAAAAAACATTCAATGCAGGTGTTCTACGGTCTGCACCCTTGGTCCTTTGGCCACGGCGAAGACCAGAAGTACCTCAAGCACTGGGTGGTCAACCCCGAGTGGCGCTACTGGTTCTGCCACCGCTTCAACGGCTCCTTTATCGGCATTCACGCCTTTGGAGGTCAGTATAATGCGGCCAATATCAAGATGCCGTTCGGCTGGTGGGACGACCTGCAGGACCATCGCTTCGAGGGTTGGTACGTTGGCGGCGGTGTCAGCTACGGCTACCAGTGGGTGCTCTCCAAGCACTGGAACTTCGAAGCGGCCATCGGCGTAGGCGCTGCCTACATTGACTACGACAAGTTCAACTGCGGCACCTGTGGCAAGAAGGTCGATGACGGCCACAAGATTTACGTCGGTCCCACCAAGGCCGCCCTCTCGCTGGTCTATTTATTCTAAGCCTTCTAAGCCCACTAAGACTACTAAGTCCACTAAGACTACTAAGTCCACTAAGCACTCTAAGTCCACTAAGACTACTAAGTCATAAAAGAGAAGACAATGAAGAAAGCAATTATCATATTAGCACTGTTCGCCGTGACTCTTTCGCTCACTGCCCAAGAGGCCATACGGCTGACCGGCACCAAGAATGGTACCGACACACAGGTTTCCGTTGAAAACATACAGGTGGCACGCACCAGCGAGAAGACGCTCCTCACCATGGACTTCATCCTCGACCAGCTCGACGTGCCTTCTAACCGCTACCGCGCCTTCACGCCCGTCATTCGCAGTAAGGACGGACAGCACGAGCAGCGCCTGAAGACGCTCATCATTAGCGGACGCCGACAGAACATCGTCTTCGAGCGCGACGGCATTGACCCGCTCTACGTCGATAACTGCGACAACATTCGCCGCGTCAATGGCCAGCCCCAGCGTTACGAGTATGCCGACGCCGTGGCTAATCAGCCCTGGCACCGCAATGCCGACGTCTTCGTGGAGTGCGACCTCTGCGGCTGCGGCGACCTCATGAAGAACGAGCAGGCCTTCCTGGCCTCGCTGCTGCCCCCCGACCCCTACGACCTCATCCTGCTGACCGACGTAGTGCCCGACCCCTATAAGCCCACGCGTGAGCTGCACGGCACGGCCTTCATCAACTTCGTCGTCAACAAGTGGGAGATGCGTCCTGACTACATGAACAACCGCGCCGAGCTGCGCAAGATTACCGATACGCTCGACATCATGGTACGCGACAAGAACGTGACCGTCAAGCAAATCAAGATTCATGGCTGGGCATCGCCCGAAAGCCCCTACGAGCACAACCGCATGCTGGCTACCAACCGTGCCAAGTCGCTCACCGACTACGTACGCCAGATGTATAGCCTGCCCACTAACGTCTTCGCCCCCGCCGAGGCTACGCCCGAGAATTGGGAAGGCCTGCGCAAGGCCGTCGTAGAGATGGACCGCGCCTACCTGCCTCACCGTCAGGAGATTCTCGACCTCATCGACGATACAACCATCGACCCCGACCCCAAGGAGCAGAAGCTCAAGAAGCTCTACCCCGACGAGTATAAGTACCTCTACGAGAATGTCTATCCGCACCTGCGCCGAAGCGACTACGAGATACAGTTCGACATTCGCAACTTCACGCTCGACGAGGCCAAGGAGGTCTATAAGGTACGTCCCTACCAGCTCTCCCTGCGCGAGCTCTGGGATGTGGCCCACACCTTCCCAGAGGGTAGCGACGAGTATAACCGTTGCTTGCAGACCGCCGTCAACCAGTATCCTGACTCCGCCGCAGCACTCATCAACCTGGCTAACGTAGCCATCCGTCAGAAAGACCTGCTCAAGGCAGAGACCCTGCTGCAGCGTGCCGGCGACAGTGCCGAGGCCGACCAGGCGCGTGCCGTAGTGGCCATCATACAGCAGCGCTACGACGAAGCCGAGCGCCTCCTCGCCGCTGCCGAGCGCAAGGGTCTTGACGTCACCGTCAACCGCAACGCCCTGCGCGAAATGACCAAGTAGCCGCTGGCCCAGGGCCAATGGCCTATAGACCCTATAGCCCCCATACGCCCCAAGTCCTCCCCCTACAGGGGGAGTTAGAGGGGGTCACCAGTTAGAGGGGGTCACCAGTTAGAGGGGGTCACCAGTCAGAGGGGGTCACTTATCTCGCTCTTTGACATACTGACACACAATCCAGGGAAGAAACGCACCAAATAATTTGGTCGTTTCATGAAAACCTATTATCTTTGCATTGTCAAACGATTCATTCAATGACTGCACGCAGAGAAAAGTCAAAGTCCCAGCCGCCCCAGCTCAACAGTCAGCTGATGGCAGCGAAAGAAAAAGTCAGAGATGATAATCAGCAGAAAACCCGTAAGGAAAAGCTGAGTAATTATCTGATTGATATTTCAAAGTATGTAATGACAGGTGTCGTTATCGCCTCGTTGTTTAAAGACTTTGATGGCAATAGGTTTCTAATATATGTCGTAGGCTTGTTCATAGCTTTTATGGCATTAGGCGTAGGTTTAGTATTAACTGATAAAAAACAAAATAAGGAGAAATAATTATGGGAGTATATCTTGTAGGATTAACAGTAGGAGTACCCTGTATGCTCTTTTTACTCTATTGCTTAACCCCAAGAGGTAAGCAGTGGATGCGTCAAAACAATCTTCTTTAACCTTCCCCCCCCTCACACCTTACTAACAAACAACCCCCTCTTTGGGAGGGGGCAGGGGGAGGCTTATCTCCCCTGGATTGTGCCCCGCCAGCCACCGCTGACGTACCCCAAGTTCTCCCCCTACAGCGGGAGTTAGAGGGGGTCATATAGTCAGAGGCGGTATCCCAAGTCCTCCCCCTACAGGGGGAGTTAGAGGGGGTCAATTATTGAAACAAAACAACATTTTATAATTAACATTTTATATTAACTTTTTAAACAAAACAAGTATGAAGAAATTTAGTTTTCTTGCGCTCGCAGCAGCTGGAATGCTGTTCGCAGCTTGCTCGTCGGACAAGGACGTCGTTGCCAATGAGGTTAACGGTGGAGTTGCTTCCTATGAGAATGGCTACATTTCTGTAGGTATTAATTTGCCGACAGTTCCTCAGTCAGTCACTCGTGCAACGAATGACAATGGCTATCCTAACAACAATTTTGATTTGGATGACGGAGATGACAATGAGTATGCAGTAGGCTCTGTTTATCTGCTTACTTTCAGACCTTCTGGTACAGATGAAAACAATGCTACCTTCCAGACCGCATTCCTTCTCACAACCGAATGGGCAAAGAACTCAGACCCTCAGGTTACGGTTTCTACTCGTGAAAACATTGTAAAGAAGATTGGTTCAAAAGTTCAGAAAGGTGACTTGGCTCTTGTAGTTATTAATCCGAATAGTCTTTTGACTTTTGCTCCAAAGACAGGAGATGGTGTTGTCGAGGGAGAGCAAACTGTTAAAGTTGGTATAGAGACTGATGCTTTCTCAGGTACCTTCGGAGCTTTCAGAGCAAAACTGGCTACTTCTGATAATCTGGATGCAACTGAGATGCATAAAACATCAACAACATTCTACATGACAAATGCTCCTTTGTATGCTGCCCAGGGTTCATCGACCACAGCACCTACAACAACAGTTAATCCTGCTTACCGTGTCTTAGTTCCCATTGAGAACGTATATGAGACAGAACAGGCTGCAAAAGATGGTGTTGCTTCGGAGATATTCGTTGAGCGTGGTATGGCCAAGGTTACTTTGAATGCAACTCCAGCAAATGCAACTCTTGGAACTAAAGTTACAGAAACGGGTGTTGCTGATGCGGATGTTACATTTGCCATAACAGGCTGGACACTTGACCAGACAAATGCATCTTCTTATCTTGTTCGTTCAACAGAAGGTTATTCAGATTTTATCAATTTGGTTAACGGTGCCAGCAAAGTTTATCGTTTTACTGGTAATACTGCAATACTGCCTCAGAATAATCCTGGAGATTACAAGTATCGTGGATACTTTGCTAAGGATCCTAATTATAATGCCGACGTTGCAGCAGGCGACTTGATTTATTTTAAGAATATGACAGGCGGAACATTCACGACACCTACAGGTACAGGTGAATTTGCTCCTAAGTACTGCTTCGAAAACACATTTGATGTCCAGCGTCAGACTCGTAAAAATACTACATTGGCTCAGGTTGAGATTACAGTCGCTGGTGGTGCTGATCTTTATACTGTAAATGGTGTTACCAGTAAGATTTATAAACTTTCTGGCGTTCAGACAGCAATTAAGAATGTGGTTCTTGAGTACTGTAAGGCTAATAACCTGATGGCAGTTGGTAAGGATCTTTCAGGTAAGACCTCTGATGACTTGTTTAAAGATGCAGCCATTACTGCTAAAACAGACCCAGAATATGAATATACAGTCACTGCCATTACAGTGAAAGATAATACTTACTTCAAGACTGGTATTGACACGGAACTTGCAAACGCAGCAACTCTTACAGCAATAAACAGTCAGTTAGGTGTTATTACAAAATATACTGGTGGTAAGAGTTACTATGCGATCCGCATTAAGCACTTTGGCGATGAGTTGACTCCTTGGCATGTTGGTACAAATAATAGCGGTAAGTCTTCACTCGACAGTTCTGTTGACTGGATTTGGAGTCCTGTTGGAGGAGCTAAAGAAGCAGAACAGCCTTCAGCAGGAAATTCTTATCCTAACAATAATGCGAATGACTATCTTGGTCGTTATGGTGTACTGCGTAACAACTGGTATGACCTGAAGATTGGTAGCATCAAGACACTGGGTAGCCCTGTTCCCCTGGATTATAGTGCAGACGGTACTCCCGATGATGAACTGGAAGGCTACATCAACGTGAAGATTAATATCATGTCTTGGGCTAAGCGTACACAGCAGTGGAACTTCTAATCTACTGTTAATAAAAGAAGTAAACGAAACTCGAATTTAAACAATTCTAAACGACAATGAACGTTCGACACATCATACAGAAGAGCATGCTGGCCGCCGTGGCCGCATTAACAATCAGTAGTTGCGACATGATGACAGAAGACCTGAGCGACTGTCCGACAGGCCTGTACGTCAATTTCGTCTATGACTATAATATTCAGCGGGCAGACATGTTCAAAGACCATGTCGGTGGCCTCACGCTCTACGTGTATGATGAGTCGGACCGCCTTGTCACA
>ODAJ011729811.1_pt1 | contig 21552 bp, 21 predicted proteins | sample 1539241 | NCBI WGS metagenome assembly ODAJ01 (sample SAMN02144231, study PRJEB22623) | gut metagenome | biome: sheep rumen | host: Ovis aries | place: New Zealand | reverse complement strand
GTCTGCGTTCGTTGCCTCGCCGCTGAATGTCACATACGCATTGATTCTTCCGTACTGATCCTCCGGCTGCGTCGTAAACTCCGGCGGATTGGTCGATTCAAAGGTTTCGTTTTCTTCAAGGATGAAGTACTCTTCGTCAGGATAATCCTTCTCTGATTCTCCCGAATTGAACGCATCTATCTCCTCTGCAAAGAGCATTTCGTCCGTTTCAAGAAAACTCTCATCTAAGGCCTCATATTCTGACTCATTTATTATGTCTTCCTCTAAGAAAAGCTCATCTGGGGAGAATTCTTCTTCATAGTATTCATCCATATACGGTTCTTCGTATAGGAATATATCCCCGTCATCGTAGTATCCGGCTTCGTCGTAATACTCAGTTTCTTCAAAGAAAAAATCCTCAGCAAAAACAGACGAAGGCATGACAATTGTAAATGTCATCATCACGGCGAGGAGTAGAGAAGCAGCTTTTTTTACACTCACTTTATATACCTCCTGATTTATTTTTTCACCGAAATATAACATCTGTCATCAGGGGAATCTGTAATCGATTGGGTATAACTCCGGTCGATCCTGTGGCCGCATAGATCGGATCATCTCGACCATTCTTTTACGTTGAATCATCATTGAGGGTGGGCAGAAGCCAAAGAAGCTCGAGACAAAAAACTCTCCCAGAATCAGCTTGCCGATTCTCTCGATTAGGGCAGCTGTATCACTCTGAGCAGAAAACGCATATCCATGCGCTTGCGCCCATTGAGCAGCATAGCTGTCCGCTTTTCCCTGAATGACCGGTTCCGAAGCACTCTCAAAGGCGCATTCATCTATATATTTGACCGACGACGGTAATCTTACCGTTTCCAACTGGAAAGTGTCCGCAAATGCTCTTTTTTCAATCGTGGTTACCGAATCTGATAGAACAACTATTTTTACTGCCGTCCCCTCAAATGCACTTTCTCCGATTATCTGCAAAGAGGACGGGAGAATGAACATACTCTCCTTCTCATCCACGGAGGAAGAAATATATGAAAAGATGTTTGCAAAGCACAATAGAAATGCGAGCATCACCGCTATCTTTTTCATCTGTTCCCTCCTTCCATCTTTCAGTACAAATTGTTGATCTAAATATCCGTATTATAAACGATTTCTCATGCCTTATCGCGGTTCCCAAGGGCTAAATACTTTTCCTTCAAGAATATCGGCAATCCGCTCACACGCATGTCCATCACCATAGGGGTTTACCGCGCGGCTCATTTTCTTATATGATTCTTCACTATCCAGCAATTCTGTAAAGGTATTATATATAATCTCTTCGTCTGTACCAACCAATCTCAATGTACCTGCTTTAACTCCTTCTGGTCTTTCTGTGGTATCCCGCATTACAAGAACTGGTATACCGTAGGACGGACACTCCTCTTGGATTCCTCCGGAGTCGGTCAGGCAGAGATAACTCCGGGCTTCAAAGTTGTGACAATCAAACACCTCAAGCGGCTCGATGATATGGATACGATCACAATCCGCCAATTCCTGCTCTGCCGCCTCACGGACAACAGGATTCATGTGGATCGGATAAATCGCCTTACACTCAGGATGCTCGTCAAGGACTCGACGGATAGCGCGGAACATATGGTGCATGGGTTTGCCGAGATTTTCACGTCTGTGCGCTGTGATAAAAATCAGTTTATCGCTGCCCACCCAATCAAGTTCAGGATGATGGTAATCAGGCTGTACTGTGTGCTTCATCGCATCAATGACAGTGTTTCCGGTCACGTAAATACTGTCCGGATTGCGTCCTTCCTTGAGAAGATTGAATTTAGCCAAAGGAGTTGGCGCAAAGTTATATTGACTGATTATGGACACCGCTTCTCTGTTGAATTCTTCTGGATAAGGAGAATAAATATTATAAGTGCGAAGGCCGGCTTCAACGTGACCGACTGGGATTTGCAGATAGAAGCACGCTAATGCCGTAACGAAAGTAGTGGAAGTATCGCCATGTACAAGAACCACATCCGGTTTAACTTCTTCCAGAATGGATTTAATTCCATTTAGAATATTTGTGGTAATGTCAAACAGCGTCTGCCGGTCTTTCATAATATTCAAATCATAATCAGGAGTAACATCAAATGTTTTCAACACCTGATCCAACATCTGTCTATGCTGTGCCGTAACGCAGACAACAACTTCAAGGCTAGAGCGTTTTTTCATTTCGTTGACCAACGGGCAGATTTTGATAGCTTCTGGTCTGGTGCCAAATACAGTCATTACCTTTTTTCTTTTGTTTTCAATTCCCATATTTCTTTCTCCTTGCCCGGTGCCAAACTCGGCCATAGAGCTTGTTCAGCAGTCCGTGTCGGGATGATTAATGCACCTTGTGTAGCACGGTGTACGTGTGGATATTCGAAAGACGAAACAAATGGCATGATGTGAATATTAGGCAAAAACTTTCAACCTCCGTCTCATTACTGCAAATACATAGGTTTCTTTTGTGTATTATTAATCTCCCAGTCTCCAGTCTGCAATTCATCTCGCTACGTCATCGTTCTCCAGTTCATCAGTTTCCGAGGAGGAGTAGAGAGATTATATCTGCCTCTGGCTTATTTCTGAACACTATTCTTATTTTCTTCCTTAGCTCCAATCTCCCCGGCGCTGTCTCGTCCCATCCTGTTTAGCTTTTTTACAAGTCTAGCAGGATTTCCCGCTATCACGCAGTCCCCCTCCGGAAAGCTTTGTGTCACAATGCTCCCAGCGCCAACGATGGTATGATCTCCCAGAACCACGCCGGGCAGAATAACTGTATTCATACCAATCCAGCAGCACTTTCCTATCACAATGTCCCCAACTTTCCCCCGTTTTTTAAGGTCATAGAGGTCATGGTTGCTCGTAATAAGACCAGTATTCTGTGCAATATTTGTCCCTTTTCCTATCATAATTCTAGCATCCCATGTTTGAAAGTAGATACCGGGACTCTGAAAATTATCGAGATCGTGCACATCAAACACAATGTTTCTACCGACAGTTGCCAGCGGGGACACAGGCCATGGAATGCCTCTGTTTCTTTTCAGCCAAACCCGGCCCCAGAAGTCGGGAAGCACCCACTCATAGCCGGCTGAGTACCAGCGGGCAAAGAAGCGGCCTTTCGGGAAGTATTCTGACTTATATAAGAACAGGCCGATAAACCTGGCAGTGAGATAGACAATCAGTTTATGAGCACCTTTAAGCGTTTTCTTCATTGTGACCACCAAAAAGCAAATTTGTATGGATAATATAAGCAAGATATCCGAAGGCTAGCGCCGATGTTAAGATAACGGAAAGCAGGGTGGCATATGCAGCGCCGATGGTACTGAAGCGACTGATTAAGGCAAAGTTTAGCAGGATATCCATGATTACGGAGCTGATACTGATAAACAGGCCGTAAGTTACACGTTTAAAGGCTGAAAGAAAATTACAGCTTAGGTATCTGAACGTACCCGAGAAAAAATATTCGACAATCAGGATTCGAAAAATATCAACGGATTCCAGATATTGTCTGCCAGAGATGATAGTGATAATAAGTGGAGCCAGAAAAGCACTTGAAACGCAGATGATTAGGTTAATTACCCCGACATATAGGAATGTTTTTTTTATGTTCTGTTTTACCCACTGCCTATTGTTTCTATTATAGATAAAATTTGGCAATAGAAAGATGACAAGGCTTGCCGGGATAAAGTTGAGCGCGTTTGGGATCAGAGTGGCTACTTTATAATTCGCCACCTCGATCTCATTTGAAATTAGCTGTGCGACCATCGACACATCGATCAGGTAAACGAGTCCGTTCAGCATAGAGCTGATTCCAGTAAAAACAGAGTAATGCCACAGCTCACCGCGATATTCTCTTTTGATATGTGTAGTTTTTAAGATTTTTTTAAGTTCTGGTTTGGATTTCAACAAAATATAAGTACACGAAATAAAATATGCTGCATATTTGCAGACAATGATCCCGTCTACGCCTTTAAGTGCTCCTATGCATGTTCCGCCTGCGATCAGGATCGTGTTTATGTTTAGTGTACGGGCATATTCTTTGATTCTGTTTTCACACCGCAAAACTGTCAGGAACAGCTGTAACACAAAATCTATGATTACCACAGGAAAGTAGGCCCGCAGATATCGTCCTGCACTCGGGAACGGAAGGTGCAGAGCAAGCGTACCGACCATAAACAGTGCAAGCAGACCGATATCTGCTGCGAGGCCAACATAGCCACAATATTTATAGTATTGAAATTCCTTCTCATTGCCCTTGTTTTCCGCACCAAACTGAAAGGCGCCGGAAAGCAGTCCTAGGCCAGATATCAGGGCCAAATAGGAATAGATATTAAGCACATAGCTCCAGATGCCGTAATCGGTTTTTGACAGCAGGCGTGTAATCACCATATTGCTCAACATAGCAATTACCTTATTGATTACATTTGCACCAAAAACATCAATTAACCCGGATTTTCCGTAGTACTTCAGCTTCTCAACGATTTGCTTACCCATAAAACCTCATCTCAGCCACAGGGCGATCAAGAAGCAGCAGTCTCCCATGGTCACTGCTGTTCAAGTTTTTTTCTTCTCTGCTTCCTGATAGCTTTAACAATCATATAAGAGAAAGTATTATCCTCAACTGGGTATTCATCATGCGCATGGGTAGGTGCACTCATGATTTCATCAAATTCCTCGTCACTAATGTGGAGGGCTTCCTTGATTTCTTCCAGATAGCTATTCATCTGGTCCTCATCATACAAAGGTAGCTCCAACTCTCTCAGTGCTTCATCTCTCGTCATTTGTCCTGACACGATCATACTGGACAAGTGTGATGTTCGTTTATCAACGCCGAATTTTTCCGGAAACCACTTCAGTTGGGTAAATGCCGTAAATTTGTTTTCAAGGTGTTTTCTTCCGTAATATTCGAACCCGCAGAACTCCTTGAGCTCGTCAAACGCACGCTTCCTGTTGTAGTCAACATAATTCAGCGGCGTCATTGTTTTAAATCCAAGAAGGTATCTGTTGACCAGCTTCTGATTAGATGAAATAAAGGAAAGCTTATTTAATTTCGCTCCAGAGAATTGTTTGTTGATTGCCTTAATGTGCCTAACATCTGAATTAGAATGGGTGTTACCTACCTGCAAAATGCATTCCAAAGCAAAATTCAATCCGGAAAGCACATACTTTATTCTATATTTACGTACCTGTTCATATAAAAAAGCAAACAGCACATTGTCCTGAGGAATGGCTATATTAGGAACGCCTGCTTTCATAAACGCAAGTGTGAGGGAATTAAACTGCTCCGCATCTGGTTGAATCACCTTATAGTCAAAGCCGGTCTTAGCAATAATTTTCCTGAGATTTTCCTTAGATATATCGGTATCATATCCATCATCAATATGTATAGCCAGCGCCCTGAGTTTCAGCCTATATGCAAGAAGAGCGACATAGGAAGAATCCAGTCCACCCGAAAGGCCGATGACACAATCATATTGCTTGCCTTTTCCTGCTTTTTTGATCTCGCTGGCCATGATCTCAAGTTTTTTTTGTCCTTCCGAATTGGGGAAATAAACTCTATCTTTTATGGCCAAAGCATCTGTGCAGTAATTGCACACGCCATTGCTGTCGAAGCGGATTGTATCATCAGATGCATTATCCATCACGCATCTTGTACATCTTTGGTATTTCATTTTCTCCTCCAGTTGTTTACAGTCTCCAATACCGCATTCCGGAAACTTTCAGTTCGTCTATACGATACAGAGATTTCACGTCAATCAGGACTTTTTCGTCATCCTTCAATCCATCCCTGAAATACGTTTTCAGCTGATTTACAGACAGTGCTCTGAATTCCTTATGCCCAACCGCCACGATGATACAGTCAGCCCCCTTCACCTCTGTAAAGGATATAAGATCCACGCCATATTCGTGCTTTGCAATTTCCGGATCCGCCCATGGATCGCAAACCTCCGGTACAATTTCAAATTCCGCCAGTCTTTTGATGATATCGTAAACTTTACTGTTTCTGGTATCTGGGCAATTTTCTTTGAAAGTAATACCGAGAATGATAACTTTTGCTTTCTTCGGGGCAAGTCCCGCTTCAATCATCTGTCTGATTGCAGCATCCGCTACAAATGCCCCCATGCTGTCGTTGACCTTACGGCCATTGAGAATAATCTGGCTATGATATCCCAGACGCTCTGCAATATTTGTCAGGTAATACGGATCAACACCGATGCAATGACCGCCGACCAGTCCCGGTTTGAAATCCAGCGCATTCCATTTTGTGTTCATCCCCGCAAGCACCTCGGCTGTATCGATACCCATTCGATCACAAATCATGGCAACCTCATTCATAAAGGCGATATTGATATCCCGTTGGCTGTTCTCAATGACTTTTACTGCCTCTGCAGTCTTGATATTAGTAACCTTAAAAGTCCCCGCTTTGATCACAATATCATAGACCTTCTGAACTATGTTGGAAGTTTCTTCGTCCATACCGGATACGATCTTTCTTATATTCGTCAGCGTGTGCACGCGGTCACCAGGATTAATACGTTCAGGGCTGTATCCGATTTTGAAATCCACACCGCATGTCAGCCCGGATTCTTTTTCCAGAATTGGCATACAGATATCCTCCGTCACGCCCGGATATACTGTTGATTCATAGACGACGATCGTTCCCGGAGTCATGTTACGTCCCACTATTCTGGATGCATTTTCGACAGGGCCAAGATCCGGATTGTTGTCGTCTTTCACTGGAGTTGGCACTGCAACGATAATAAATCTGGCCTCCGCCAGTCTCTTTTCATCACTGGTAAAATCCACTGTAGTCTTGCTGATTACTTCGTTTCCAACTTCATTAGTAGGGTCGATTCCGCTCTTATATTGTTGGATTCGATGTTCATTATGATTGAAGCCGACGACCTTTAGGTGTTTGGCAAACTCAACTGCAATGGGCATTCCAACATAACCGAGGCCAACGAGTGCCAGTTTATCCTCACCTTTGATCAAACGGTCATACAAGTCAGAATAGGTGGGTTTTTCCATTTGTAGATCTTTGTCCTTTCATACATAGTATTCCGAGCACTGGAAGCCGCCATGTTTTCCTCATTTTTTGGGTGAGAAAGATCTCATCTGCAGTGAGGTTGCAGCGCTTTTCTTAGCTCTGTTTCTATAAACTCTATATCTTCTCTGGTCTTGTACGGATCAATCGGAAGGCTTAGAACAGAATCGCAAAGCGACTCAGTTACAGGACAGTCTGCGGCAGCGCTCTCAGTTCCCATAAAAGCCGCCTGACAATGCATAGGTTTTGCATAATACACCATTGATGGGATTCCAGCAGCTCTCAGTTTAGCCTGAACTTCCCTCCGATCCGTTTTATCCGGAAGCTGAATCGTATACTGGGCCCATGAACTGTAGAAGCCTTCTTGGATTTGAGGAAGAAGCAACTCCGTGTCTTTCAGTCTCTCCGTGTACCATCCCGCAACCTTATTAACGTCGGCTAGTTCATAATTGACAAACGCCTCAAACTTTGGGAGTAGAATGGCTGCCTGAATAGTATCCAGACGGCTGTTTCTGCCAAGGCGGACATTGTTATATTTTGCATTTGGATCGTTGGGATTGCCCATATCTTTCCCATGCACACAGATGGAACGGATCAGTTCAGCCCAATCGTCATTGTCGGTGAAAATTGCTCCTCCGTCTCCGTAGCATCCCAGAGGTTTTGCTGGGAAGAAAGATGTAGTAGAAATATCTCCAAAGCTGCATGCGCGTTTCCCGTCTATACTTCCGCCGAAACCCTGTGCTCCGTCCTCAAGCAGAAGAAGGCCATACTTTTTGCATATGTTTTTGATAGCAGGATAATGCGCCGGAAGGCCAAAGAGATCAACGGCCACAACCGCTTTCGCTTTATATTTACCGTCTTTCAAAACCTTTTGAATAGCCAGTTCAAGCTTTTCGGAGTCCATGTTAAAGGTTCTCCGATCAACATCCACGAATATAGGAACTGCCCCCTCATCTGCCGGACACTCTCCGGATGAGAAGAAAGTAAAATCCGGAACAAAAACCGCATCACCTTTTCCTATACCCCATGCTCTCAGGGCAACTGAAATAGCATCAGTACCATTAGCGCAGGTAATACAGTGCTTCACACCGACATAATCGGCAAGCTTCTTCTCAAGTTCTTTTACTTCAGGCCCGGAAATATAATGAGCGGAAGCTGCAACACTCATCATGGCTGAATCGATCTGCGATTTAAGGACTTCGTATTGTCTCGGCAAATCTCTGAACTGCATTACTTGTCCTCCTCCAGTCCTTCGCTCGTCTCTCTGTATTTACGCCCGCATCTTTTACAGACATAGTTTTCCGGCAGCAAAGTTCCACACTCGCAGGCCCATCCTTTTCTCTTGGCAGGAACACCGAGCATCAAGGCATGGGCAGGTACATTGGAGGTTACAACTGCTCCTGCACCAATTAAAGCCCATTTTCCGATTTTATGACCGCAGACCACAGTCGCATTCGCGCCTATGCTTGCGCCCTCCTGAACAAGCGTTTTTTTATAGCCGGCAGGTCCTTTCGGATACTTTGCCCTCGGTGTAAGGTCATTTGTAAAGACGCAGGACGGACCGCAAAAAACGTAATCTTCCAGTTCAACACCTTCGTAAATGGATACATTATTTTGAACTTTTACACCGTTTCCAATAACAACATGTTTGGATACATTCACATTCTGACCAAAGGAGCATTTTCTCCCTATTCTCGCTCCGGATTGTATATGGCAAAAATGCCAAATCTTCGTTCCTTCGCCGATTTCAACATTATCATCTACGAAGCTGCTTGGATGTACATATATTTCACTCATCAAAGGCTCCCTTCACCGAACCTGCCGGCAAAATCTACCGTGGAACAACTCTCCAGCGGAAGCTTAACGGGACGATGTTCTGCGGCAGATTTGTAAATGGCTAGCACGAGCTCCAAAGCACGTTTGCCCGCTTCCCCATCCACATATGGTTTACGGCCATTTCTAATTGCATCAATCACATCCGCATATAGCGGCGTATGCCCAAAGCCGTATACATTCGGCGGGTTCTCGCTGTATGTGTCTTTCACGATCTCCGGGTCATCCATTCCGTCAGCAAAATCCCAAACTTCTATAATATTATCGCTTACGCCGGCTGCCTTTGCCGTCCCGTTCTGTCCGAATAGATACAAAGTTTCCTCAAGGTTTTTCGGATATACATTAGTCGTACCTTCAATAATCCCATATGATCCGTTGGAAAACTTCACCAACGCCATGCCGAGATCTTCCGCCTCAAGGTAAGGATGTTCCAACTGGTCTGTATATGCCATGACTTCATCCACATCATCTCCCATCATCCAGCGGAGCAGGTCGATATTATGGATACACTGGTTCATAAGGCAACCCCCATCTTGTGCCCATGTACCGCGCCATGGAGCCTGTTCATAGTATGCTTTTCCGCGGTTCCAACGAACATGTGCCGCACCGTGTGAGAGCCGCCCAAACCGTCCCTCCTCAAGCGCCTTACGTATATACTGAATAGACTTGTTAAATCGGTTCTGGTGATTGGCGCACACGACAACACCCGCCTTTTTGCCTGCTTCAACAATTGCGTCTGCGTCAGCAATAGAAAGAGCGATAGGTTTTTCGATAATTACGTTGCAGCCTGCGGCAATACATTCAAGTGCTATTGCTGCATGCTTGCCGGATTCCGTGGCTATTGCTACAAGCTGCGGTTTCTCCATTTCCAGAAGTTTTCTATAATCGGTATACTTATGCACTTTCTCCAGTCCGAATTTTTCAGACTTCTCTTTCATGGCTTCCGGCAGGATGTCGCACATAGCGGTGAATTCAAGCTTATTATTTTTTGCAGCTTCGATATGGTTTGGTGAGATACGGCCGCAGCCTATAAGAGCATACTTCACTTTTCCTGACCTCCGTATATCAAATCAACTTCCAATTTAACCCTTTCTTCCCATGACATCAGTTTCTGACTTACCGTTATCTTCAACGCGTCCCGCATTTTATCTGTGTCATATTTGCCATCAATTATTTCTGTTATCTTATCGGCTGCATCTTTTTCGTCGTTGACAAACAATCCGCTTTCTTTGTCCACGATATATTTTTTCAAAGAATTCTCCGGGTACGTTATGATGACAGAGTCGGAAAACGCGCATTCGAAGAATATATTACCTTGATTTGAGCTATCTCCAAGCAGTACTGTAGCCAACGCGTCGTGCGATAACGATTGCATGCTCGCTCTCTCCACCGCACCGATGAAGTGCACGTAATCGTTTAGGCCAAGTTGCCGGATTCTCTCCCTCAGTTCTTCATAATAATCGGTATCAGATATATGCCCGGACAGCAGTAAATGAAGCAAATGTCCTCTTTTATGCAATTCGTGCAGAACCTGAACCACCCGATCCTGTCTTTTTATTCGGGATATCCGTCCGGCATGAAATATATATTTTCCCCTTTTGCACCCGTAGCCGTCCAGTATATCACGCTGACAAATGTATGTGTAAGACTTGTCTATACCATTTACCAGATAGTAGGCAGGAAATACAGCGTTGGGATTAAATTTCTTGAAAGCGTAATCGCCGTCTGTTCCGTCGTCTGTGATTAAAATGAATTCCTTCCTTGTATTGAAAATTTTGTAGTATATGGCATGTTTTCTTTTTGCTGCCGCTACTCCAAATTGTTCGATATCATGCGCAAGATTCACGACCCCATAAATTCTGTATCCGCATCTGACTTTATATCTGTTGGCCAATAGATTTCCCAGAAAAGCCGCAGTACCGTGGCAATATACAAAATCATAGTCTCCGAGCCGGAGCGTTTTATTCAGCACTGAATACAGCTCAAAAAAGCTTTTTGCTTTCAGTAAATATCTTCTGATTCCTCTGGCCGTGGCAAAATCGTTATTGACATTTGCCAGTATATTTTCATTTCCAATCCAATCCGCTCTTATGTCAATGATACCGTTATAGTTTGATACCAGCACAACATTCACTTCATTGCCGGTTTCAAGCAAATACTTCAAGGGTAATATAAAAGACGGCAGTCCTTTGCTCTCTTTTTTCCCTTCCAGAATATCCCGAAAGCCTGCAACCAGAGGAGCAACATACAGTATCCTCATCAGAAAGTTCCCCCGATCCACGTTCTATAGGGCAACAGCAGGATTCTGGTGTTATAAAAGCCTCTCATCAGCATAAAGAATAACGCCATGCTGCCGAGCAGCAGTATTATTGTTACAATATCCTTGTTTCTGCCGCTCCCCATATTCGACAGCAGTCTTGGAATAAAGAACACCGATGTGGTATTCATATAAAAACCGATTCTTGAAATCTCCGGTGTCCAATAAAATCCGATATAAAAGATCAGCGAGAAGACATTGAGATTAAAGCATATCAGTGTCATTCTGTCCTCTCGGACTTTTGAATAATATAGAGAGCCAATTAAAACGGCAGCAATCGCTTTCAGGATATTTAGCCAAGAGATCCTTCCGGTATCATATGCACTCCCCTCATATTCCGGGTAAATTGAAAAAGCAATTCGCTGCAAAGGAGTTCTGAATAATAACGCCAATACAATAGCAATCCCAATAATAAGAGCATATCTCTGCTTATTCTTAAAATCCATTTGTGATAATAGGTAAGCAGGAACACAGATAAGAGCTGTTTTATGGAATAACGCAGCAATCAAAAGCATTATGGCAAATCCAACATATTTTTTCTTGTTTAAGTAACTCAATGCCAGTAATGCGATAGCTTGCGCGAAATATCCTCTTATGGTATTAAATGTGAAGAAGTAATACCCCCATGTCAAAAAAAGGAATATTGAGATCGTCGGGTCAGGACTATACTCCCAAAAAACTTTCAGGTAGCAGAAGCATGTAACGAGGCCCATTATGATCAGAACCCATCTCGGATTTGTTGAAAAATGTGCAACAAATGTCACAAGCTTCTTAAAACCGATTTCCATATAATGAGGATAACCGGCCTGAATTAAGCGAATATGATGGTAATAACCTTCAAAGTCAATTCCGATCCCATCTCTGAACGCCGAAACACACCCAAGAATAATGAATGCAACTATAAAACCTGCGGCTGGAAGTTTGATGCTGTGGCAAATGCCGCCGAATTGCAGCCTAATTGTTCTGGTTTTTACTTTCTCCAGACTTTTTACCAATAATGTTACGATTGCCAACAGTAACAGGTATACCCACATGTTTTAATCCTCAGTTTCGATATTTGATAACACGTGCCGGGACACCACCCACGACAGCATAGGGAGGCACATCCTTTACTACAACTGCCCCGGCGGCAATAACGGCTCCTTCGCCAATATTGACGCCGGGAAGGATCATAGCTCTTCGTCCGATCCAAACGTCATCAGCAATAAAAACTGGTTGCTCTGCTCCAGTCCCTTGTTCCAGAATCGTTTTGTTCCTGTCTGAGAAATTGTGATTGCGCGTATATATGATAACCTCCGGAGCCATCAGAACATTATTGCCGATTGATACTCTGCCGAGAAGCTCGCACCTATCCCCGATGCCTGAATTGTCGCCAATCACGAGCTTAGAACTGAACACCGCGCCTTTACCTACGTTGATTGCTTTTCCGCACCGCTCACATATATTCCGTGCACACCAGTTTCTGAGTGCAAACGAAACTCTGTTTATTTTCAAATAGGACTGCGGTAAGTTCTTAGCGATGCATATATATAGTGTTTTTGCAAGGATCCGCTTTATCATTGAACATATTCCTTTTTCACTCAGAGAACAATTGCCTATACTCTTCTGTAAGTCTCTCTTTCATCAAACTCCACGCGTATTTTGAGTCATATAAAGCTCGTCCTCTGCGTCCCATATCTTTACAGTCTTCCGGATGATCCTTAAGCCATCTTAATTCATGATAGAATTCTGCTGCGTTGTAGTCGATAACGATCCCTATTCCCTGATCCTTTACGATTCGATCAATTCCAGACCCTTTACACACAATAACCGGCTTAGAGAGCGCCATGGCTTCATAAAATTTATTTGGGGCGCATAACTTGTTGTTTCTGCTCGTTGGTTCATAAATCGCAGAAATTGCTATCGCCCTGCTCTCTTCCTTAAGCACTTGACTATAAGGAATAGAACCCAAAAAGGTGAAGTGATCGCAGACACATTTTGCAGCTTCTTGCTCAAGTATTCCGCGCCCGGCAATGCACAGTTTCAAATCTGTATTATTGTAATATTGGTCAAATATTTCCTTTAGAAGCCGACCGTTATATAAACTTCCGCAATAAACATAATCATAAAGAATTCCTTCATTGTCCGATATTTTAGTTATTTCTGGCGAATTATAGATTATAGCTACCTTTCTCGGTTTAGCCTTTTTGATTTGATCGCGCCTTTCTTCCGTACAAATTATAGTCAGATCGGCATTGTCGATTACTTTGTTTTCGGCTTTTTCAAGCAATCGTCTTAAAATGCCTTCTACTCCATGACTGTCTGCATAATAATCGTAAATATCATATATAAATTTGCAGGATTTTCTTTTACAATACCAAGCTGCAACAGGTCCTGTATCAAAATCGCAAGCATGTACCGCATCAAAAGAAAATGTAAACAATGTTTTATAGCACCATAGAGAAAATGCCACCAGCTTTACAATGCCTTTTCTTCCAAGATTCCCACTTACCCTGACTTCATAACTCTTCCGTTTTACACTGTCTCCAAAAACACTATGGAAGTAGTCATTTTCTTTTCCATCCCGGTCCCATGATAAAACCGTTACATCATAACCGGCATCGAGCAAGCACAATATCTCCTTTGTAGCGCGGGAGTCACTGTATACATTGCTGCTTCGTAAATAGGCGATTTTCTTTTTTCCTGGCATCATTGTTCACCCTGAATCATTTGTGACAGACATAAATAGGTTCTTCTTCTGTCAAATTTCTCCTCTGCGCAGCGTCTGGCATTCCTACCCATTTGCCTGCATAGCTGTCTGTTGTCAAAAAGCTCCCGCAATCGATTTGAAACATCTGTCGGGTCTCCATTTTTACAGTTGAAGCCCATTCTATATTGTTTCACAAGTTCTATGTATTCTCTGCACTCCTGTGTATTTATAACCGGTATCCCAGCTGCAGCGTAATCAGAATGCTTGTTAATAATGCTCTGCGCTGCACCATGCGTGATCGGGTTCACTGCCACATCGCACTGTGAAAGGAATCCGCACATTTTGGGGTATTCCAGTCTGCCGTGAAAAATCGCATTTACATGCAGCGCTTCCGCTTTCTGCTTAAACTCCAATAGCCTTGGCCCGTCACCCATTATGTGAAAAACGAAGCGTCTGTCATCCAGCAGGCAGAGTGCTTCCAGTATAACGGTGATATCATAACTGCTCCCCAGAGTCCCACAGTATCCGATCCAAAACTGGTTCTCATCTTTCGGCACCCTGTATTCATGGGCATAGCGGTCAAAGTCTTCTATTCTGTTGCCCAGATACACTACACATGCGGGTGCATTTTTGTTTACCTGCTTGGCTCGCTTCAAATACGTCTCAGAAACTGCAATAATTTTATCTGCTCGCTTATATGCATAGTCCGCCATTAACTTGAACGGATAGAAAACTATGTTGCTTACAATCGGTACATTGAAGGCAATTTGAAATGCCTCCGGCCAAAGATCCTGAACGTCAATATAAAACGGCACATTATTTTTCCGGCAAAAGCTAGCCGCATACCGTGCTGCTGTCAACGATGGCATCGCGCAGTAGACTATATCGGGTTTTTCTCTTTTCTGCAGGTAACGCCTCACTTCTTTTCCCCAAAGATAATGGCTCCGGAATCTTTTTATGGAAATGTTTTTTCTATATCCGATCTCTGGTAATTGCGTTATTTTGAAATCCTGAATTATCTGGTTTGCGCTCTTTTTTCTTTTAGCAATGTGGTCAAAGCTGCTTGTTACGATTTCGACTGCGTTATTCTTACTTAGCAAAAAGGCTAAGTGTGTGAACCTTCCATAATCATCTAACGAGTATAACCTGTTGAAGTTTGCAATTATGATAATATCCTTCATTCGAATTAAAACCCTCGTCGAATTTTCACTTCATTATATTTCATCATGTAGACATTATCTTCGTATGCGCCAATGCATTTGGAATTCACATTACCTTTCAGGTTTTCCATGATCAGCTTCATATGGTCACAGCCACACTCATAAGCATGTGGATATCCTCCGCCAAAGCGAGGATTAACTTCAGATATGTAATATTCGCCTCCGACATCAAAAATGTCGATATCAATCTGCCCGCGATATCCAGCTTCTGCGACAATTTTTTCGATCAGTGTAAAGAGCTTTTCATCTTTAAAACTGACAGCTTTATCTGTCTCGCCTGCACGCATCTTGAGTTTCTTCTTTGTAAAGATGGAAACCACTTCACCAGAGATCATATCGATATAGACGTCTGCGCCGATCTCCTGCCCGTCTAGGAATTCCTGGATCATCAGTCCATCTTCATGGGCAAAGAGTAATTCTACGGTATCTCGGTCATATACTTTTGATATGCTGACGGATGCTGAACCACATACAGGTTTTACAAAGACAGGATAGCTGACTTCTCCCGCCTCGACTGCGCTGTAAAAGGTTTCCTTATCCATCCATGAGCGTGCACAGCGATACCCATGGGTTTTAAGCCATTCGTACATTCTGTATTTATCCAGAGACATCTCGCATAGCTCATATGAACTCCCGATGACCTTCGTTCCTACATTCTCAAAATCAGCTTCATGAGCAGCAAGCAGGCTTAACTCCGGATCAATCAGGCTTAGAACACCGTTGATTTTCTCTTTCTTGCAGATGTCCAGAATCACTTCAAGATAATCAGGGGTAGTGATCGGTGGGACGATGTAGTATTTATCGGCATCGTAGATCGCCGGGCCCAACGGGCTTGCGTCTGCTGCAACAATAGTTCCAATATCAGCTAAAGTTCTTCTGAAATACTGCACAATTTTGTTTCTCGTGCCGGCAGCAAGAATAAGAATATTCATCCCCGCACCTCAAACTCAGACTTCAAAATACTATGAACATACAGATCTTGCTGCTTGCCGCGGCAATATACCTGCTGCCTCAGAATACCATCCTGCTTAAAGCCGTTACGTTCGTAAACATGGCGGCCCCGTTCGTTGGAGGGTAACGTATACAAATAAATCTTCTTCAACTCTAACTCAGTGAACCCATACTCTAGGACCAACGGAATTACTTCATCCGGCAACCTTCTGTCCCTGTACTTCCTATTACCGATCGTAATGTACAATTGTGCATGGTGATTGATTCGATCAATATTCAACAGACCTGTCATTCCGATCAATTCATCGGTCTCTTTATCAACAATGCTCAGATTCAGCTTTGAATGATCAGAAACAACATTACTGAACCACTTCTGTGTTTTCTCAATGGAGGTCGGCCAATCGAACAACAAGGTCTGGATGTTTTCCTCATCATTGATCCATGATACCCGATCCTTCAAATCTTCCTGGCTAAGAAGCCGGAGATAAATTGTCTTGCCGTTCAACATTTTCCTTAAAACCCCTTCGTAATATCAACCACGCCATTCAATTTCTGCCCTTTTGCCAGTGCGATTATATTCTCAATCGCACCGTCCAGATGCGGGAGCGAATCCTCCACAAAGCCGGCGCGGTGGGGAGACATCACCACATTATCCAGCGTCCAAAATTCATGCTTTGCGGATGGCCAGCTCTGGCTCTCACCACGCTTTGGCGCGTTCCACCAGACATCTGCGCCAAAAGCACCTAGTTTTCCATCCTTAAGCGCATTCCATACGGCATCCTCATCTACTACAGCCGCACGCGACATGTTGACGAATACAACACCATCTTTCATGGAATCGAACAATTCCACATTTATAAGACATTTTGTCGCCTCTGTAAGCGGGAGCGTGCAGACGACCACATCCGCCTTTCCAAGCGCTTCTTTCATCGCCACATGCCTGTAGACTTCTTCCGCGATTTCTCCGGCAACAGCATGGCCATCAACCGCAATCACCTTTGCGTCAAAGGCTTTTACCAGCTTTCCGACTCTAGAGCCGATATTGCCAAAGCCAAGAACACACACCGTCTGTTTATTCAGCATCTTGGATTTCAAATTCAGCGGCTTCTGATCCCGGTTCCAACTGCCGGCCCTCATCCTGCGGTCGTGGTAGGAGACCTTTTTCAAAAGATCCAAAATGAGTGCCACACATATCTCCGCTACAGCATCTGCGTTAGAATGTGTATTGCATACAGGAACATTGATTCCCTGTACAGAAGGAAAATCAAAGGTGTCCATGCCAGTCCAAGGCACTTGGATAAGTTTTAATTCTCCTGCCGTTTCAACAATTTTTTTTGTAACATATGGCCCGAGAAGTACATCTGCTTCGGCGCATACTTTGCATATTTCATTTTCTGTAAACTCAGAAGGGACGATAAATTCGTACTGATCCTTGATTTCTCTGTCCAATCCGTCCTTAATATACTGGATATCGTCCAAAATCATGCTTCTGGTCAAAACTATTTTCACTCTTTGTACCTGTATCCCTTCATAAGCTCCGCAGCTCTTTCCAATGTAGACATAGGCGCAGCAATCGAGAATCGGACGTGATCATTCCATTCACGGCCAAATGCAATACCGGGGGTTGATGCTATTCCTGTCTTTTTCAGCAAATCAGCACAGAAGGTGTTCGAATCAACACCGACAGAACTAATATCGATAAAGTAGAAGAATCCGGATTTGGGCCTTACGCCCGCAATGTAATCAAGCTTGTTAAGCTCCGAATCAAAATAGTTGATTCTGGCTTCCAGTTCATCCACGTAAGGTTTGATATGCACCGGCTCATTTCTATAAATGGAGCAGGCCCCGACCTGAACGAAAGTGCAGGTATTGGTATTGATGTGCTGCTGCATCTTGTTCATTCTGGCAATCACCTCGTGTGCACCGATTGCATAGCCCAAACGCCAGCCGGTCATTGCATGAGATTTGCTGTAGCCGTTGCAGATGATCATACGATCTTTAATCTCTTGATAGTGTCCGAAGCTCGTGTGCGTATGCCCGCTATAAACCAGCTTTTCATAAACCTCATCGGAAATGATGTATGAATCGTTCTCTCTGGCCAGCGCAACGACCAGTTCAACCTCTTCTTTGCTCAGAACCATGCCTGTCGGATTATTGGGCGTGTTGATCAGGATTGCTTTTGTGTTTTTATTGAATGCAGCCCTGAGCTTTTCACTGTCCAGTGTGAAGTCTCTGCTCATCGTTACATTCACGATCTTTGCTGTCGGTTCAGCGAGCTTGACCATGGCCGGATAGGAAACATAGTAAGGAGAGATAAGGATAATTTCGTCACCCGGTTCAAGGATGGCGGCAAGCGAAAAGTACACCGCAGATTTAATGCCAGGCGTCACGATCACATCATACATCGTGTAGTTAGAGCCGTAAGAATGATTGCAGTCCTCAGCAATCAGCCTTCTGAGCTCCGGCCAGCCCTGCGTGGCAGAATAGTGAGTAAAGCCGTCCTGCATCGCTTTCATGGTGGCTTCCACCACATAATCCGGCGTTTTAAAATCAGGCTCGCCAAGTCCAAGAGAAATGATTTCCTTTCCCTGCGCCCGCATCTCTCCTGCTGTCTGGGCAAACTTATATGTTAACGACTCACCGACTTCTTTCTCAAAATGCATTATTCTGTCTCCTGTTCCCCTTTTGATTACTCGTTATTGATCTGCTCTTTGGATTCCGGGTAGATATTTTTGCTTCCCAATACAGCAGCAAAAGTTTTTAATATTATCTTCAAATCAAGCAAAACATTGAACTTATCTATATATTCATTATCAATCTTGATTCTTCCATCCCATGGAGCTGTAGCTCTTGTTCTCACTTGAGCTAGTCCAGTTATTCCAGGACGCATCTGAAAGCGCTTCTTTGCCCACTCAGGATACCCCTCATAACCCTTGTACGGGAAATAGGTCACGGGCGGGCGCGGTCCTACAATGCTCATATCGCCTTTTATCACATTGATGAGTTGGGGGATCTCGTCAAGACTGGTCTTGCGAAGGATCTTGCCTACAGGCGTGATTCGGTTATCATTTGTCCCGTAGACAAAAAGGCCGTCGCCTTTTTTCTCTGCGCCCATAACCATGGTGCGGAACTTATAAATTTTGAATGCTCTCCCAGCCTTGCCGAGCCTATCTTGCAAAAAAAATACGGTTCCTTTTGAAGTCAGTTTTATAGCGAGTGCGATAATCAGCAAAAACGGAGAAAGAATGGCAAGACCGATCAAACTCCCCAAAAAATCTGCGCACCGCTTAATTGCAAGGTTTATCTGTCGCATATTTCAACTTCTTTCTGCTCTCTGGTTACCAAAAGCACCTATGTATGATCTCGATCACATGGTTCTGCTGCGCAGGCGTCATTTTATTGTCGCTCGGCAGGCACAGTCCGCGGCGGAAGATGTCCGCCCCCACATCAACACCGGAACCCGATATATATGCGTTGCTGCGGGCACGTCCGTTGCCCTCTCGTGTTATAAACGGATTCATTCTGTAAATCGGTTGCATGTGCATGGGCTTCCAGATCGGACGCCCCTCGGCATTGAAAGCGGCGATCGCTTCAAGGATTTCCTGTGGGCTGCTCTTGCCCGGCTCGTGCTTCCAAAGATAATCTTGCTCGCCGCGAACCATCGGCGCCATGGCATCCTCACTGATAATCAGGCAGCTGAGCCAGAAGTTAGGCTGGGATTTTTCCGCATCAAACGGATTCATACTCACCGGCAGATCTTTTAACCCTTCTTTGTACCGCTCATAGATCGCTCTCTTCTGCGCGATGTGCTCGTCCAGATAAGGGATCTGCCCGCGGATCACACCCGCAATGATATTCGACATGCGGTAGTTGTAGCCGATCTCCTCATGCTGATACCAAGGCGCGGCTTCGCGGCTTTGGGTAGACCATTTGCGAACCTTTTCGGCGTCCTCTCTGCTGTCGGTCAGGAACATGCCTCCGGCAGATCCGGTGATCACCTTGTTCCCGTTGAAGCTGATGGCGTTGTAATTGCCCAGCGTGCCGGTCTCGACCCATTCGCCGTTCAGCTTGTACTTTGCACCGAGGCTCTCGGCAGCATCCTCCACGATCAGTGCACCGTGCGCATCGCAGATTTTTTTGATCTCTTCCGCTTTTCCCGGGGTACCGTAGAGATGGGCAACGACAACCAGTTTGACGTCAGGATAGATCTCAAAAGCCTTTTCCAGCGCGGCCGGGTCCATGTTCCAAGTGTCACGCTCTGTGTCAATAAAGACAGCTTCCCCATCCTCGTATGCGACGGGGTTGATCGAAGCATCAAACGTTGTATCACTGCAAAAAACCTTATGACCGGCAAGGGTTCCCGCGCTGGGTCTTGCCTGCCCATAGAGCTTTTCACCGGCCAGCTTTGTGGCAAGGTGCAGGGCTGCCGTGCCGCAGGAAAGGGCAACGGCATATTTGCACCCAATGTATGCAGCAATCTGCTTCTCGACTTCGTTTATGTTCTCGCCCACGGTCGAAACCCAGTTCGTCAGGATCGCTTCATCCACCCAATGCTGCTCATCTCCGTGCATGGTGGGGCTGGACAGCCATATTTTTTTCTCAAAAGGTTTGATCCCCGCAAAGCGCGGGTCCGATTTGAAATCCCACATGTTCTCTCTTCTCCTTACACCAGTGCGACATACTTGGCGTCCTTGACGATCGTGACCTCCGGATTGGCCGGATGGTAGGTCTGCACCATATCCGCCACGCGGGCGCGAATATCCTTGTCATTGCGATAAGCCGCTGTCATCAGCGTACTCATCCCCTGCAGGAAGCTGTCTGTGTCAAAGGGGATGGGGCAACCGATGTGAATCAGATTGTTGTCCGTCTTGCGCAGGCCCTCTTCTGCCATCAGCTTTTCCTCATAGAGCTTCTCGCCCGGGCGCAGACCGGAATAGACGATTTTGATATCCACATCCGGCTTGAAGCCGGAGAGCTTGATGAGGTTTCGTGCCAGCGTGTCAATCTTGACCGGGCTGCCCATATCAAGCACAAAAATTTCGCCGCCCTTGGCATAGGTGCCTGCCAGCATCACAAGGCTCACCGCCTCGGGCACCGTCATGAAATAGCGGATGATATCTGGGTGCGTCACCGTGACCGGTCCGCCCTCTTCGATCTGCCGCTTGAAGATCGGGATCACCGAACCGTTGGAGCCCAGCACATTGCCGAAACGCACCGCCACGAACTCGGTCTTGACATCCTTGAAAACGTCGCCGGTCTTGTCCGGGTCTACATCAATGTCTTCTACATGTGTGAAGAGCTGCGGAATCTCTGCCGCTTTGTGTTCCTTAATTTTTTTATCGAAGCTTTGCACAATCATCTCACACAGGCGCTTGCTTGCGCCCATGATATTGGTGGGGTTGACCGCCTTGTCCGTGGAGATCAGGACGAAACGTTCGCAGCCGTTGAGCATGGCCGCGTAGGCTGTCTTATAGGTACCGACAGC
>ODAJ011820061.1_pt1 | contig 21568 bp, 13 predicted proteins | sample 1539241 | NCBI WGS metagenome assembly ODAJ01 (sample SAMN02144231, study PRJEB22623) | gut metagenome | biome: sheep rumen | host: Ovis aries | place: New Zealand | reverse complement strand
TCAAAATTGGAAATATCAATATTCTGATTTTTTACAATCTGAAGTTCTTGTTTATAACTAAGTGCATTAGTAGCTGCATTTCTAAGTAATGTTATTATCGGGATAAAGCACTGAGGTCTTACAACATACATCTTATCGTATTTATAAGATACATCAACTATTCCACCATTATATAACTCACTGTCACTTTCAAGCATAGATACTAATACTGCATACTCGCAATTCTTTTCTCTTCTATCCTTATCAAGTTCTTTAAAGAAATCTTCATTCTTATGTTTAGTTGCTGTTGTATCCATCTCATTTTTCATTTCAAACATAATGGATATAAGTTCAACACCATTTTCATCAGATTCCCTATATATAAAGTCACCCTTACTACCTGTTTTAGCATCATTATCTTTTTCAAAGTATGCATTTCTAAAAGCAGTAGCTCTAAGTGCATTAAACTGATCTTCACAATATCTTTCTAAAGATTCACCAACCATTTTAGTTGACATTCTAGTCTTAAAATCTTTATACTGCGCAATCTGTTCATCTTTTTCCTGAAGCAAAATTTTACTTCTTTCTTTTTCCTGATTAAGCATGTTTTCAATCTCATGCTTTTCTTCAGATGCTTTTTTCTCAACTTCTAAAACTGCTAATTGCTTAGATGTTTTTTCAGCTTCAAGTTTTGATTTATAATCATTAACTATGTTATTAAGTTCACTAATTTCTCCCTGTTTAGATTCCTTAATCTTATCTATTTCTTCTCTATATTTATCTATTTCTTTTTGCTTTTCATTCTTTATATTTTCAACTGCTTCATAAATAGCAATCTGTTTCTTTTCATCCACAGAATCTAATTCATGTTTTGCTTCTTGCATTTGAACTTTTAAAGTATCATATTCTTCTTTTAATCTTGAAATCTCTTTTTCATATTCTTCTTTAGTCTTAAGCTTTATTTCATTTTCTTTTGCTTCAATTTGAAGTTTATGTTCACTGTCCTTTGCTTCAATTTCAAGCTCATGCTCTTTCTTTAAATGACTCTCAATTTCAGACAAGCGACTATTTAAATCCTTTTCAAATTCTTTATCTCTAATCTGCTTAACGATTGAACTTAGTTCTGTATCATCAACAGTAAATGCTTGTCCACAATGTGGGCATTTAAGTTCTGCCATAAAAATCTCCCTCCAAATGTAAAGAACCATCAGTTCTTTTTTACCTTTTACTCCAATATTATATTATAATCATAAAAAGAAAAACCTGCAACTATAGTTACAGGTTTTTCTTCTTTTTATTAAATTAATGAAGCATATACTCCAAATTATTTACCTAAGTTTTCTTTTTCAGGTACTGTTACCATAATGTCATAACATGCAAACATATTATCAACTTTCTTAGAATCAAGCTTTGGTGTAAAAATACTTACTATTGGAACAATAATAAGACCAACAATCATGGTAAATGCACCAGCATTAATTGGTGATGCAATAATTGGATTACCATTCTGACTAGTAATTACATTAGCAATTGTAAATCCAACGCCAAAAATATAACTTGCCCAAACTGAGATCTTAGTAATCTTCTTACTGTAAAGTCCATACATAAATGGTGCTAAAAATGCACCTGCAAGTGCTCCCCACGATACACCCATAAGCTGAGCAATAAATGTTGGTGGATTAAATGCAATAATAACAGATAATGCAATAAAGCAAACAACAAATATCTGCATAAGACGAAGCTGAACTTTATCTTTTAATTCCTTCTTAACTATAGGCTTAATCAAGTCAAGAGTAAGTGTTGAGCTTGATGTAAGTACAAGTGATGAAAGTGTTGACATTGATGCAGAAAAAACAAGTACTACTACTACACCAATTAAAATGTCTGGTAAAGTTGATAACATCGTTGGAACAATATTATCATATGCTACTTTAGTTATTCCATCAACTTCATTTATAATACCTTTTTTATCACCAAATAACCTACCAAAGCCACCAAGGAAATAACATCCACCAGCTACTACCATTGCAAAAAATGTTGAAACAACTGTACCAGTCTTAACAGCCTGTTCATCTTTAATAGCATAGAATTTATGAACCATCTGAGGAAGTCCCCACGTACCAAGTGATGTAAGAACTACAACACCTAAAAGATTAAGTGGGTCAGGTCCAAAGAAACTAGCAAATAATCCCTTACTATCCGCAAGTGCTTTAGTTGTTACTGTTGGATCTGTTTCAATAACAGAAAGCTTATTAATTGCACTTAAGAATCCACCCTGTCCTGCAAGTACAGAACCTATAACAGCACAAATACCTATTAACATTATAATACCCTGTACAAAGTCGTTAAGTGCAGTAGCCATATAACCACCAATTACTACATAAGCTGCCGTAAGAATTGCCATTACAATAACACAATATCTATAGTCCACATTAAAGGCCATACCAAAAAGTCTTGATAAACCGTTATATACACCCGCTGTGTATGGAACTAAAAATACAAATGCAATTACTGAACCCGCTATTCTAAGTGACTGAGATTCAAATCTCTTTCCAAAAAATTCCGGCATTGTTCTAGCATTAAGATGCTGTGTCATAAGTCTTGTTCTACGTCCAAGTACAAGCCATGCAAGCAAACTTCCTATAAATGCATTACCAATACCAATCCATGTTGATGATAAACCATATTTCCATCCGAACTGACCAGCGTATCCAATAAATACAACTGAAGAAAAATATGATGTACCAAATGCGAAGGCAGATATCCAAGGTCCGACACTTCTTCCACCTAACACATAATCATTGACGTTTTTAGCCTTATTTCTTGAGTAAATACCGATTCCGATAGTAACTACAAAAAATACAACTAGCATTAGAATTTTGATAAACATTTTCTTTCTCCTTAAAGAATCTGTACCCGCCTAAGCAGGTACAGATTCAATTTATTTTTATTATTTTTTATTCGCCTTCAAGATCCTGTGCATCAAGGAAATCCTCTTTAACAAATGTATACTTTTTATTAATCTTTGTTTTCCAGAAATTACACTTAGCTAACAAACCATACTGATGAATCCTATTAATAAGATACTTAGTTGCCATATCCCTAGCCATTAAGTTGCTTGCAATAATATCTCTGATTTTTTCCTTATTGCAATCACCTTTTCCAAGAAATGACAATGCCCATTCATCATTAATGTAACAAGCTATTGCATATCTGCTTCCTGCAATTAATCCATCAATGTCATGAAGCATAATATCGTAATCCTTAACATATGGTTGATATCTCTTTTCTAATCCTTCGAATTCTAATTTAAAACTTCTTCCAAGAGTTAACTTAAACATCTTTCTTCCCTTATGGAACTCTATCATATATGCTCCATCAAGTAATTCTTCATATTCTTCTTCTTCATTAGTATGAATTTTTGTAGTAAACTCTGAATATTTTTCAAGCAACTCATCCTTTTTTTCAGCTGGAATTACATCATCATAAAAACCTTCGTTAAACTTAATGTATTCAGCATTGTAAATTGAATAAGTCATATCATCATATAAAATCCATTCAATCAAATCAAATGAATCAGGATTTTCTTTTATAAAAGCCTTAACAGCACTCATAGCTGTAAATGCCGCATAAGAAATAGGATAATTATATGATCCTGTTGAAATTGATGGGAATGCTATTTTTCTAATTCCCTTCTCTTTTGCAATCTTTAAAGATTCCTTATAACATGATGTTAATAAATCAGCTTCTCCCTCTGTACCATCTTTCCATACAGGTCCAACTGTATGAATAACATACTCACAAGGAAGATCATAAGCTCCAGTAATCTTTGCCTGTCCAACAGCACAACCATTAAGTAAAAAACATTCATTTAAAAGTCCTTTACCTGCTGCTGCATGGATCGCTCCATCCACACCACCGCCACCAAGTAAACTTACATTAGCAGCATTAACAATTGCATCTACATCTGATATTTTTGTAATATCACCCTTTATTATTCTTATCATATTCCTATTTCACCCAATAGTCCCTTTCTAACATACTACCCGCATTATCAATGTTGTCAAAAAAACGAATATATACATCTTCCATTTAATAAATGGTTCATCCAAGACATATATACACCTGTATAATTTTACCACATACATATTAAAATCGGCAAGTATTTTTATTCAAATAGATGAAAAGAGATTTGCTTGACAATCCCTTATATACATAATAAAATGTCATCGTGTGTTTTCACACAGAGAGGAGACAAGATGAGGAATATTATAGTAGCGCAATCAGGTGGCCCTACTACAGCAATTAACGCTTCACTTTCAGGCGTTCTTAGTGAAGGTTTAAAAAACTGTAACAAGGTATTTGGTGCGCTCCATGGAATCAGTGGAGTTTTAAGCGAAAACTTCATTGAATTCAATAATTACTCAGAGACTATTTCAGAATTTTTAGGGAGACTTAAGATTTCACCTGCATGCTTCCTTGGATCATGCAGAGTAAAATTACCAAATCACAACGAGGATTTAGAAATCTACAAAAAATTATTTAAAACATTTGAAGAAAAGAAAATTGACGCTTTCTTTTACATCGGTGGAAATGACTCAATGGATACCATTTCAAAACTTGCAGCTTATGGAGATTCCATAGGAAGTCCTATCAGATTCGTAGGTGTTCCAAAAACTGTTGATAACGATTTAATATGTACAGATCATACACCAGGTTTTGGTTCTGCTGCTAAATTCATTGCAACATCAATGCTTGAAATGGCTCATGATACTGCAATCTACGAAGTACCACATGTAACAATTGTGGAAATTATGGGCCGTAATGCAGGTTGGCTTACAGCAGCTGCTGCACTTGCAAGAAATGAATATAACACTCTTCCACAACTTATTTATTTACCAGAAGTTCCTTTTGATAAAAAAGCTTTCATTAACGACGTAAAAGCAGAACTATCTAAAACTAATAACGTTGTTATTGCTGTGTCAGAAGGTATCAAGGATAAAGATGGAAATTATATTCAAAACGATACCGCCACTCAGGATAAGTTTGGACATACTCAACTTTCTGGGGCTGGTAAAGCTTTAGAACTTTTAGTTATAGAAGAACTCGGTTTGAAATGTAGATCCGTAGAACTTAATATTGTTCAAAGATGTGCAGCTCATATATCATCAAAAACTGATCTTGACGAAAGTGAAAACTTAGGACGTATGGCTGTAAAATTTGCATTAGAAGGCGAAAGCGGAATTATGCCTGTACTTAAAAGATTATCAAACAATCCTTATAAATGCGAAATTGAATTTAGTAAATTATCTGAAATAGCTAACAAAGAACGCCTTGTACCAAGAGAATGGATTACAGATAAAGGTAATGATGTAACTGATGAAATGGTACAATATTTAAAACCACTTATTATGGGTGAAATTAGTGTAAACTATAAAGATGGACTTCCAGTATATGAAAATATAGCTCATCTTTATTAACAAATTAAAAGACGTAAAAGTCAGATTTAATATCTGATTTTTACGTCCTTTTTTATTTATAGTATATCTATATATTCTCCAGCAAGCGCTTTATTCATGCTTCTTACAGCACAGAACTTACCGCACATTGAACATGTGTCATCATGTTCTGGTGCTCTGTCATCTCTTATGCCCTTTGCTGTTTCAGGGTCTAGAGATAATTCCCACTGTTTGTCCCAATCAAACGTTCTTCTAGCATCACCCATTTCATTATCTTTATCCATGGCATGTGGAATCTTCTTTGCAATATCTGCTGCATGCGCTGCAATCTTTGAAGCAATTATTCCCTGCTTTACATCATCAACATTAGGAAGAGCTAAGTGTTCAGCTGGTGTAACGTAACATAGGAATGCTGCGCCATTTGCTGCGGCTATTGAACCACCAATTGCTGATGTGATGTGGTCATATCCTGGTGCAATATCTGTAACGATTGGTCCAAGTACATAGAATGGAGCTCCGTTACAAATAGTCTGCTGCATCTTCATATTTGCTGCAATTTGATCCATTGGCATATGGCCAGGACCTTCAACCATAACCTGAACATCTCTTGCCCATGCTCTCTTTGTAAGCTCACCAAGTCTTACTAATTCTTCGATCTGACAAACATCTGAGCCATCTGCAAGACAGCCTGGTCTACAAGCATCACCAAGTGAAATTGTAACATCATACTCTCTACATATCTCAAGAATTTCATCATAATATTCATAGAATGGATTCTCTTCCCCCGTCATGCTCATCCAAGCAAATACTAATGAGCCACCTCGAGATACAATGTTCATTTTTCTCTTATGCTTTTTAATCTGCTCAATTGTCTTTCTTGTAATTCCGCAATGAAGTGTTACAAAGTCAACACCATCTTCTGCATGAAGTCTTACTACATCAATAAAATCCTTAGCTGTTAATGTTGCCAAGTCTCTCTGATAATGAATAACACTATCATATACTGGAACTGTACCAATCATTGCTGGACATTCACTTGTAAGTTTCTTTCTAAATGGCTGAGTATTTCCATGAGATGATAAATCCATAATTGCTTCTGCGCCCATATCAACTGCAGCCATAACCTTCTGCATTTCAATATCATAATCTTTGCAGTCTCTTGAAACACCAAGATTAACATTAATTTTTGTTCTTAACATTGAACCAACACCTTCTGGTTCAATACATGTATGTAATTTATTTGCGCAAATTGCCACCTGTCCTTTTGCAACCCAGTCTCTAATTTCTTCCTCTGTTCTGTATTCTTTCTTAGCAACAGCCTTCATCTCAGGTGTGATAATTCCCATTCTAGCTGCTTCCATCTGTGTACTATAATTTCTCATTCTTCTATTCCTTTCTCTGCCCCTGATTTTACATCAGGGGAGCCCTCCGCGGCTTTGAGCGGAGTCAAAGATTCTCTATAGGAGAATCTACCTTTTTATTTAATAAGCATATAATTATGACATAAAGGGCCTGAGCCTTCGCCCAAATCCAAACCAGCATTTAAACAATTAGTAATATATTCTTTAGCGTGTTTAACTGCCTCTTCTAAACTTTCGCCTTTTGCGAGGCCTGAGCAAATGGCTGATGATAATGTGCAACCTGTTCCATGAGTATTTGGATTATTAACTCTTTTACCCATAAACCACTTACCCTCACCATTCATATATAGCAAGTCATTTGCATCATTAATGCTATGTCCACCTTTTAGAAGTACATTGCAATCATACGTCTCGCTAATGATCTTTGCTGCTTTTTCCATGTCTTTTTCATTTTTAATTTCCATATCAGCTAGTATTTCTGCTTCTGGAATATTCGGAGTTATAACTTTTGCAATTGGAAGTAACTTTTTCTTTAACGTATCAATTGCATCTTCATTGATTAATCTTACTCCACTTGTTGAAACCATAACTGGATCAACCACAATATTATCTGCTTTAAATTTAAGAAGTTTTGTTGAAATTATATCGATGATTTTGCTATCAGATACCATACCGATTTTAACTGCATCCGGTCTGATATCAGTGAATACGGCATCTAACTGCTTTCCAACGAACTCATCATTAACTTCTTCTATTCCTAATACGCCGGTCGTGTTCTGTGCAGTTAAAGCCGTTATGACACTCATGGCATAAACTCCTAGAGTTGTCATAGTCTTTATATCCGCTTGGATACCGGCGCCTCCGCTAGAATCACTTCCAGCGATTGTTAATGCTGTTTTCATATTATCCTCCTTTACTGCCCCTGATTTTATATCAGGGGAGCCCTTCGCGGCTCCCCGCGAAGTCAAAGATTCACTTTTAGGTGAATCCTCCTTATCAAACATTAATTTTTTATAGCGACAAAAAGTGGTGCCCCCAGCCTGCCGCTTTTATGATGCCCATTTGCCCTGAGCGGAATGGGCTGTATATAAAACCGTAAATGATGTTCACAACTTATGCGTCTATCAAATTACGAGTTTTTTCTTTTAGTTTAATTGTATCTGTCTTTATATCAGTGCTTGCATATATGGCGCTTACTACTGCGATTCCAGATATTCCACTATCTTTTAAAACGTCAATGTTGTCATAAGTCAAGCCACCTATTGCAACCACTGGTATTTCTACTGATGCACAAATTGCTTTTAAGTTTTCAACTGTTAAGCGTTTTGCATTCTGTTTTGTTCCGCTAGTGTAAATTGCTCCACTTCCTAAGTAGTCTGCACCTTTCATCTGTGCTTCTTTAGCCTGTTCAATAGTTTTAGCAGTAATTCCAATTATCTTTTCAGGACCAAGAATTTTTCTTGCTTCTTCTATATCCATATCATCCTGACCAAGATGAACTCCATCTGCATCTACCATTTTTGCTATTTCAACATTATCATTAATAATAAGCGGAACATTAAACTTTTCACATATTTTTTTTATCTCTTTTGCTTCTTCTAAAAAGTTCTTTTCATCTATATCTTTTTCTCTTATCTGTATAATTGTAACTCCGCCTTCAAGACTTTCTTTTACAACTTCTGATAATGTTCTTCCATTTAACCAGCTTCTATCTGTTATTCCATATAAAAGCATATCTTCTTTTTTTACATTCATTTTTATTCACCTATCAAATCACCGAAAACGCTATGCTTGTTTCGGGATTGTATGCAGTCGTCAAATACATTCAAGCAAGCTTGATGTACTTGACTCGTTGCTAAACAAAAAAGCAGTTACGCACATAGGCATAACTGCTAATAATCTTAGTATCAATTTACTACTAACCATAGTAAATTTCTCGTTATTACCCTACGTTGGCATTATCCAAATCAGGTTATGGGTCCAGAAGATACATTCTGTTCTCAGCCAGTTTACACCAGCTCCCCGTTTTCATTATTATTTAACCAAGAAATATTATACTTCTCTTTCTATTATTTTTCAATATTTTAAAATTATTTTTCTAAAATGTTAATTCTAAAATCAGAAAAAGCTGCACTTCCGCCAGTCTCTTTAGTCGAATAAACAAACAATCCATATCTAACGCCAGTAAAATGATCTAGTCTAAACTTAAGTTTATGAACATCTCCGATTCTTTCACCATCAACAGCAAACTCACATTCATCTTTTTCATCAGCAAATGTTGTTCTACAGCTTATCAATACTTCATCCTTATCAATCAACACTTTTTCTCTTATTATGCATAGCTTATCAGTTAATATCCAAGTATCATCATCACTATAAAAATCACACATCACCTTATAAAGTTTTCCATCATCCTTCATAATACCAGCAAATGCATAATCCCCCTGGAAAGCTGCTAATCCTGCAAAGTCACCATCATTTAGTGAATCTGCTTTAAGTAATACACTAGCATCACATCCCGGATAAACCATTCTAACAGTTAGTGTATTTTTAGCATAGAAAAGATTATTTACAACTCTGTCAGTCTTTATACTTAATCGACCTTCATTTACACTAATCAATTCAAGATTTGGTTCATGACTAAACTGCCACATACTCTTAAGGCCAAAGCATCCATATAATCTATCATTATATTTATCTTTTTCTAACTTAGTAAGATAAGAAAAATCATCATTACTTATAAGTGGTTCATACGCATACATATCACTATTTTCATTCGACTTAGTAGTACTTTTACTACTAACTACATTACTAATATTTTTTATATAATACGTTTCAATATTCTTTAATTCTTCACCTTTATACCTAACCAAAATCTTACCATTCTCAATTTCACAAGGAACTAAATTCGGGACTCTACCAACTGCACCACTATCTTGAAAAACCATTATATAGTAATTCCCAAGTCCATCATCAACGATGCCTCCCTGTGCTAGTCCACTATTTCTAAATCCAAGGTCTTCATCAAGTATATCTCCACCCATAAATTCACCATCTATGGAATCAGCCCAATATACCGCTTCAACCCTTCTCCAAAATTCTTTCTTTGAATGAATTAAGAATACATATATTTTGCCATCTATCTCATATATATGAGAGCCTTCATATCCCAGATTAGGATTTCCCTTATCGCTAATAATGATTCTATCAATTCCACCTTCCTTAGGCTTTGACAAATCTTCTTCTAACTGTGTTAAATGAATATCCGTATTTCCATATACAATATAAACACTACCATCCATAAAAAGCACAGAAGGATCATGATAAAACCCTTTTATTTCTCCACGGCTCCATTTACCATTTAACTTATCTGATTTATAAAAATATGTTTTCTTAGTATCGTTACAAGAAAAAATAATATAATAATAGCCTTCGTGATATCTAATACAAGGTGCCCACATACCCTGGCCATATATATGCTTATATGTATTATCATTATCTTTAGCACTCTCAAGTTTCTGGGCATCCGTACCCTCTATTCTTTCATAAACATAAGTAAAATGTTCCCAGTTAATCAGATCATACGACCTTAAAATCTCACAGCCTGGAAAAAAATGCATTGTAGTACTAACCATATAGTAGGTATTATTAACTCTAATAACATCCGGATCAGGATAATCCATTCTTGTAATTGGATTAGTACCGTAAACCTTCTTTATTTTTTTCATTTTTTAATCTCCTAATCTCACAAATCGCAAAATTAAAAAGCAGTATAAACTCTGCATTAACACAGTTGATACTGCTTTTTTTAATTAATATAACATCTTAGCGTCTTCCACATTTGATTCAGCTGCAATATAGTGTGGTCTGTTCTTTGTTTCCATATAAATCTTAGATATGTACTGACCAATAATACCCAAACAGAACAATTGCATTCCACCTATGAATACAATAATACATACTAAGGATGCCCAACCAGCAACAGGATCTCCAAATACAAGACGTCTGACAAATACAAATATCATTAAGATAAATGAAACAAATGTCATAAAAATACCAAATAATGATGCTATACTAAGTGGCGCATTAGAGAAATTAATAATACCATCAAGTGCATACTTAAATAATCCCCAGAAATTCCACTTTGTTGTACCTGCTACTCGCTCTATATTTTCAAATGGTAACCAGTATGTTCTAAAACCGATCCATCCAAAAATACCCTTTGAAAATCTATTATATTCACTCATCGAAACTATAGCATCAACCATTTCTCGCTTCATAAGTCTGAAATCTCTTGCACCGTCAACAACATCCGCATCCGAAATTTTATTTATTATTTTATAGAATTTTCTAGCGAAAAAACTTCTAATTGGCGGTTCGCCTTTTCTAGTTTCTCTTCTAGTTGCAACTGAATCATACTCTCCAGTTTTTAGGATTTTTACCATTTCAGGCAAAAGTGAAGGTGGATCTTGTAAGTCAGCATCCATTACTGCTACGTAATCTCCTTTTGCATTACAAAAACCAGCATACATTGCAGCTTCTTTTCCAAAGTTTCTTGAAAAAGAAATATATTTTACATGCTCATCCTTACCTGCTAATTCTTTTAATTTTGAAAGTGTGCCATCCTTAGAACCGTCATTAACAAATAATAACTCATATTCGACATCCATACCTGATAAAACCTTAGTAGCTTCATCATAAAAATATGGAAGAGCTTCCTGTTCGTTATAACAAGGAACAATCGCTGTTATTTTCATAATTATCCTCCATTCCTTTAAAACTGAAATCACCGCTCATCTTAATTTTGTGTCAGTTTTAAATATGTATTGTCTATCATAAAAGCCCTTTTTATTTATACTGCATAACCCTATTATAATCATATCCTGTATCAGAAATAACTGATACTTTCTTAAGTTCAAAGTAAACCATAGCATTTTCTTTAAGTTCAATATCAAAACTTACTTTGCCATCTACTGCACTTATAACCTTAGTAGAAACTTGTGGATAAGAAGCACTCTTAATAAGTTCAATATCTTCCTTCTTAAGAATTCTGTTTTCACCAAGATCATGCCATACCTTAAGTGGATTACATACTTCTTCATCTACTCTCTTAGTAAGAAGTACATAATTCCCATCTTTAACATTGATTTCATATGAATTAATAAAGTCATTTCCACTACGTTCAAGAGTCACGTTATAACACACACCCTTAACTGTGTTTTCATTATCTATAACTACAATACTTGTATCATCCTTCTGAATACATGTTTTGTAATTATCCTTTAAATATTTAAAGAATGCAAATGTCCAAAATGTAGGTTTTGGAATATTACCATATGTAACAAGGCCAAATCCACCGTGGAATAATGAATATGGTACACCCATTTCTTCAAAACAATCACCAAATGTCCAATATGAATATAGCTTATTATCATCACCAAGTTTTGATAACTGATTAGCTATATAAGCTGCATTCTGGTTTGTATCATGTAATGGACAGATTGGAATATATGATGTATTAAATTCTGTAATATGAATATCCTTTCCCTTAAATTCAGGAAAACTATCAATAATCTCTCTTGTTGAATGAAGTCCTGGAAAACCATCTTCCTCATTCATAGGATCCATAAGTTTTGCATATCCATAATGACCTGTATATTCAGGTAATTCTGTTGCGTAATGATGTCTTGTAATAACATCAGGTTCAAGGTTCTTTTCCTTACAAAATTCAAGAAATGCCTTAATCCACTTTCTATCTGAGCCACCACATACTGCAGGTCCACCTACCTTAAAGTCTTTATCAACTTCCTTAACTGCATTGAATGATACTTCAAATAGTTTAAAGTATTCTTCCATGTCAGCATTCTCCCAGAAACCTGGTAAGTTAGGTTCATTCCATACTTCAACTGGCCAAGTTATAACTTCATCCCTGCCATATCTATCTATTAAATGTCTTAATGTAACCTGAATCAACTTCTTCCACGCATCATAATCCTTTGGAGGTGTTGTATTACCTTTCCAATAGAATATAGTTTGTTCTCCACTTGCCATCTTATATGGCATAAATCCAAGTTCAAGATAAGGCTTTAAATTAATCGAAAGGTAAAAATCAAAAACCAAATCAAGGTAAGTAAAATTATAATCAATTGTTACTTCACCACCGAATCTTGTCATATCTCTTTCCTGATAAATTGCCATATCATCACAGAAAAGTCCATGTCCTCTTATGTACTTGAATCCGATTTCTTTCTGGCAAAGCTTTAACTGATCCTGATACTCTTTAAAAAGAGCAAGACCCATACGTCCAGTTCCAATACAACTATCAACATAATTATTGAAACTGCAACTGTTGTCAAAACTTAATTTGATGTCATTCTTTTTCATTATTTTTCTCCTTTTAGTTTCTTTTTTCTTTTCTTTTTATATTACCTCATCTTTATCCTATCTTATCTTTTGCGTAATTATATAACGCACTTATGGCAAAGCATATTAAACCTGCTGCCAAAAATCCAACAGCCTTAGAAATAGCATCATCTATCGCTAAATCGACTAAAATCAACTTAAATACAAATATCATTGATAGCCATAATCCATATATTCTAAGACCCTTTTTATATATTTTAAATCCAAATATTATACATAGGCTAGCGAATAAAATACATGCAAGACTGATAACTATATCTGGTGCATTAAATGAACTTAAAATAACCATAAGTAAAACTGTATATTTAAATCCCACATATGCATGAACCCATCTACTTTCATACTCGTAAAACAACGAAACCGAATTAACTGAATATAATGTTAAAACAACTAATACATACATAATATGAACTAATGGATTATCATTGTATCTTAAAATATGAGTTAATCCACTAAACATTATTATTGCATTAATAGCAAATGCAGTATTTCTAAATCCAGTTTCATCCGAACCATCAATAAAACTCTTAGCATAGTCCGTCTTCATAGCAAATACACTTGCAACTGATACAATTATATATTTAATCAGTGATAAATATACTCTTGTAATATCTACCTTCTTGCCAAATATTTCAAATAAAACTGCAAAGAAGTATAAAAATTCTACATATAAAATTATTTTATAAATCTGTCGATATGTTTTTTTATACTTATACATAAAATATGGTACTGCGAAACATATTATAATAACAAATAATAAAGTTGTTCCTGGATAACTTCCCATATTTATACAATATGCAAAAGGTGACCAAACTGTAATCCATTGGAATGTCTTATCATCTCTCACAAATCCCTTATATGCATATAATAGAATACATAAAGATATAAGTGCTAAAGACCATAACTCATTTATAATACCAAGAGCTACTATACTCTCAACACACAATAAAACAACAACAACTGAATAAACCGATTTATGCTTATTATATCTGTACGTATAAATCATCAAAAGTCCTGTTATACAAATCGCAATAATCAAACATACAACTAAAACATCAATATCATTTGGCATTAATCCTAATATAAAAAGTATTAGTTCTACGCTATTTATACAAACAAATATGGAATTAATATTTACTAATTCATCTTTATTATTAATCATAATAAATGCGAGTAAAGCAACAATTCCTATAAGCAAAAGCAAATCAACTAATTGCTGTTTAGATTCAAACGCTTTTAAAAGTGCTAATTCAAATCCATTAAAATTAAAGAATAATATTATTGATCCTAAACTGGCTCCAATGTAATTCACTAAAACACTATACTTTATTGTCTTACCAGCGAAAAATAGTATTATTTGCCCTAATATAAACATTATAACCAAGGCATATATTATATTTCCATCAGTCAATTCATCAGATAATTCTATTATCCTATTAACGCCAACACTTATTGTTATAAATACTCCAATTTGACCTATAACAACAAATAATGTATTAGCATATCTCGATAGATACATAACCACAATGGCCCATAATAATACACCAACTAATAAAATGCCGTCAGTTATCATTTCAAAATGTATTCTTGTAACTAATAACGAAACAAATATACATCCAACGCCACATGCCATTATAGCCAATTTAAATCCATCTTTATTATTCTTCTTAACTCCAAAATATCCAAATGCTTCTAATCCAAAACTAAAAATAAACATTGAAGCAACCTTTATTTCATCTGTTAAATTTGGATAAAATACAGTTGAAAATATAATAATACTTATAAATATAAGAACTGATGCGATAACACTCATCATATTCTTTCCAAACCAATCTTCAAAATCCTTACTTTTTCCACTATTAACTATATTTATCGGATTTCCATATCCATAAACATTTTGATTTAAACCTGGATTTTGATTCAAATTTTGATTTTGGTTCAAACTTGGATTTTGATTTAAACTTAATGCTTGATTCATAGTTGGAGTTTGATTCGTAGTTAAGTTAACATTTTGATTGAGATTATTATTGTTAACATTATACTGTCCGCTGCTATATCTCGCTTGTCTATATGCAGGATTACTAACATTATTAATATCGTTAGCCTGCTCACTCTGTTCACGCATCAACTGTTCTTTTTTTATTTTCAGAATATTAATTTCCGATTTCAATGAATAAATCTGACTTTCCAAATTGCTAGCCAAGAAATCTAATTGTTTGATTTTTTCTTCTAATTCCTTATTATCCATATTATCCTCTTATAACCTTTATACTCAATAAAGGTTTTAACGATTTAATACAATTTTAAGCTATATTTCACATCGTATCTAAAGACACACTCCCACTAATTTAGTATAACACGACTTCCTTTAGTTTTCTACTAAAACAACCAAAGTTATGCATAAAAAACTCACCGCCTATTTAGACGGTGAGTCCATTATCAACTATTTAATTTTACCTTTGAAACCACCCTTCTTAAGAGTCTTCTTATAAGCTTTCTTTAACTTCTTAGGAACGTAGAATTTACATTTCTTTGAAACGCCCTTAAATGCTTTCTTACCAACACTCTTAAGTTTCTTATTTGATTTCATCTTGAAGCTTCTTAACTTCTTATCGCCAGCAAATGCACTCTTACCAATAGTTCTAAGTTTCTTTGACTTAACTATAACTGTCTTAAGACTTGTACATTTAGCGAATGCCTTAGAGCCAATCTTCTTAACATTCTTACCAATAGTAACCTTTGTAAGCTTCTTATTAGCATAGAATGCTTTTGCCTTAATTTCTGTTACGTTATATTTAACACCATCAATTGTAACTGATGCTGAAACAGTAACAGCTTTTGCTTTCTTATTCTTTGAAGCTACAACAGCAACTTCACCTACAGTCTTACCATCTGTTGTACCAGCCTTAGTTACAACATAATTGAACTTCTTATCTTCAACCTTTGTTCCAACCTTAGGACCATCAACTGATTTTGTTTCAACTGTTGTCTTAGAATCAGTCTTCTTTTCATCAACTTTATTATCAGCTTTCTTAGCTTCACCAACAAGTTTAGCTGTACCAAATACTGATGGAGCTGACCAACCCATACCAGATTTGTCATACCAGCTTAATGTACCAATTCTCTTACCTGATTCATCAGCATCATTAACCTGAAGTTCAAGACCAATTAAGCTACCTTCAGCAGCCTTAATATCTGTCCACTTAAATGCAGCTTCAATGCTATATCCCTTACCATCCTTAGGAACTACAGCAAATGACTTAACATTATCAGCTACACACTTATCACCACTAAATGACTGTGTATTTTCATAGTTAATTCTATACTGCTTATCATCTTCTTCATAAGAATCTGATTTATGATTGTTTTCGTCGATGAATACTTCAACTGAATCCTGCTCATATGCATTTGCACTATCCTTATTAAGTACAGGATCTACAACATCAGCTTTTACGTAGAGATTATCTTCATCCCAAAGTAACTTAGCTTCAGCTGTAACATTTGAACCTAAATTAATTGTAAGTGGAACTGTAACTGCATCTTTCCAAGCATCATCAACTTCACCGTCAATCTTAACTGTACCCTTTGTAATTTCAGCAAATGGTCTGAAGTTTGCATTTGCATAGTACTGATCACTTTCTTCCTGTGTAAGTTTAACATCGTTAAATGCAACCTTGTCTTCGCCTACTGAAACTACAACATCAAGTTTAGCTTCACCTACTGCATAAGCACCATCAAGTGTAAGAACTGCTTCATAACCACCTTCAACTGCTTTCATATCTTTAGCAGCAACTTCAGCTTTCTTTGTTTCACCATCAAAGTAATATAAAGTTACTTTATCAGTATCAGCAAGTTTACCCTTAACTAAAGCCTTAACTGTTAATTTCTTTGCATCCCAAATTGGTGAGAATTCACAAGTTACTTTATCATTACCAAATGAATATGTATTAGCGTTATCGAATGAACCATCAGCACTTTCAACAACAAATACATTCTGAATGTATGGCTCTAACTTATCAGCATCAACAAATGCCCAATAAGCTGGTTTTGCCTGATAATTACTATCAAATAACAATGGACACTGTGCACCACCATTTGCTGCACCACCAACATTATTTGAATCATTTAACCATGAATATTTATCAACTGTACCCCATACAACAATACCAGATACATTGATTCCTTCTTCTTTATCAAGTTTTACTAATGTGTCATATAAATTCTTATAGAAATATGCCTGTTTTGTATATTCAGCAACTCTTGTAGCCTTTGTACCATCATATTCTGAACTTGCTTTTACATCAAGTTCTGTAAGCATAACTTCATCAACTACTGCACTATATGCTCTAACAGCTGCTTCTACCTGTCCCATTGTAGGGTTATCAATACCATAATGAGCCTGCATACCACATCCATCAATTCTAGCTCCTTTAGTTGCCTTTACGTCCTCTAACAACTTAACAATACCTTTAACCTTTGTAGCAACAGTTTCATTATAATCATTGTAATATAATTTAAGTGACTTAGGTGCATACTTATTAGCATAAACAAATGCATTAGTTATAAATGACTGATCTTTATAAATATTCCACCATCTAGAATTTTCTTTTGCATTTCTGTATGTACCTGAGTTATCACTAACTGCTTCATTAACAACATCCCATCCGTAGAAGAGATTTTCATACTTGCTGCCTGGTGCTGTGAAATGTTCAAGCATAGTCTTAATATACCATTCCTGACGTCTATCCATTTCTTCTTTAGTTGCATCTTCAGCGTATGTACCATTTTCTTTATCTTCAGTAACACCATCTGAAGTCTTTAACTCAGGTGCACCTGTATTATCCTGGAATAATCCAGCATAATCTTTCTTAAAGAACCAACCTGGTGCCTGTGAATGCCATACTAAAACATGTCCTCTAACTTTAATCTGCTTATCTGGATTTTCCTCATTCCACTTAAGGAACATATCAAGTCTTTCTTCAGCATTTTTGTAATTTAATACAGGAACCTTCATAGCATTCTCGTCGCCTTCATCACATGCTTTAAATGTATTTTTATTAACATATGTGAATTCAACATCTTTTGAACTTGCGTTATTGTATCCTAACATACAATCAAGTTTAAGTTCATTACCTAATGTAACCGCATTAAAATGTTTAGTTGCAAGCTGCATAACCTTCTCATCTGCCGTTTCTGTACCTGTAACAGCGCAACCAACATAAGCATCTTCTCCAAGTCCTTCCTCTGTAGCAACTACACTTCTTAAATCTGGAATATCCATCTGTACTCCATACGATGGAGCTAATGTAAATTCCACTTCACTATCAAGCGAATATGAACCATATGTTTTCTCCTCTGCGTCTGGATCATCAGCTTTATCGCCACTCATAACAATAAGATATTTAGCAGATGCATCATCAAATGCTATTGTAGGATTTCCATATGATACAGCAAGTCCATTGCCCCATGTATCATTTTCAAACTGATCTTCAGTCATAACCTTATAATTGAATGTGTTAGCATCTTCCTTAACATCAATCTGAATTGGTACCATACCATCTTCAATTACTTTTGAGAAATCAAAGAATATACTCTGATAAGCATTTGTGTATGTAACCTTACCTTCTTCGATTGTTGCACCACCGTTCAATGCAATATCAAGATCACTAAGTTTATAAGTTACAGTTTTTGTGTCACTTGGAGCATCTGTTAATGTAATAACTATAGTACCTACATTCTTTGATACGGCACCTTCTGCCATATTCATAAGTACTATTACTGAAAAATCAGTTCCTTCTTCAAAACTCAATGAATTTGAATAGTTAACTAGACAACCATTATCATCATCACCCTGTGTCTGTTGAACTTTAACAGCCACACTTTCAAGACCCGGAAATTCTACCTTTGTTACTCTTTTAGGGTCAATTCCTTCAGGTAATGAAAAATAAACTTGTCCATACTGTGCACTAAAATCGATTTTTGCATTTCCCTTATCATCAAGCACTGGTACTTTGTTTTCGTCCACTTCGATTTCAGCGTTGTGTGTTCCTGCAACACCAAATTTGCCCAAGCTCAATTCATGTGTTCCGTTCTCATATTTAACTTCGGCTTCCTCGTTTCCTCCTTCCTCAGGATTTTGATTGTTTGTAACCTCCCCATCAGCATATACATTTGTATAAACTGTTGAAGGAAGCGCCATAGTAACTGCGCACATTACCGCTAGCGCCTTACTATACATCTTCTTCATGATATAAAAACCTCCTTCTTCATAAAGATAAATCCACTTTATCACAAAAATCTAACAAAATTTACCCGACAAATTGACTTTTATACCCGACAAATTGACTTAATTTTCGTTATTTTTCTGTCAATCTTTCACAAAAAAAAGACAGATTTCTCTGTCTTTTTCAGCATTTCTATATGTATTTATCACTAATTTTACAAACTATTTATTCTGTCTATTAGATAAATCTTTAGCAAATACTTCAGGCTCATACTCAAGCATTTTCGCTAAAAATCCTTTTTCCCATAATTTGTTCTCTATCTTATCTAAAACCTCAACTGATGGCGCAATAATAGTATGATAATGATAACCTCCTGTCATACTTGATAAAAGCATACCCTTACTTTCATCAACTCGCTCTAGGAACTCCTTAACATCTATTCTTGAACGTAAATTAAGTTCCGCTCTAATCAACCCATATGCCTTATGACTAATAAATTCATCAACAATTACTGCACCATAATCTGTAAAAATACTAAGTTCCTCCTCGCAAGCTTCCTTGTCATGATGAACTTTAAAAATCCTTTGGCATACTTTCTCTGAAGCTAATACATAGCCCTTTGTAGTTGAAGTTATGTCAAAACCCTTAGCTCTTAAGATTGCAATATCAGTTACAATAATCTGTCTGCTAACTGATAATCTTTTTGCCAAATCAGTTCCGGAGATAGATTCATAATTTTCATTTAAAATGTTAATTATCTGCTCCTGTCTTTCTATTGCATTCATGGCTTACCTCACATTATTCTACTGGATGAAGATTCTTCAATGATACATCAAGAATTGGTGCTGAATGTGTAAGTGCACCACTTGAAATGTAATCAACTCCCATCTCAACATATAAGTTTAAATTCTCCTTAGTTACATTACCTGAAATTTCAATTTCAGCTCTTCCATCTATATAAGCAATTGCTTCCTTTAACTGCTCTGGCTTCATATTATCAAGCATAATAATATCAGCACCTGCCTCAACTGCTTCCTTAACCATGTCAAAGTTTTCTACTTCAACTTCTATCTTTCTAACAAATGGAGCATATTCCTTTGCCATCTTAATAGCATTTGTTACAGAACCTGCAGCACCGATATGGTTATCCTTAAGCAAAACTCCATCTGATAAATTATATCTATGATTATTACCGCCACCTACTTTAACAGAATATTTTTCAAATACTCTGTTATTAGGTGTTGTCTTTCTTGTATCAAGTAACTTAGTCTTTGTTCCTTCAAGTAAACTTGCAGTCTTATTTGTATAAGTAGCGATACCGCTCATTCTCTGTAAGTAATTAAGTGCTGTACGTTCACCACTTAAAATAACTCTCATGTCACCTGTAACTGTTGCAAGTATTTCTCCAACAGCTACTTTATCACCATCTTCTTTCTTTAAGTCAACTTCAATTTCATTATCAATCAAAGTAAAAACTCTCTTAAATACATCAAGCCCACATATGATACCATCTTCCTTACAGATAAGATCAGCTGTTCCCTTAACAGGTCCCTTAACAACGCTGTTAGTCGAAACATCTTCGCTTGTTATATCCTCCTTAATAGCAGATAATATTAATGGATCCACATTACATAAAAGTGTTGCTTTATCAAACATAATCTTCCTCCTAATAATTATATTTTCTGCTAATCTTACTTCTAACAAGCTTAGCATTTTCATCATTATCATATTTGTCAGCTTCATCTATGGCTCTTAAAACTTTCTCACCATAGATTCTTTCAAGTTTCTCACTATCTTCATATAAACTCAAGTCAGGTAGTGTAATTTCACTTCTTTGTTCCTTATAGCTTTCACTTATTTCCAAAGCAGCATTCTTAGCAAATACCATACTCTCAAGCAAAGAATTACTTGCAAGCCTGTTCTTACCATGAACACCGTTACATGCTGTTTCACCAACAGCGTATAATCTATCACAACTTGTTTTACTATTATAATTAACTGCAATACCACCCATATAGTAGTGCTGAGCTGGAACAACAGGAATAGGTTCTTTAAATACATCATAACCTTTTTCCTTACAGTGTCTTACAATGTTAGGGAAGTGTGATTTAAGTTCCTCTTC
>ODAJ014780022.1_pt1 | contig 21577 bp, 12 predicted proteins | sample 1539241 | NCBI WGS metagenome assembly ODAJ01 (sample SAMN02144231, study PRJEB22623) | gut metagenome | biome: sheep rumen | host: Ovis aries | place: New Zealand | reverse complement strand
ACTCAGGAATGAAGTGTATATGGATCCCGTAAGGGCATACTCGATTTCCTGAGTTTCAATATTATAACCAAAATATTAAGGTCGCTATATATTTTGTTAAAATTTATGGCTATGCGGCACTCAATATACTCTTATAATGCTTAATATCATTATCTAAATTTATTGTTACTTGTAAATCTTCAAGATTGTCATCGTACAATATGTCGTTTAAGAAAGCATCAATAAAAGCAGCAATTGCAGGTGTTATTTCTTCACTGTCCTGCTCAAACAATTTTTCTATATATGATGTTACTTCGGAAGTAAATACGTCAGGAAAATCATTTTCAAGTTTTGAAAGATTGTCGATTGTTAATGATTTTTTTATTTCGTTGTATCTGTTTGCTATATTTTCTTTTTCTTCGTCTGAAATATTTACTTGCTTTGCTAATTCTTTACCCATATTGGATGCCGTTTTTGTGCTGATGGTTTTAGATTTTAATATTCTTGTTAATGTTGCTTTTAAAGAACTTAAAATCATGTTGTCGCTGAGATTTATATTTTTTGCATCATCGGCATTTACAGAAATTACTATTGCTTGATGTGACGGAATATTTTCAAGCCTGTCTTCAATGTTGGTTAAATCCGTAAGTTCTATATACGAAACGGGAGCTTTTTGTATCATTCCCTGTGAAGGTTCAAACTCAACAATTTCTCTTATTGTTAAATCATCTTTTTGAGTTTCAAACATAAAGGTCGATATTCCGTACTCATTATAAATTTGTTCCGCTTCTTCTTGTGAAGAAATTTTAACGATAATTTCTAATTTTGCAGATTCTAAAAGAGTTTTAAATAATATTTTGTTTGCTGCCATTTCTGTTGAAGAAAAAATGTCACTGTCGATTATTATTTGACTGCCGTTCAAAGAAGTGTCCTGTAAAATTTTCGATAACTGCTTAAACGGTATACTACCTACATAATCGTAAATTTGTTTTGAAAACATTACAGATTCTATATCATCAAGTTTTAACAAATCTTCAATAAAAGAAAGCCCCAATTCCATAAAAGTTGAACTTACACAAGCAAAACCTTCGTTTTCCTGTGACAAATGATAAGTTATTGTATCAGGTAATACATTGGAGTCTATAACAATATTTTTCAAAGTAACATTGTTTTTCGGTGATGCTATTGTAGACTTTATATATTTTGCTGTCATTTCTATTATCTCTTGTTTACTTGCCTGCGGGCAATATGCCATTATTAAGTTATCTTCCGTGTTGTAATATATTCTTAAATTTCTTCCGTTAATTGTGTATCCGGAAATTTCAAAACCTGTTCCGTTTATTTCTTTTTCGCTTACATAAACAGATAAAATATCTTTGTTTGGTTCTACATCATCTATATCATCATAATAAACTACATTTATTGACTTTGAATTTTTGAAATGATCTTCTTTCAATAAATCGGTAAACATTGTCAATACATCAAGTGTGAAGCTTGTAATAGCCAAAGCTCTTTTTACCGGTGCTTCCAATACTCTTTTTACATTTTGGAAATAAGAATCTCTTGTAATAACGGTTACTTTTTGTGAATGCATAAACGGTTGCGGATTATCTGAAATAGTTGAAGTTAAATTCTTGGCTTTTCTTTTTAGTAATCTTAATTGTGCATCATTTGCGGTTATTAAGAATTTAATTTCATTGGGGGTAAAATATATCAATATTTTATCATCTTTTAATAATCCGTTTTCGCTTCTGTTGGATGTTATTGAATATCCGTACTGTTTACCTTCAAATTCAAAAGTTTCGTTGTTAAACAACAGTTCGTTAAGTTCTTTTGTTCTTGCATCACCTTTAACAAGTATTGTATCGATAAGATGATTTATAGACTCAAAATCTTTTCTTATAAGTGCTTCCAACACTTTTTTCTCATCAAACAGTTTTGTGTTGAACAGTGATATAGATTTGCTGAGTGCAAGAAGTTTTGAATAAGATAAATCTATTTCTCCTCCAAACATAAACATCAATATGAAAAACGACAGTGCCTGCATATTTAAGTCGTCTACTCTTAAAATTTTGGTTATACCATCGTCTTCAAAAGATATTTCGTTTGCTAAAGTGTCTATGATATCGAAAGTTTCTATTATTTTTTCTTTTGGAAAAAATTCTTTAAATTCATCTTGTTGTAAAATAGCTAAGATATCTAATGCTTGATCATGTTCGTCTTTTTTACCTAATGCAAAATCCGACAATATTACCGCAATTGTCAGTGCGTTATCTGCAATGTTGTTTAACGGACTTTGTTTTATTGCGGTTGTAAATACGGATTCCGTTTCTCTTATTCCTTTTCTTTGAGAATAAGCTTTAATAAATAATGTTTCAAACAGATATGCATAAAATTCGTGCAATGTGTTTATAAGATTTGTATTTCCGTCAACACCTCTTAAAAACAGTTCTTCATGTCCTAACTCGTGAGAAACTGTTTTTAGTATTTCTATAGTAAGAGCGTTAGGATCATTTTTGTATCTGTTTATTAAATCGCGAGATACGGCAATATTGTGGTTGCCGTAGTTTGCACCGTAGGTAAGCCTTTGTAAAGAAGCAAAGAAAATTTGTGCCGATAAAATATCCGTGTTCATTTCAGGATATATTGAAGCAACAATGTTTGCTATGTCGTGTGATATTATATTTAATAATCCGTTAAGATTATCTTTTTTATACTTTATCTGTTTTGCAAAATTTTCCATATTTGTGAAATTTTCTTCGGCTCTTGCGTTTTCATATAACATTTTTTGTATAAAGGCGGGCATTTGTAAAGCCGTTTGTATTTCTACCCCATCCAAATTATCAAGTTGTTCGGATACAACATAGTTTTTTATTTCTTCATTAAAAGAAGAATTAAAAGTAAATAAATTGTTCCTTATGAGATATGTGTAAACATCAATTAAGTTTTCATATATTTGTTGCATTACGGAATGGTTTATATTCGCAGAAAGAATTCTGAAAAATTCTATGCTTGTAAATTCTATGTTCGGATTTTCCGCAATAAACATTAAATCTTTAATTTTGTTTTTAAACAGTTCCGTATCTCTTACACGGTTACGTGCTAAAATTTTATCTATTGCGGTATCTGTTTTTTCTTGCTTTGATAAATGTTCATCGTATACTTGTTTCAAATATTCTAAAGGTTTTGCGGCATTTGTAAATTTTTGTAAATCGATTTCAATGTCATCTAAATTGTCTATATTAACATAAAAATCAAAATTTGCATTTGCTTTAAATTCGGAATTAAATTTCTTTTCTAAAGATCTTAATATAATTAAGTTTGTTAAGTATTCGGAATATTTTGATAAACCTATTTTTTTCAGATATTCCGGGTTTATATAAATAAGTTCTTTTCCGTCAGGCATTGACATTCTGTTAACTTCTTTTTTGAATGTAACCGAATATTTACTGAAAGGCGGATATTTAGACATTCTTTCCAAATCTTCGAAACACATATGAAGCTTTTCAAAATCGTTTACTCTTTCTTGTTTTGTTGAGCTGTATTGTTGTAATACTTGTAATCTTACAAGTTCCGTTAAATAGTAAAATTCTCTGTCTTTACCTTCAATAAGATTACCGTCTTTATCGAATATTTCATTTATTACTTTTCTGCTTATATAAACGGGACTTTCTTCCGTATTTCTTATAAAAGTTTCTTTGTCTGTGATAAGAATGTTTTCAGGTAAATCCACATTGAATAATTGTTGTAAGATTTTTGCTTTCCTTTCTTGAGGTTCGTCAAGTGCCGTTTCAAGTTTCATTATAATTGAATTAGGTAAAAGATCTCTCATAAAATAAGAATCTTTTTCCAAAATATCCAATATTTTGTATGCTAATGAAATATTATCAATTCTAAAAATATCTTCTTTCATAACTGTTTTACAAACATTTAATATAACCAAAATTTCTCTTTCGTTTAAAGGTCTGCCTTTAGCATCAATAACGAGTTGTAACAATGTTTTAGGTAAAGAATGTTCGTCACTATCTATAATATTTTCGTAAGTTACCGGTAAAAACTTTTCGGTTTTGATATCCGTATCATTGAATGCCGTTGTCGTAAGCAAGCCTAACGAATAAGCGAACAATTCGTGAACGATTGTTGATTTATATTGAGAAAATCCTTCGGCTGTGAACAAAATATGACCGAGTTCGTGAGCTGCAACATTTAAAAAACTTTCATCGGCAGGATTAATTGCAATATTTTTTCCGTTGCTTACACCTGAAGCGATTCGCCCTGAAAATATCATTATGTCTTTAGTGTTTTCAATACTTAATAATTCTTCATATCCCTTATTTTTAAGTAATGTAAATGTTTCTTGTAAAATAAGTTTTAATAAAGCATTAGTTTTCTTTTTGTTTGGTAAGAAATATTCCATGGTAAAATCGTTTCGTCTTCTTACTATTGTTGTTGTTGCTTCATCAAATAAAATTTCTTGTATAAATGCAGGTAGTTTGGAAAATAATTCTTTAGGTAAATCCGCTACCGATTGTCTGTCTGCGGCAAAATCTTTTATTTCCGGGCTTGTTATACCGGTGTTAAAAGAAATGCCGTAATCTCTTACAAGAGTTACAAAAAGTTCGGTTAGTATATCAAGAAACTCTTCCAAATCGTTGTCTGCTTTCAATATTTCTTTTGTTATATCTATACTTTGATATACACTCGGATTTAAAATTAAATTTATAACAGAACTTAAATTTATAACTTTGTTGTGCTTTTGTAAAATTTGGGGAAGGACTTTATTTATTGCTGTATATATATCGGAATTTGTTTGAATTATACTAAAACGGCCTGTGGAAGAATTATAAATGAAGTTAAAAGTTTTTATGAAAAAATCTATAAGTTGTTCATTAGGAAGGTTCTCTATATTTTCTTGTTCTTTTAATATTTTCAATAGCTTTTCAAGGTGTTCTTTGTTGAATGTTATATCTCCCAAATCACAATATCCTTTAAAATCAATAATATCTTTTATTATTGTATCTGTTAAATCTGTTATTTCTTTCGGAAGAGTTTTATTCTTTAACAATATGGTTCTTGTACCTAAAATTGTGAAAAATATTTCATCTATAACATCATACATATCCGGTGTTATATTTAAAACCTTACTTAGTTTTTTTTCATATATTTTTCTTATAATACTTTTATATTCTTGTTTATCTATTTTTGAAACTATAATTTTGTCGGTTATGAAAGTTTCTATATCTTGTGCTGTTCCAGTCAATAAGACAGCTGCAAAAGATTCAATTAACAGATAATCACCATCAGCTTCATTCATTGTGAATACTTTTGTAAAATTTACAATATCATTGAAATATTTATTTATAATTTCCACCGAATTTGAATTTACTTTTTTTGCAAATTCCATAAGGATAATATAAAAAACCGTAGAATAAGATAAATTTTTAAAATTATCGTCGGAAAATACTTCTCTGACAGTTTGTGCCAAGTATGTTAAATTTTCCAAACTCATTATCTTTCCGTCTTTTCCTAAACATCTGTTCAAAATTTTTATAAAATTCAAAGCCGCTACATGTACATCTTGATTTTCTTCCAAAGATTGAGAATCTTTTGTTAAGTTTCTGTCTATTGTATCAGCAAACATTTCATCTAAATCAATCGAGAATTTATCATAATCTCTGTATCCCTGTTCTTCGGAAAAAGATGCCTTTAACATTTCGTTAAATATTTGTGCGAATAAAAGACTGAATATAAAAGAATGAGTTTCGTGAGCGAGATTTTTAGTGTTTCCCGAAGGATGAAAATCTTTCATAAGTAATAACATTTCATGTGCGAATTCATGCCCCATACTTTCAACTAATGTGCCATACCGTAAATTTTTGGAAACACCTATTAATCCTTGATTTAAACTTATTCCTTTAGTGTTTTCGTTATCTAAGGAAAAAGCCGAAACCGTAAGGTAAGTTAATGCTTTTGAAATATCTATAAAGTTAAGCAGATAAGGTTTTGAAGCGGAATTAAATGTTTTAAAATCGAAATCTTGTGCGAAAGATAAAATTTCTTTTATTATTATCGATATTAAACCGCTTATTTGTAAAGAACCGTCGTAATATTTTTCCAAAAATTTGGTTTCAATATCATCAATAACTTTTTGTTTGGCTTTTTTTATTCTTCTTTGTATTTGTTTTTCGGATTTATCGTTTTCATATAAAACAGACTGAATAAAACCCGGCAAATATCGTGCCGTATTTATATCTATGCCGTTAAGAGTTTTGTCTGTTCTTTTATTATTTTGAGCTATTTCATTGTTAACATATTCTTCTATATCTGTTCGTTCAAATCCGTTTGAAAAATGTACATTTAAATTTTCTACAAAAAACACTAAAGTGTTTATCATTTCTTGGAATATTTTGTCTTCTGTCGTTAAAGAAAAAGTATCGAAAGGTTGAGAACGGTTTATAATGTTCAATAAATTAAGCAACAGTTTTAAGCCGGAGTTACCGTCTTCGGAAATTATATCTTGAGTCAATACAGACAAATCTTTACCTAAACTTTCATCTGTGCCGGTAATATCGGAATTAAATACTGCATAACCTTTTTCTTGTTCTACGGTAAAAGGTTGTTTGTTTATTGTTACTGTAAAAGAAGTTCCGTTATCTGCAAAATTTTCTTTAAAAATGTTTTTGCATATTTGTTTTATTTGGTCGTAGGGGACTTTATTTTGCAATCCTGCCGATATCAATATTTTGATAAATGCGGCATCCGGCATTTGAGAAGCAATCGTAAATGCTAAAGTTTCTTTACTGTATTGCAAACTTTCTTCGTTTATTACATTGTTATAAATATTTGAATTATTGTTTAATGCGGCAGTGTTTGGGGTAACCGATATAAAAGAAATGTTAGATTGTCCCAACAGTTTACTTAACCCTTCACTATGGTATCCGCCCGTTATGGCTACTATAACATTTTTGCCGTTTGGGTTTTTGTTTAAAGTATCTTTTATTTTTTCTAAAAATATAAAATTTCTTTCGTTGTTAACCTGATAAAAAACTTTCGAGTTGTCTATATCTTTTTTTATATCGTTAAGTTGGTTATAAACTACATATTTCGGATACAATTTTTCGAATTTATCTACAGATTTGTTGAAATAGTCACAATCTTTTGCGGTTAAATTGTTTGTTAGTGCACTTTCCAAATATACATAAAAATCGTTTAAGAAAGAAATTTCGTATTCGGTGGAATTAAAAGATAAAGAACTTTTGATATTGTTTATTATTAACTGTTCCTGTTTTAACACATTTGCGAGGTTTATGTTTTCGGATTTGGTTTGGTACTGTATCATAAGGTGTATGTTCGGATACTTTTTTGCTAAATTTATGTTTTTTGTAGAACAGAATCGGTTTATGTAGTTAATTAAATTTTTTGTGTCGCCGGTCACATTTAAAAAGTTTTTGTATTCTTGTATCGTTAAGTTTTCTTTTATGGTTGCCAAAACATTTTGTATTTCTTTAGGAAGTTTCTTTTTATTTATTTTTGTTTCCAATGCTAACATGTCCCTAAACAAATACAAGTCGGGATAATCTTCTTTTTGTAAGCTTATTAAATTGTTATACTTGTTTGGATTTTTAGATATTGTATCAACATAATTTATTAATGCCGAATAAAAGTGTAAAGTGTCGATTTCTTTTGTTTTATAACTGTTTATAAGGTTGGAAAAGTTTTTGCTTTGTGAATTTACAAACCTGTTGCTTAAAATGGTTAAATCTTTTTTTATGCTTAACAACTTTTCTTTTACAAAATCGGTATCGTTAATCATTAAAGATAATCTGTTAATGTTGTCTTGGTGAATCTTTTTGTTTTCAAGACCGTATAAAGGAATATTTTTTGTATCGTTTAGAGTAAAATATTCCGTTCCGGTTAAAATACCCATATTAAGTAATATATCGGAAATTTCCGTTTGAGTTGCTTTATCCGGATTTTGTAACCGGGAAACATCAACTTTATCGCTTGCACCTTCCAAATATATTGCTTTTATATCATTTTTTTCGGACAACTGTTTAAGTATGGAATATATGTTCTTTTGTACCTTAGAGTTGCCGTGAAGATCTTGAATGTTTATAACAACATTTTGCGAATCTTTTATGTTTGAATATGTTACCGAGCCCAAATTTTGTTCCGATAAGGGTTTTGTAACATCTGCGGGATATTGACAATAGATTATATCACTGAAAGACAACGATACAAAACATATTGCCGTTACTAAAGATATAAACTTTTTTATATTCATAATAAAACCGCCAAATAAGTTAATAAAAAAATAAACTTACTCTGTCTTATAAGTATAGTCTTTTTTACTGTAAATATCATTATTATTTTTTTGTTATTCCGAATAAAGCCGAAACGGATTTTCTCGGTACCATTTGAAAAGTGGGGGATAAAGTTATACCTATTTTTTCCGCACCCAACCACTGCAAAAAATCTTTTTGGTTTTGTATCGGCCAATCTCCGTATCCGGGCGAAAATCTCATTGTTGTAGGTCCGAACTTTTCTTTTACATCGTTACAAATATTTCCTACCAACTCTTCTATTGCCACCGAACCTACGGAATCTAAAATAAATGCGGGCATAATTTCTTTTTGTTCCAGGAAAAGAGAAATTTTTGTATCAATGGAAAACCCTATTGTTGCTATAAGTCCGCAAACTTGTTCCGAATTTTCCAATAATCTGAAAATATCTTTACTGGTTATACGAAAATCGTCTAAAAATATGTCGTTATCTTTTATTTTTTTTGTTGCCATGGATATGGCATATTTCGGTTGTAACAACTTTTTTGCCAAATCTATTGTTTCCAAAATGGAAGTTTCTATTTTGGTATCGATTTTTGTTCTGTACTTGTTTGCACCCATTCTTACAAGCACATCTTCATAATCAATTTTTAAGTTTACAATTTCGTTGTTCATAATTAACTTTTAAAAGATTTTGTTATTGCAAAAGTTTTTTTACCTTTTTCTACATGTACCACTATTTGTTCCTGAGAAACAACATTCGATGATGAATCCAAATATTTAATATTTAACGTATGAATTCCTTCCGGTAAATATATTCTGCTCATGTTTATTTGTTCCGGTAAAGTTCTCCAGGACCTTTTATCCGCTTTTTCGATTAAAGAATTTGCAATGTTTAATACACTGTTGGTTAATATGCTTAACCCGTAAGTATCTTTGTTTTCGTGTTGTCTTACCTGGTCTGTAATAACTTTTGAAAGAACATATCTGCCTACGGCTCTTGCTATTGTTTTTGCATATACCGATGAAGTTTCGTCTTGCAAAGCATTTATCAACAAAGTTCCGATATCGCTTGCTTCATAACTTTTGTATTGCAAACCGGTTTCTTTGTTTTCGAAATTCAGTTCTTCCACAATGAAAGACGAAATTCTGTTTTCATATCTTTCATATTGAGGGAAAGCGATTTTCAGGTAACTGTCGGAAATACCTGCCTGTACTGCCGATATTACTTTTTGTGCTTTTTCCTGTTCGTCGTTTTCAATTTTTGCGGATGTAAAATACGGCCATGCTTTATAGAAAGACATTTCCGTTATATGATCTATTTTTTTCGGTGATAAACCGTTATAGTTTACTATTATAACTTCGCCGCCGTTACCGTTTTGTACGGGAACAGACACGGAATATTGTTCTTTTAAATCTTTAGCTTCCTGCGAAAAACCTAACTTTGTGTACAAATAATATAAACTTGATATTAAATCTTTCGGCGGTTCCAAATTGTATTCGTTGGCATGTTCATAATTTTTTAAAGCGAGTTTATAAGATACGAGTGCATCGTTATAATATCCCGCATTTTCGTAAACTATTCCCATAAAATATCTTATAAACGGGTCATCCGTATAAAATGCTTTTCCTTTACTGTCTGTAACTTGTTTTTTCAGTAAGTTGTCGAACTGTCTTGCTTCAACTACTGCTTCGTTATCTTTACCTTGCAAAATGTAGTTTAATGCACAAAAAACATTTACATAAGCCATTTCGTAAGGGTTACCGTAATACGGAATTACATTATCGTTTGAAAATAAAGATACGGTTCCAGCGGAAATACTTTTTGTATAGTTTTCATCGTATATCTGTTTTGCCTGTTCGAAAACGGCATTACTTTCTTCATACTTTTTTGATAAATGTTTTAAAAAACCCAAATCGAGATAATATAACAGTTTGTTCTTGTTTCCGTAAGATTTTTCCGATGAAGAAGTTAAACTTTGTGCCTGTTCGGTATGGTTGGTCATCATGTCTTTTTCAAGTTTTGAATAGTAACTGTTCAAACTTGAACATGAACACATTATAAAAATAAAAAGTGTTAATAAAGAGTATAACTTTTTCATTAATGTCCTTTAAAAGAATTCGTTAACAAAAATCTGTTTCTGTTCTTTCTTATTTTTGTTTTAAGTTCTTTTGTTTCAACTGTCTTACCGTTTTCATCTAAGTATCTTATTATTATATTATATTTTCCTTTAGGTAAACTCAATGTTGCCATATTTACTTGTTCCGGCAAACTTCTCCAAGATCTTAAATCTACTCTGTTAAGTGTGTTGGATCTTTCTTTTACAGTTCTGATTTTGTCTGCCGTATCTCTGTCGAGTCGTTCCAACAACCTTATTTTGTTGTTTTTACTTAAATCTCTGTCGTTTAAAATGTCTTGCTTTTTTTGTTCGTAATGTTCGCGGATATATTCTATTTCTCTGAATCCCGAAACATATTTGTTTATTCTTGAATAAAATACTGACCTGTAATTAGGTTCCGGCAAATGTTTTTCCAGTATTGCCGCAATATCGGTTACAAGATAACTTTTCGAATGATACTTTTTTGTGCTGTCTTGTTCGTCCGTTGCTTCAATTTCAAAAGATTTTATTCTGTTATAATATTCCTGATATACGGCAAATGCTGCAGATACTTCATGAACATTAAATTCTCTTTCCACTTCGTATCTGTACATGTTGTTTGTTTTGTAATAGTTTGCCCATGCGAAATCAAAAGTTAGAGTTACAACTTCTTCAACTTTTTTGGGAGCAAGTCCGTTATAGTTTACTATAAACAATGTTCCGTTATCGTTGGTGTACAGTTGTTTTGCATAAGGATAAGTCTTTCTTAAACTTTTTACATCTTGTTCAAGCCCGTAATGGCAATAAATGGTGTACAAATTGTTCACTAAATCTTCAGGAACTTTCATGTCGCAAATGTTGTAGTTTGCATAAGCCAAAAGTGCCAACTTGTAAGATACCATCGCATCGTTAAGGAACCCTGCATTTTGGTATACAAGTCCCATAAAATATCTTATGAAAGGATCATCTTTATACAAAGCTTTCTTTTCGTCTATTTTTACTTTATTGAAAAGGTTGTTAACCTGTCTTGCTTCAACGGCGGCTTCGTCTCTTTTACCTTTTAATCTTCTTGTTTTTAAATAGTTTAATGCACAAAAAAAGTTTGCATATGCCATTTCATAATTTTCACCCAAATAGTAACTGGGTAACAATGTATCGTCATTGAAAAATGTTGAAGTGTAATCTTTCATTGAATAAATATATTTTGCTTTTTCGAAGGTTTCGTTACTTTCTTTATAATTGCCGTTTAAATGGTACAAAAAGCCGAGTTCCAACGAATATAAAAGTTTGTTATATTTATCGCAATTTTGATAAAAATCCGAAGCAAAATCAACAGCACCACTTATATCCCTTTGTTCTATAAGTGGTGCTAATGTATTATGAAATTCGTTTACTTTTGTCGTTGCACAAGAAGTTAAACTTATGAATATTAACGATAGTATAAAATATTTAACTTTTTTTAAGTGCATCAGTTACTTATGCTTTATATTTGCTTTTTCCTACAACTTTTTTAATTTTCTTTTGACCTATCCAAACTTTTTCGTTTGTTTCAATGTCGATAAGTTCAAGTTCTGTTTGATAATATTTCAATGTTGTTTTTCCTGCTGCATCGGTTATTGTGTTTATTTGACCTTTCAACATATAATCGGCACCTAATTCTTTACCGAATTTTTTTACCGTTGCGGGATCCGAAAAATCTGCCTGATCCATTCTTTCTTCTCTTATTTCTTCTCTTTGATCTTTAGATGCAACGAATGATGCTTTACCGGAATTTAAAAGAGCTATTTCAAGATCTTTTGTAAATGTTTCGGTGCTTATGTGTTCATCGCTTTTGTTCAAAATTGTTCCGACAATAATTCTCGGCTTGGCTTGTTTTTTCATCATGAAATTGTCTAACCAAGGTCTTGATAAAGAATCTTCAATCATTTCACCGGCAACAAGTTTGGAATCTGTGTCGTTCCAGTTACCGCTTAAATCGATTTGTTCATTTTCATCTACTCTTGTAACTTTCGGTGTTGAAGAGCAAGAAAACAATACTACCGCAAAACTTAACAAACAACCCATTAAAAATAATTTCTTCATTTTAACTCCTTATTTGTATTTTATTTCATCAACATTATGTTCTGTTATTATACTAATTATTATCAATTATTATCAATAAAATAAGTTTGTTTAAAAATGCGACAAGATGTTGGCGGAATACTTTTATAAAATATTTATAGTAAATAACACTAAAAATTTTGTAAAATTAAAACAATGAATATAAAAAATAAAAATTATTATAAATATTGTTTGATTAAAATCCAGTAGCATTTTTGCTAATGGATTTTGTTTTTTTTGGTGGAGGTATAGTGAATAATATCACAGAAATTGAATATAAAAAAATAAAAAACAAATTGGGTAATAATGATTATAGATTAGGCTTGGATTTAGGTGTTGGTTCAATCGGATATTGTGCTATAGCATTGAAAGATGACGATAATGGAGAAAAAAGTGTAACGGATAATGTTGTTCTGTTAGGTTCTAGGATTTTTAAAGCATCTAGTGGTGCTGTTGATAGAAGACAAAAAAGAGGACAAAGAAATAATCATAGACATAATAGAGAAAGGAAAAGATTTTTATGGAATTTATTGGCTAGTAAAAATTTAGCTTTAGAAATTCCGAAAAATATAGGGAAAAAAGAAGATTCTTCAGAAGAAGAAACTTCAAAAAAAAGATTTCCTGTAGAAACTCTGAAAAAAGATCCATATACATTAAGATATAAGGCATTAGAAGAACAATTAGAAAATTATGATTTAGGTTATGTTGTATATCATATAGCTAATCACAGAGGAACAGCATCTGTAAGAACTTTTTTAGAAGATGATGAAACAACAAGAAAAGATAATACGGAAACAGCAAGAATAGCCGATAATATAAAAAGCGTAATGAAAAGTAACGGATATAGAACTTATGGAGAATTTTTATATAAGGAATATATTCAAAAAACGTCACAAGATAAAAGAGTTAAAGTTACAAATAGTAATAATAAAGTTTTTGCAGTAACCAGAGATTTGATAATAGAAGAATTAAAAATAATACTTAAAAAACAAAGAGATCATGCAAATTTAACAGATGAATATATAGAGAAACTTATAAAAGCGGTTGATTATGAAACTGAGAAATTAATACCTGAAATAGGAACTTGTCCATATTTTAGAGAAGAGAGGAGATTACCTAAGGCACATAAATTAAATGAATACAGAAGAATATATGAAGCTTTAAATAATTCCAGATTTTTTGTTCCTGTTACGAATTTAGAAACGGGTGAAATAACATCATTTACGGAAAGACATTTCTTTGATGATATTGTTGATAACAAATTCCCTTTTAAGGAAAAAGAAAGGGATGTTCTATTTAACTATTTACTTGGTAATAAAAAGTTAACTGTAGCAAAGGCACAATCTTTGTTAAAATTACCTTACGGAACAGAAATTCAACTGCAAGGCAAAGATAAAAGTAAACAAGAAATAAAAGGTTATACTTTGAATACTCTTGAGAAGATGTCTTTTTGGAATAGGTTAAGTGAAGAACTAAAAGATGAATTTTTATATGATTGGAATTCTTCACCGGATGAAAGACAATTAAAGAAAAAATTGTTAGAAATTTATAATTTGTCAGAACAAGAAATAGATGAGTGTTTTAAAAAATTGGTTATATCTTCTTCGTATGCGGATATAGGGAAAAAGGCTATGAAGATAATATTGCCATATATCAAAAAAGGGTTATCCTATAATGAAGCAATAGGAAAGGCTATAGAAGATAAAAAACTCCCAAGTTTTAGCAAAGATGTTTATGATTTGTTGCCATACTATGGAAAAATATTACAAGAAAGCACACAGAAAGTTATAGCAAAAGGTTTTTCCAATCAATTTAAAAATAAAAATTACAAAATACCTAATACTAACAAAGATGAATTGGAGTATGGTAAAATAGCAAACCCCGTTGTACATCAAACATTAAATGAGTTAAGAAAACTTGTTAATGAGATTATTACAATATTCGGTAAAAAACCATACGATATAACAATAGAAACATCAAGAGAGCTTAAAAAGAGCCAACAAGCAAGAATAGAGTTAGTTAATGAACAAAAGGATAATGAAAAAAAGAAGAAAAACATATACGATACTTATATAGTTCCTCATATCGCACAGATAAAAAGTAAGAAAGAAAATCCATTAAATTATATTTTAAGATTTGAACTTCTTGATGAACAAAATAAAAGGTGTCCGTATTGTTTGAAAACTTTAAGAGTTGACGATATAATTTCAGGTAAAGCGGAAATTGAACATATTTTTCCTCTATCATTAAGTGAAGATGATTCGAAAAATAATAAAGTTTTAGCCTGCTCTGACTGTAATGCTACGAAAGGAGAAAGATCTCCATACGATGCTTTTGCACATTTAACAGAAGGTAAATTTGTTTGGAATAATATTCTGGCAAATTTGTTAGATGAGAATAATAATAAAAATTTTAGAAATAAAGCATGGCGATTTTATCAAGGTTCTTTTGAAAAATTTTTAGAAAATAAACCTATGAATAAAAGATTTACTACGGATAACAGCTATATTTCTAAAACAGCATCGAAATATTTAAATTCTTTATATGATAAACCAACAAAAATATTCCCTGTTAAGGGATTTTTAACCTCTCAATTAAGATTAGCATGGGGAATAAATGGTGTTTTAATACCATTTGCTAAAGAATTGTTAACAGAAAAAGAACAAGAAAAGTTACAAAAAGAATTGTCTCAAAATAAAAAAATTAGAATAGATAACAGACATCATGCTTTAGATGCATTGGTTCTTGCTTTTGCAAGTAGAGGATATCATAATTTTATAAATACTATTAATTCTAATGGGTATAAAATAAATTATAAAGAAAAAAATTGGTTGTCGAAAATTTTGTTGCCGCCGGCAAATAAAACTGTAGAAGAATTTAATGATTTTATAAAAAATAAAATTCCGGAAACAAATATAAGTATTAAACATGATCATGATAAGAATGGCCAATTGTTTAAAGAAACAATATATCAAACATATTATTTAAATGATAGTAAGTCTATACTTGTTAGTGTTAAAAATGTAAAAGATATAGATTTTCCTTCAGAGAAAGAACCTAAAGAGCGATTAGAAACGGCATTATGTAAATATAATATAAAAGATACGGATAACGAAAAATTAAAAGAAAAAATAAAACATAATGCTGAAAAATATAATCAAATAATAAAGATTTTATCTAATATAAAAGAAAGATTGGAACGTGAAAATGTAATGTTAAAAAATGAAGGTAAAAAGGAAAAGAAAATAACAGAACAATTGATTTTCAAATCTGCATGTGAATATGTTTCTGGTAAATATTATCAAATAGAAACTAAATTGAACAATAAATTTTATTCCGCAAAAAATCCAATACAAAATAAGACAGGATTTGGTTATGATACAGGAGATAATCTTTGTTTAGATTTGTATTATGATTCTGAAGGTAAATTATGTGGAGAAGTTATTAGAAAAGCAAATTTTTTAGCAGGGCAAATTCCGGAATATAAAAAAAATGGATATACTCTTTTTGAAAGAATTTATCAGGGAGATATTTTAGAAGTTGATCAATCGGACAAAAAATGGTCTTTAAAAAATAAAACAAATTCAGCACCTAAAAATAGAGTATTTGTAAAGATTGCAACTTTTACTGAATTAAATGCTTACTATGAAAAAGGTAAGAAAGATCAAATACAAATTTATTTTTGTAATATATTAAAAGCAGATCAAAAACATGATGATTCTTTTTATATTTCAAGTATGCAAGAATATAACCCACGAAAAGTTATTTTGTCATCGTTGGGAATAATAAAATATCGTTCATCAGTATTAAAGGATAAAAATGTGGAGAATAATTGATATTAGTGGAGATGGCTATTATTTATCTGTAAAGAATGATAATTTATCTATTCTGAAAGATAATAAAGAAGTTTTACATGCTTGCTTTGCAGACATTAATTCTATCATTTGTAGTGGTAATAATATTGTATATACTAATGCTGTAATACAAAAATGTTTAGAAAATAAAATACCATTAACTTTTTGTAATAAATCTCACTTGCCGACAGGTATGTTAATTCCTACGTTTTCTATAAATGAGTATGGCCAAAGATTACAAATTCAAATTAAAGCTAGTGTGCCTTTGAAAAAACAAATTTGGAGACAAATAATAAAAGAAAAATTAAAAAATCAAAGTTTGTGCTTAAAGAACTTTGATATTATAGATGTTTCAAAAAAACTTTTGGAACTTTCTAACGAAGTTAAATCCGGAGATTCCACATGTAGAGAAGGTATAGGTGCAAGATTTTATTTTTCTTCTCTTTTTAATAATTTTAATAGGGATAATAATAAAACCGATATATTAAATAGTGCTTTAAATTATGGCTATATAGTTGTAAGAAATTGTTTAGCCAGAGCCATAGTATCTTCCGGTTTAAATCCCGCATTAGGTGTTTTCCATAGTAATAATCATAATCCGTTTTGTTTAGCGGACGATTTAATAGAACCTTTGAGACCTATTGTTGATTATCAAATAAAAACTAATATTAATGACTTTTTATCAGAGAAAGAATTGAATTCTAAATTAAAGAAAATATTGGTTTCTATAGTAGATAGTAATTTATATTTCGACTTTGAAACTTGTAAATTTACATTTGCATTACAGAAATATGTTCAATCATATTTCTATTGTTTAAACAAGAAAACAGATAAAATTTGTTTTCCTAAAATTTTTAAATGATATCAAAATATAATGCTATGTGGATATTAGTTGCTTTTGATTTGCCAACACTTACAAAAAAACAACGGAGAATTGCGAGCAACTTTAGAGAACAACTTAAAAAAAGTGGATTTGTTATATTACAAAAATCCATATACAGTTACTATGCATGTACAAAAGATAGATGTGATACTATTGCAAATACAATAAAAAGATTAGTTCCTGATGATGGACATATAGCCATTTTGTTTTTGACGGACAGAATGTTCGGATTAACAAAAAATTATTATGGTAAAAAAACATCAAAACTCAAACAACCGGAATTGTTTGATGAACTACTTTAAAATAATAGAACCAGTTAAACTGGCATTTTGCGAAAAAACTCTTATTAGAGTTGCCCTTTTTATACAAAACTTTTAAAAAAAATCACAAATTTTAGGGTTGTTAAATAAAATTTAATAGAATTTTTTTAAAAGTTTTTTTACTTTTATCGTCATCATTTTCACATTGCTATTTTATCAAATAACATTTCGGGGGGCAACCCTAACAAGTGTATTGTCGTTATCTTGGAGTGTTGAATTTTATCAAATAACATTTCGGGGGGCAACCCTAACAGTATGCAGACTTAGACCTTGATGCAAAATATTTTATCAAATAACATTTCGGGGGGCAACCCTAACAGAAATAAAAGAGATATAGTTCAAAAGAAGATTTTATCAAATAACATTTCGGGGGGCAACCCTAACAATATTATGTTGGAGATGAGGTTATAAATAATTTTATCAAATAACATTTCGGGGGGCAACCCTAACTAAACAAGCCATTTTATCATTTGTAGCATAATTTTATCAAATAACATTTCGGGGGGCAACCCTAACGGGATATTATTATTAGACGAAATAGACGCAATTTTATCAAATAACATTTCGGGGGGCAACCCTAACTTATATGCTTGGTCATATACTCCATAAAGCATTTTATCAAATAACATTTCGGGGGGCAACCCTAACCAATTACTAAAAAGATATACGGGATATTCGATTTTATCAAATAACATTTCGGGGGGCAACCCTAACGGGCAGGAACTCAATATCAATAATGATGTTATTTTATCAAATAACATTTCGGGGGGCAACCCTAACTTTATATGCGAAGAGCAAAAGAGAAGGGGAATTTTATCAAATAACATTTCGGGGGGCAACCCTAACGAAAAGAATGAATTTGACCAAATCATCACAATTTTATCAAATAACATTTCGGGGGGCAACCCTAACTGATTGAATCGAGTAAAAATTAAATGAAAAATTTTATCAAATAACATTTCGGGGGGCAACCCTAACAAAGGTAATACCTATAACTTGGCTGAATTGATTTTATCAAATAACATTTCGGGGGGCAACCCTAACGGTACAATTATAGAAGATACCTGTAATTTAATTTTATCAAATAACATTTCGGGGGGCAACCCTAACAGAAAGCAACACAACACTAACAAAGAAAAAATTTTATCAAATAACATTTCGGGGGGCAACCCTAACAATCCGCGTGCATTTTCGTTTATGAAATCTATTTTATCAAATAACATTTCGGGGGGCAACCCTAACAATGACAGAAATAATATTTTTAGGAACAGAATTTTATCAAATAACATTTCGGGGGGCAACCCTAACAACTAACAACTTGCCTTCTTCCTATATACAATTTTATCAAATAACATTTCGGGGGGCAACCCTAACCAACAAAGATTGAGCGATAAACTTTACAATATTTTATCAAATAACATTTCGGGGGGCAACCCTAACTATAATTAAATAAAAAAGGAGGAAGTTATGATTTTATCAAATAACATTTCGGGGGGCAAAGCCTTTGTCTGTTGTCATTGTCCTTCAAAACCTTAAGATTTTTTTTATTTAAAAGAAAAATCCGTTTTGTCAAAAACAATTAAAATTTATTTTGTGATTATATAATCTATTTATTATAATATTATTTGGTAAGAACATATATTAACAATATTTATTGACTTATGCTTTTTAGTTAACTCTGGCAGAGTTTGGTTAAGAATAAAAGGAGAATAAATGGATATAATAATTTATGCACAGGCGCTTGAAACAAATGCTCCGGCAGACGTTTATTATAAGGATAGATATGTATATGGAAGCATAGATGAAAAAGTCGATTTAAGTGAATTTTTTAAATGCACATATAGCAAAGAAGATATGTTAAAATATGAGACAGTGGAGTATTTAGAAGAACAAATAGTTATGTTGGAAAGTATAAAAAAATACATTTATTTATATATTTTAGGTGAAGAAAAAGATTCTTCCGGAAGATATGTGCCGATAATAATTCAAGTATCTCGTGAAGATGTTGATAAAATATTTTATGCATTAGACGAATTTTTAGATAAAAGTAACAGACATATTACAGAAAAAACCAGAAAAAGAATAAGCAAAGAAATAGAAGAATTTCAAAAAGCGAAAAAAGGCAGACCATATATTTGGGGTTTCGTTCTTTTATTTATTTTCGCTGTTGTTTTTTTTATGATGTACAATGTAATACAAGCAGTAAAAAATTAAATTAAAGTTGTTTGTTTGTATCAATATAATAAATTAAAAAAACGGGAAGAAAAAGTTCTTCCCGTTTTTACATTATTGTTGTTATTTGCTCTCAAAGGATTTGAGATTTTAAATAAGAATGAAGCATTTGGTGAATAAAAATAGAAAACAATAGCCGAATTAGATTAAATTAGGACCTGATAACTATCCGAATTCAAAGTTATTTCGAAAGATAACTTTTTTGATTTTGTGTTAGATTGAAGAAAACGAAAACTTTAACTTAAAAAAATACTTGACTAATTCTTATAATTGGTATAAAATAGGATTGCAATCCTATAATTTTTAGGATTACAATCCTATTTTGTTTGGGAGACGAAAATGTTTTTGTATAGAAAACTATCTAACACTCTTAAAAAGTTAATAGAACAAAGACCGTTGGTATATTTAAACGGAGCAAGACAAGTAGGAAAATCTACTTTGGTTCAAAATTTAAACTTATCAAAGAAAATAAATTATATAACATTAGACTCTCCGTTTGTTTTGGAAGCCGTAAAAAATGACGCAACAAATTTCCTGCAAAATTTGCCTAAAGATAAAATAAATATTATAGATGAGGTTCAAATTGCCAAAGAATTATTCCCTATATTGAAAATAGAAATAGATAATGCAAGATTAAAAAAACAAAATGTAAACCAATTATATGTTTTAACAGGTTCGGCAAACTTAATGGCGTTACCGACATTAGCATCATATTTAGCAGGCAGAATGGCAATATTGACATTATATCCGTTGTCTGCAAGTGAATATAAAAAAACAAATGTTAATTTTATAGAAAAATTATATTCTCAAAATTTGGAATATTGCAAACTAACAAATAAAGATAACTTATTAAATATCATAAAAAATTCAACTTATCCCGAAATAGCACTTAATCAAAAAATAGACAGAATAAAATGGTTAGATGATTATTTAAGTACAATTTTACAAAGGGATATAAGAAATATGGCAGATATTAAAAACCCTGAAAAAATAATTACTTTACTTTCCTTTTTAGCAACAAGAGTTGGGGGACTTTTAAATAATAGTTCAATAATGAAAGAGATAGGATTAGATAATAAAACTTATGATAAATATAAAGCATTGGCAATGAATACATTTTTAACATTTGAAGTAAAAGCATGGACACCTGTTACAAAAATAAATAAAAAATTTACAAAATCTTCAAAACTTTATTTTACCGATATCAATATGCTCTGTTATATTTTAAGAGATAGTTTGGAATCTGTTTATGAGAATAATAAAGAAATATTCGGCAGTATTTTTGAAAACTTTATTGCAACGGAAATTATAAAGAATATAGATATTAATATGGATTTGTCATATTTTAAAACTACGGATAATAAAGAAGTAGATTTTGTGTTGGAAAATAACAGAGGTGAAATTTTAGCAATAGAAGTAAAAACAGCAAAAACAGTTACCGATAAAGATACGAATGCTCTTCAGGAATTACAAAAAATTACAAAGAGTAAGTTTAAAAAAGGTATAGTATTTTATACGGGAAATGAAATAGTGCCTATGAAAAAAGATATTTGGGCTATTCCGGTAAACTATATTTGGCAAGAATAATAAAAACTGTTATATTGTAAAAAGTAATGATAATGAACGACGATGAGATCCCGGATCGAGTCCGGGATGACAAACTAAACGCCAATGTATAATTTACAATTTATAATTTATAATGAACGATGGAAAGTCGTTAAAGACCTTAAGATTTTCGGTTAGAATGAAGAAACTCAGGAATGAAGTGTATATGGATCCCGTAAGGGCATACTCGATTTCCTGAGTTTCAATATTATAACCAAAATAT
>ODAJ014782852.1_pt1 | contig 21578 bp, 21 predicted proteins | sample 1539241 | NCBI WGS metagenome assembly ODAJ01 (sample SAMN02144231, study PRJEB22623) | gut metagenome | biome: sheep rumen | host: Ovis aries | place: New Zealand | reverse complement strand
CTGCAACGGATTATTCGCAGCAGAGCGACAAGGATATCCACAACTTCATGATTGGCGGCAACGATGCAGAAGACCCGCAGAATACCTTCTTTGGAAGCACTGCATACATAGCTCTCAATGGCATTGTGCTGGCGATATTCATAGTGCTGCTTATCATCTTCCGCCGCCGCGCAATGGAACTGGCAGACATCACTGCTTATCGTGGAAAGAAAGCCAACAAGGTGGCAACAAAACGCCTGAAGAAAGCCGCTAAGTTGCTGAAGGCTGGCAAGACAAATGAATTCTATGACGAAGTGTTGCGTGCTTTGTGGGGATATGTCGGTGACAAACTTGCTATACCGGTAGAGCAGCTGACGCGAGAGAATATCTCCGAAAAACTTTCATCACGAAAGGTCAGCGAAGAGACGATAGGAAAATTCATCGAGGCACTTGACGAGTGTGAGTTTGCCCGTTACGCTCCTGGCGACCCGGCAGTGGCAATGGAGCATACATACGACAAAGCCTCCGAGGCTATTGAGACTATTGAACATTGACCATTGACGATTGACCATTGAAAATCCCTCCTCCATAAACGGGGAGGATTGAGGTGGGGCTTTGAATATTGCGGATATATAATTATGAAATATAGATTATTTTTTATCATAGCTCTTATGGCATTTGCCCTTTGCGCCCATGCAGGAAAGACTGCTGCAACAGCAGCCCATGACCCTGACAGCGCACAGGAATATTTTCAGCGTGGCAATGCCTTCTACAGGCAGTGCGACTACGCCCATGCCATGGTGTGTTACATGAGGGCCCAGAAGTCTGAACCCCTCAATAAGGACATCCAGCACAATATCAACATCACACGCTCAAAGACCATCGACAAGATGCCGCCAGAGAGCAATATCTTCTTTGTAGAGTGGTATAAAGGGCTCGTAATGCTCAATACCATCGACAACTGGGCTGTCATTTCGATAGTGGCGCTGATAGCAGCCTTGCTGTTGTTCTTGGCATACCTGTTTGTTGGCAATATGTTGGTCAGGAAGATTTCTTTCTATTCGTGTGTCGTGCTGTTCTTTACATTCTGCTTCTCCGTATTCTTTGCATGGAACAGGAAGTATATACTCAATACGCACGATACGGCAATAATAGTAAAAGAATCAGTAGCAATAAAGAACCTTCCTTCGACCAAGGCTCTGGAAACGGCTATCGTTCATGAAGGAACGTGTGTGCGTATTACTGACAAGGACATGAAAGGATGGTACGGCATACGCCTCTCTGACGGAAGGGAAGGATGGGTGAGAGCTGCCTATGTGGAACTTATTTAGGAGTTAAGAGTTAAGAGTTAAGAATTAAGAGTTAAGAATTAAGGGGAGTGAGAGGGACAATACAAAAGAGCCTAGAGAATTCCCGCCAGTAATAACAAATGTCCCTTCCACTCCACTTCCACTCCACTTCCACTCCCTTTTCACTCCCTTTCCACTCCCCTTTAAGTTATTAAACATTGATTTTTATGAACGAGATAAACTTTTTTGACCGAATTGGCATACTCCTCTTCTGGGGAAGTGACAGCAACTTGTTAGATCACCTTGCATTGCGACTTACGGACCCGCTGGTATGGGTACCGTTCTTCCTTGCATTGATTTACATCGTACTTCATAATCATGACAACAAGCGTGAGCGGCTGGTGTGTATAGCAGCCGTCTGTGTAACCCTTGCTTTGTCGGCAGGTGTCTGTAACCTGATAGTCAAACCGCTCGTCTGCAGGGTGCGTCCCTGTAATGTGCCGGAGCTGAAGGAGATGTTCCATGTCGTAAAGGGATATGCAGAGAACAACTACAGCTTCTTCTCCTCGCATGCTGCCAATTATACGGCGTTGGCAACATTCTTCATACTCCTTGTGCGCCATAAGGTGATGACCATTGCGATGGTTTTCCTTATGCTGACTAACGTATGGACGCGCCTATACCTTGGGCAGCACTATCTGTCGGATATCTGCGTAGGAATGTTGTGGGGCATCGTCTCAGGATATATCGGATGGCGAGTATATAAAAAATATTCCCGTCAGGAGCGCCGCATAACGGAGGTTGCCCCGACAGGGTTCTACATGCCCGACATCTGGCTGGCAGCCATAGTGCTGTTCTGTACTTTTTTCCTCGTGATGCTGTTGTAGGAACTGCGGCAACAACCAGATTACTTCGCTCGACGTGTCGAAGAATACGAAGTTGCAACAGCTGCACTGCAACAACAACCAGCTTACTTCGCTTGACGTGTCGAAGAATACAGAGCTGACATTTCGGTACTGCCAGAGCAATCAGATTACTTCGCTCGATTTGTCGAATAATAATAAGCTGGAGTATTCCTCTGCTGACAATGGTGTTCAAATCATCAAGTGAGAATAATAGCCTAACGACCCCAACGACCCCTCCCCAGCCCTCCCGAGGGAGGGGGGAGGGCGCCGGGGACGGGGCGGCAGGCTTCCGCAACCTGCGGAAAACAGAAAATACCCCCTCGGCTAGGACCACCAATATGACCAATTACTAAACAAGAGCGCAGCATGCTGATTACATGCTGCGCTCTTATTCTTCGCTCTTCATTCTTCACTGTCTGAGTGCCTTGCGTACCTGCCGACTGAATTCTGCCATGCCCTTGACAGAGGGGTGTCCGCCTTGCTTGTCGATGTCTTTGAGGTCAAGGCACTCTACTCCGTAGTGCTTGCAGATGGTGTGTACTGACTCATTGATGCTTTCCTTCAACTCGCTGTTGAGTATGAAGAGAAGGCGGGCGGTGGGGTAGTTGCCCTTGAGGTCGTAGAGCAGTTTCGCCATTGCGGGGCGGAAATAGTATAGCTGTTCTGTTGTCCAGTTGCCATAGACATATTCCCCGATGGGTGCCCCGCACCATGAGTCGTTGGTGCCTCCGCAGACAAGGATTATGTCGGGGTTGCCCAGCGTGTTGCTGCGGTTTACGAATGAACGGTTGCTGTAATCGCGGTGGGAGGACAATGCTGCAATGGGTACTCGTGGCTCGTTGCCCTTGCTGTATCCTGTATAGCAGATGGTCGCACCGGAATAGGAGTTGTTGACCTCAAGGGAGTAGCCCTTGGTAGTGTTGATGAGCTGGTGCCACCATGTCTCTTCTACCTTGGTGACGTCATTCTTCTTGTTGCGCTGGGGATTGTCTGCCTTAAAATACCATATTGCATTGGTATCGTTTGCCATATATCCCTCGAAGGTGGAATAGCTGTCGCCGAGGATGGAAATCTTCTGTGCGAAGAGAAGACCCCCTCCCGACCTCCCCAAGGGGAGGAGAGTAAGGCATATTAATGTGATTACTTTAAGTATTTGCATAGTGGTGATTTGATGGCTTTAAGACCCTTTGCAAGGCTTTGCGCATTGTTGCGTGCTCCGAGCAGCGAGGTGTGTGTGTGGTCGTGGTTGAAGTATATGGATGCTTCTTGCTTAGCCTTTGCAGCATCGCCGTCCTTGCGGGCAAACTTCTTGTCGAGGAAGTCGGCAGAGATGTTGTGGACATCTACAAATTCGCAGCCGTTCTCCTCTGCTACCTTTGCATCCCACTGTGGTATGTAGTTGTTGTTGCGACGCTCTATCTTGCCCTTTGGCCACTCATTGCGTGGGGTGAAGGAAAGGATAACAGGGATGGCACCTTTCTCCTTGGCATCGACAATCATCTTATGGATGTACCATCCGAAGGAATACACTATCTCGTACTTGCCGGAGTTCTTTGACTTAAAGACCTTGCAAGAGTCTTCCGCACATGGTATAACGCCACGCTCCTTGTCCTTGTCGATGCCGCCGATGTCATTGTGTCCGAACTGTATGAGGACGTAGTCGCCCGGGCGCAGGGTCTGATATACCTCTTCCCAACGGTTTTCGTTGAGGTAGGTGCGTGTGGAGCGTCCTGCCTTTGCACAGTTGATGAAGGTGCACTTGCTCTCGTCGAAGATAGTATAGCCTTGTGAACCCCATCCCCACATGCCGTCAGGATTCTTGTCCTCGTTCTTGCCGGTAGAGTCGCCACAGAGGAATATGCGCACAGCGGATTTCTTCTGCTCGGCTGTCTTCTTCTTTGGAATGACTTCGCCCTTCTTGTTATAGTTGTTCGGCTCCCATGCCAGCAGTTTCTCCTCATAGTTAGGAAAGACCTTTTCGGGTATCAGATATGTCTTCAGGACAGCCACCTGTGGGTCATCGCATCTTGCGAGTCCCTCTGCAGCCGATGCTGCATTCATCTTGGCTCCGAAGGCAGAGGAATGTATCTTGTCGAGGAAGAAATGGTAGTCGGTCTTCCAAGGACCATACTGCTCCAGCTTCTTTGCAGAGATGTCATTGAGGTCAATAACGGGAACGTTCATCTCCTTACCGATGGCAAAGATGGCAGGGGTGAAGTCAGAGAGTTTCCGCTGTATAGTCTTGCCGTCAGCCTCGTAGGCATTGCGTGGAGTGAGGGTAAAGAGCACTGGCGTAGCACCCTTGGCACGCACCTCATTGATGAAACGGCGTGTGTATCCGCCAAAGGTATAGACGGTGTCCTGACGCTGGGTTACCTTATTAAATATTATAACAGAGTCTTCGGAGATGCTCAGCTTCCCGTCGGGACGATAGGAGGAGCGTGCACGAATCTCGTCGATTGGTCCGTTGTCATTATGTCCTAATTCCAGGAATACATAGTCGCCGGCTTTCACACCGCTGAGGGAACGCTTCCACAGGTCAGGACTCTTATAGAATGTACGTGGAGACGTGCCGCCAAGGGCATGGTTCTCAACCGTTATCTTGTTTTCGTCGAAATATTCATGTTCAAAATATCCCCATCCCCATTGTCCGTTATTACCATTGCCCATGGTACCGGTGCGCATGGTGCTGTTACCTATGAGAAAGAGCACAGGATTGTTGCCTTTACGGGAAGAACCCGGCACAGGACGGGCTTGGTTAGCGACAGCGATAGAGTCGGCTGTAAGGTCACGGACACCATTGATGTCGAGCCAGATATCGTCATTCTTCTGACCATAAGCCAGGAAAGGAAGAGCGAGGAGGGAGAGTGTTGTTAGTAGTTTCATTTTATTCTTAGTTTAATAGCTTGATAGCTTAGTAGTTTAATTGTTAAATAGTTTAATGAGGTTAGGGCTTTGGCACATTATTGTTTCAGGAAGAATGTAGTATAGACATTGAGCATTGATTTCTCGCTGCCGTAGAGGACCTCTGCCGAACGGGTGAAGCTACGATAGGTTCTCCTTTCCTCTTTGTCTTCGAGGTGGTCGAGGATTTCGCTCTCTCGTGCCTCAAAGGTCTTGCCGTCCTTTAATATATAGAAGGTATATACCATCTGAAGGGGTTCCATGTCTTCACGCGTAAGGGCATTATTGTTGGCAACAGAAGCACTGAAGTCTGCAAATCCCGCGCCCAAGACGCTGCTTTCGACTGTTCCCATATGTGTCATCTGGTACTTCTTGTTGAAATCATCCATGTCGATGGATGAGCACTTATAAAGACGCATGATGTTTCCATTGATGGTGTCTTCCCTGACAACCTTGCACATCTTGTTCTCGATATTGTAGTATGTGTCGCCATTAGAGAAGATGATTTTGTTAACGGTGCCTGGCTGTGCCTCCAACTTTGTCTTGAAGTCCTTTGCGCTGATAAACCACAATGTAGTATGGCGCAGATGGATATTTGCCTTTGCCCTTACCACTTTGTTGTCTTTTCCTACGAAGATGCGTGCATCAGTAAAGTTCTCGTAGATGAATGGCCATACGGAAACAGGGTAGTATTTGTTCTGTGCATGCCCGGAGAAAGGGAGGGACAGAATAAGTAATGTGATGAGGAAAAACCTTGTCTTCATAAAGTTAAAAGTTTAGGGTTTTAGAGTTTAGGGTTTGTTTTCTTGAGTGTTATTACGACTACTTCGCGTGGCATACCGAATCGGAATGGCAGATTGCCACCAAAGCCGGTCGAGACACTCAGCATAGCCTTTGAGTCTGGAGCGTTCTTCATCGGTTCGTAGTATTCTCCTCCCCATTGGTCATAGACATATTGTATGGGGCACCATCCAAGGAAAGAGAACTGCGCTCCATGAGTGTGCCCGGCAAGTGTTATGTTGGGGATGAAGACAGGCATGATATGATGCTTCCAGGCATTTGGGTCATGAGAGAGACAGAGAGAGAAGGTGTTTGCAGTTTTTGTAGCGGGGTTGATGGCAACACCCTTGAGAGCCTTCTTTATGTCACCTTTCTGTGGGAATGGTTTCAGTCCCCAGTTCTCTTCGCCAACTACGAGGATGCTGTCGCTGTCACGATGCAGATAGAAGTGTTCGTTTTCCAACATCTTCCATCCGAAAGACCTATGCACATTGCGGGTACGTTGTATTTCCTCAGCCTGTCTTGCAGGAGAGAATCCGGAATAGGAGCAGTAGTCATGATTTCCCATTACGGAGAGCACTCCGTCTTTTGCCTTCAGAGAAGACATCTCCTCCTTGAGTTCCTCCAGTTCTGATGGCAGGAAATTCTGCATGTCACCCACCATGCAGATGAGGTCAGGCTGCAGGGCATTGATTTTCTCGAAACCATCTTTCACCAAGCCCTTATATGGTCCCCAGAAGCCACCGCCACTATGAAGATCGGTAATCTGTACTATCTTATAGCCATCGAAAGCCTCCGGGATGTCAGGACTCTCGTATGTCACCTCTTTTATATTCAGTTGCCAAAAGCCAAAGGTAAAGCCGTATGCAATAATGTATAACAGCAATAATGGAAACAATGCCAGACATTTTTTCCACAACACCTTTGCAATGAGCAGTTTGTATGCCCCCCAGATAGATAATATCAGCACTGTGGCGATTATTATGGATGGCATCAGAATTTTGATAGTATTCAACATAATGATGGGGTTTCAGGAAACTATATAAGGGCTTGTGAATGTGTGATAAGCGTTTTTACTTCTTGGCAGCGCTGTCTGTAGCCTGCTTCTGTGGAGCAGCACCGAATCCCTGTACGTTCTGAGGATTAGTGTTAGCCTGCTCTGTAGCAGCATTCTCAATTACAGAACCTTCTGTTGCTGACTGTGGAGCTGTGTAAGCACATGCGATGCTGATAACCACCATAGCTGCAGCAAGAGTCCATGTTGACTTTTCAATGAAGTTTGTTGTCTGGCGAACGCCTGCTACGCTGTTTGCACTGGCAAAACCTGATGCCAGACCGCCACCTTTTGATTCTTGAATAAGAACGATACCAATCATTAGCAATGCTGCTAAAACGATAAGAATTACAAGTAATGTGTACATTGTTTTTAAAATTTTAAATTATTATTTTTGTTGACTAATTATTAACTTTTTAAGGAATCTTTCTTGGTCTTCGAAATATGGATTTTTCTTCTTTGCCTTCTTGTTTATGGCTTGCATAACGGTTAGGGCTTTGTCATAGCGTCCTTGTTTTATGTATATGTTTGCCATATTCTCGGTTAATACCTCATCGTCTTTTGTGGAAACCTCTTCGCTGTCGTTTGCCATTTCCACTTCGGGAACATATTCTGTCTCTTCTTTCAGGGTCAGTTTTCCACCAGCATTGGTGAGGAAATCGTCGATGAGGTCGAGTGTCTGGTCTTTGTTTTCTGTTGCTTGCATGTCTGTTGACAGCAGATAACTCATATAGTCATTCTTGGCATCAGCCTCGGTAGGCGTTCTTGACGAGGTGTCTGCAGTGTCATCAGTTGGAATGTTGTTGAGGAATTTATCGATGAGTGATGCCATGCGGCTTGAACCTTTGCTGTCATTTTGGGTATCCTCATTGTCCTGCTTGGTCTTTATGCCATAGTGGGAAGCCTCAACGAGGTCGAAGAGCACGGTCCTGTCTGTCAGGAAGATGGCAGCGCGACGTAATTCGTCATCGAATGTCGGGTCATGTAGCAGAAAGAGATTTGTCAGCAATGCTATACGGGCAGGCTGATAGTATGGATGCTCTGCTGTTACCTTGCGTAGGTCCAACAGGGTCTGACGATTCAGACGTTCAGGATGTGATATGAGTGTATGTATTACCAATTTGCTACTGTTGCGTTAAATATTTGCTCGCATATGTCTTTTGACATCTGTGTTACTAACTGTTCCTGAACAGAGACGAGGTTTTGGGTCGTCTCATAAGATGCTGTGGCTGTAAAGCTTCTTTCAAAGTCTTCAGAGTGGTTCTTTGTATTTGTGAAGCGCACATTGACGGTCATAGATAATTCCGTTTGTGAAGAATAACCTTCAGCAGACACGGCTTTGTTCCTTTGTTGATATTGTGTTATCTCACCCTCAACCTTCAAGTCTCCGTTACGTTTTACCTGTATCAGTTTTGTGTATGAGCCATACATATCTTTCAACTGGTTGTTGAAGATTGACTGCATTGGTCCCCATACATAAGATGCACGAATAGGGAAATCGTTTATCTGTATTGTCTTTGTCTTTGTATAATCGATGCTGGCACCATTGAGTTTATATGATACGGAGCATGCCGTAATCATTGTCAATGTTACAGCGCAGATGAATGACAATATTATGTATTTCTTAAAGTCCATATTCTTTCAGTCTTCTATAGAGTGTACGGTCAGAGAGACCTAAATCCCTCGCAGCTTTCTTCCTGTTTCCGCCGTTGCGTTCCAATGCTTTCTCCAGCATGGCTCTGTTTACGTCAGCAATATTCAGATTTTCAGGTTCGGCAATCTCCTGTGCCTGATTATATCCTGGAACAGCAGGGTAGGGAACATAGCCTGCTGTCGCTCCATCGTCAATCTTCTGACGCAGGGAATTTATCTCTCGTCTCAGGTCGCTGACATTGCCTCGCATTTCGTAGAGAATCTTGAACAGCATCTCTCTTTCGCTTTCGTAGGTTTTGCTTCCTCCGTTCTGAGATGGGATAGTTGCCAACTCGGTACTTTCCTCATTCATAGGGATGAATTTCAGAATATCCTCCACATCTATTTCCCTCTTCGTACACAGGACAGACATCTGCTCTGTGATATTCTTCAGTTGACGCACATTGCCAGGCCACTTATACTTCAGCATCACCTTCTTGGCTTCGTCCGAAAGCTGAATTCTTGGGAGATGGTATTTCTCGGACATCTGCATAGCAAAGAGACGGAAAAGCAATATGATATCTTCTCCTCTATCTCTCAATGGCGGCATCTGAATAGGTATTGTGTTGAGACGATAGTAGAGGTCTTCCCTGAAGCGTCCTTCGCTGATGGCTTTACGTATATTTACATTTGTAGCAGCCACGATACGGACATCAGTCTTTCTCACTTCCTGCCCACCAACTCGTATATATTCCCCGTTTTCCAGTACACGAAGCAAGCGTGCCTGAGTTGCCATAGGAAGTTCGCCTACTTCGTCAAGGAATAGAGTACCCTTGTTGGCAGCACCAAAATATCCTTCGCTCTCGCCGATGGCACCTGTGAAAGAACCTTTTTCGTGACCAAAGAGTTCAGAATCGATAGTGCCTTCAGGGATAGAGCCACAGTTTATTGCAAAATATTTCTCACGTTTGCGTGGGGAATAGTCGTGGATAATGCGTGGGATAATCTCCTTACCCACACCACTTTCTCCGATAATCAGTACGGAGAGGTCTGTATGTGCAACCTGCAGGGCAATATCCAGAGCTCTGTTTAATGCAGTACAGTTGCCTACAACGTTATATCTTTGCTTTATGTTTTGAAGTTCTTTTACATCCATTTGTCGTTCTTCTCTATTTAACTCTTTTCCTGTATGTCTTCCTCTCCTCGTGCTTTGGTATTGTATGTTGTGTTCTCTCTCTTGTGGGCTGCAGGGTCGAAGCCACCTTTCTTCTTGGCAAAGCGAGCCTTGTCACCATCCTCTTTCTTTTCCACAAAGAGTTTTTGTAATGGGTTCTTCAGTGGAAGGTCATAAGATATCCTATTCCTTGCTACTTCCGTTGCCAAAGCTAAGGCATCATAAATATTGCTTGGCTCTGTTGCCACAACAGATGGCGCTATGCCTGTAAGCAGAGTGACAGGAGCCTTGTCATCCAGAAGTTTCTTTATTTGTTCTTCAGCTTTGTTGTCCTTGTTCTCTATTATAATGAAAGCATCGAAAGCCCTTACTTCTTCTGATTCCAGCATCTCGTCAGAAAATGGTCCGAAGAAACTGTTGCCTTTCTCCTGTATTTCTTTTATGGTGTCAGCTTGCTCGTCGTCAGATGAGATGATGGCAATTCTTGGCATAAGGATGCAGAGGTCGCGTTTCAGACACTGTTCCAACAATGCAGCCTTTTTCGTTATATCTTCCTGCCCTACAGTTATATAACGAGTTTCGTCACAAATCATGACAGGTAATATGGTAGCGGAATCATCCGCCAATGCATGTCTCACAGCCTTGTGTGGTGCCTGAGTTAAAGGCAGGCATACGATTGAGTCGATATCAATTTCTTCGTCCAGGCAATCATCTACAGCATCCTTCAGGGCATCCTGTTCAGGTTGTCCGTCAGCTCCATACAGAGTAATGGTATATAAACCAGACATTCCTTCTGCACTCAGCATATTGTTGAGTACGGATGCATCATCGCCTGTCGCATTGCCAACTATAGCAACATTATTTTTTTTCATATCTGTCTGTCTTTAGTGCTTAACAAACCGCATGCAGCAAATATATCCTGCCCTCGTGAAGCACGTATTGTGGTGAATATTCCGTGGGCTGTGAGGTAATCACGCAGTCGTTCCATCTTCTTCTCATCGCTTGCCTTCAGGTCTATGCCTGGTATCTGGTGGAAGCGTATCAGGTTCATCCTACAGTCAAGTCCCTTCAGCAGTTTTACTATTTCCCGGGCGTGGGTCATTGTGTCATTGAAGTTGTTGAAGACGATATATTCAAAACTCAGTCTCCTCTGCCCCGAGAAGTCGTATTTCCGAAGCAGTTCTACGACATCCTTTATTGGGAACATCTTTTCAGCCGGCATTATCTGGGCTCTCTGCTCGTGGATAGGTGTGTGCATGGATATTGCAACATGACATTCGCTGTTGTCGAGGAAATATTTCAGTTTTGGTGTACCCACACTGCTTACCGTTATTCTCCTCGGACTCCAGGCATATCCCCATTCTGCAGTCAGCACTTCTGTCGCTTTTATGACAGCCTCAAGATTGTCCATTGGTTCTCCCTGTCCCATAAACACGATGTTTGTCAGTTTGTCCTGGTCGGGTAGGGAGTATATCTGATTGATGATGTCTGAGGCAGTCAGAGAACCCTCATATCCCTGTTTGCCTGTCTGGCAGAAGAGGCAGTTCATCTTGCATCCCACTTGGCATGAGATGCATAGTGTAGCCCTGTCTTTGTCGGGGATATAAACACTCTCGACACATTTGCTGTGCCCCTCTTCATTATCATCCTTACAACTGACAGGAAAGAGGTATTTCTTTGTACCATCCCTGCTTGTCAGTTCCTCCTTGAATGGCATAGCACCAATGGTAAAACGCTCGGAGAGCTTTTGGCGATTGACCTTTGAGATATTTGTCATATCGTCAATGCTCATTACATGGTCGGAATATAGCCACTTGGCTATCTGTCCTCCAGTGAATTTGGGCATACCGAGGTTTATTACTATTTCCTTGAGCTCCTCGAGCGTTTTACCTATCAGTGGTTCCTTCATCGGATGTGTTTTTATTCTTCGTAACCCTTAGGATTGTTCTTTTGGAAATTCCATGAATCCCTACACATATCCTCGATACCATATTGAGCCTCCCAACCCAGTTCAGCCTTTGCCTTTGCAGGGTTACAGTAGCAGGTAGCGATGTCACCCGGACGGCGTGGCTTGATAACGTATGGCACCTTCAAGCCGTTTGCCTTCTCGAATGCCTTTACGACATCGAGAACAGAATATCCATGACCAGTGCCAAGATTGTAGATGGCAAGTCCGCAGTTCTTCTGTATAGCCTGTAGAGCTGCTACGTGACCTGCAGCAAGGTCAACGACGTGGATATAGTCGCGGACACCTGTGCCATCAGGGGTGTCATAGTCGTTACCAAAGACACCCAGTTCCTTGCGCAAGCCGATTGCTGTCTGTGTGATGTAAGGCATCAGGTTGTTTGGAATGCCATTAGGATTCTCACCAATCAGTCCGCTCTTGTGGGCACCGATAGGGTTGAAGTAACGCAGTAATACAACATTCCATTCCTTGTCGGCTTTCTGAACGTCGCTCAGCACTTCTTCCAACATTGACTTTGTCTGTCCGTAAGGATTTGTGCAGTGTCCCTTTGGACATTCCTCTGTGATAGGTATGATAGCCGGGTCACCATATACTGTTGCACTTGATGAGAAGATGATGTTCTTGCATCCGTTGTTTCTCATAGTGTCAACGAGTACGAAGGTGGCATTCATGTTGTTTTCGTAATATTCCAAAGGCTTTGCAACGCTCTCACCAACAGCCTTCAGACCTGCAAAGTGTATAACAGCATCAATCTTGTATGTCTTGAATATTTTGTCCATTGCTTCGCGGTCACGCACGTCGGCTTTGATGAATGGCACTTCCTTGCCGATAATTTTTTCGACACGACGAACAGCCTCTTCTTTGGAATTTACCAAGTTGTCAACAATGACCACTTCGTGGCCAGCTTTGTCAAGTTCGATTGCGGTGTGGCTGCCAATGTAGCCTGCTCCGCCTGTTAAAAGAATTTTCATAGTTTTGTAGTAAATTATATCAGTGTTACTTTTAAATCGTTTTGCGCGCAAAATTAAAAAAAAAAACTTAAATGTACAAATATGTTCCTCAAAAAAACCGAAACTTATATTTTTTTTGCATATCTTTGCAGGCGCAACACAATTTTTGTACGGAAATTACAAATCAAAAATCATAAAATATGAAAAAATTTTTTTCTGCTATTTTTGTAGCATCAGTCATGACATTATGTGCTCATGCCAATCGTGTTGATTCTGTTTGGATAAAACCGGATATCAAGGATGGTGCACAGCATCTTCAGATTGCCTATTCTCATGACAAGAAACATTGGACCCATGTAGATTATACTATCTTCTCTTCCGATTATGGAGCATGGGGTAGTGAGAAGAAAATGTGGTATCCTAATATTTCCTTTGACGGAAAGCAGTTCAAGGCATATTTCATTCCTAACCTGAAGGCAAAAGAAATCGGGCGGACTATGTCTGATAACCTTGTGCTTTGGAAGCCGCAGGATTATGATTATATAGCAGACAAAGGCAAGTTTGACGAATTTGTGGCAAATGCAAAAGAAAACTGGCAGAAGCCTATCCGTGTACCATATTGTTATATAGAAAAACTCATTACTCGCAAGCGTATAGCTGACCAGAATGCTTCCTGGGAGAGTGAAAACTATGTGCGTACTGGAGCTGCGCTTTTTAAGGATGTGAAGGATGTAAAGGTGGAAATGAAGGTTGACTGGGATGATACAAAGGCTATCTCTCCAAACCTGATGGGCATTTTCTTTGAAGACATCAGTTATGCCGCTGATGGCGGACTATATGCAGAACTGGTGCAGAATCGTGATTTCGAGTATTCTGGTGCTGACCACAGAGGCTGGGATTCTAAGACCTCATGGAAGGTGGAAGGAGATGCTTCGCTTGATATTTCTACAACTAATCCTATTCATGCCAACAATGCCCACTACGCTGTTTTTGAGACAAGGTCTCTTGGAGCAAAACTTGTCAATGAAGGTTGGGATGGTATTGCTGTAAAGGCAAAGGCAAGGTACAACCTGTCGCTTTTCGTCAGAGGCGAAGGGCGTGTAAGGGTGTCATTGGTAAATGGTGACAAACAGCTTGCTTCTGTGGTTGTCTCTGCCTCTGATGAATGGAAGCATAAAAAGGCCGTCCTGGTATCTACCGCAGATGCTCCAAAGGCTTCTCTGGTATTGGAACCTCTGCAGCAGGGCACACTCGATTTGGACTTTATCTCCCTCTTCCCGCAAGATACATATAAAAGACGTGCCAATGGCTTGCGCAAGGATTTGGCAGAGGTGATAGCCGACCTCAAACCACGATTTGTCCGCTTCCCAGGAGGATGTGCTTCTCACGGAAACGGTATAAACAACATATATCACTGGCAGGCTACTGTTGGCGATTTGTGGGAGCGTCAAGGTGATTATAATATATGGAACTATCACCAGACGCGCGGACTTGGCTTCTATGAGTATTTCCAGTTCTGTGAAGATATAGGGGCAGAGCCTGTTCCTGTGCTTTCTGCTGGTGTACCTTGCCAGAATTCAAGTCGTGGCGGAGCGGAAGGCTATCGTCAGAATGGTCAACAGGGTGGTATTCCGTTCCTGAAGGACTTGGAGGGCAAGCCTTCACCATATAAATATATGGGTAAAGACCTTACAATGGAGAGCTATCTGCAAGAACTCCTCGACCTTATAGAGTGGGCAAATGGCGATGCAAAGAAGTCTCCTCTTGCAGCAATGCGTGCAAAGGCGGGACATCCAAAGCCCTTTAACCTGAAGTATCTCGGAATAGGAAATGAAGACCTACTTGGTGATACTTTCTTCGAGAGATATGATTTCCTGTCTAAGGGAGTAAAGGAAAAGCATCCTGAAATCACTGTCATTGGTACTGTTGGACCGTTCTGGGAAGGTTCCGACTATGAATATGGTTGGAAAGGTGCAAAGGAGAACAATGTGGAAATAGTGGATGAGCACTATTATAACACACCTGGATGGTATTTCCATCATCGCGATTTCTACGACAACTATGACCGCAAGGGTACAAAGGTGTATCTTGGAGAGTGGGCATCAAAAGGCAATCACGTTTCCAATGCTCTTATCGAGGCAGCTTATCTGACACATCTTGAAGAGAATGCCGATGTCGTTGTAATGTCTTCGTATGCTCCTCTGCTTGCAAAAGACGGACACTATTCCTGGACACCTGACATGATATTCTTCAATAATACGGAGATAAGACCGACAGCAAACTATTATGTTCAGCGTGCCTTTGGTCAGAATGGCGGCGATTCTTATGTGTGTTCTTCCTTGAAAGCCGACTATACACCGGTTGTTGAGGCAAAGGACAGAAACGGTCGCCCTCTTCCGAAGAGGTTTGTCCAGAACATTGAAAATCGTATAGACAAATCTGTGGTCATAGATTCCAAGACAGGTGATGTCATCATAAAGCTTGTGAGCCTTCTTCCTGAGGATGCTGCTGTAAATATCGCTCTTGGCAAGTCTTTCCCAAAGGCTGATATGACAGTATTGAAATCCGGTTACGATGCTATTTCAGGAATGCAGTCCCCGGATGCTATAAAAGAGTGGGAATCCATGAGTACAGAAAAAATCAAGGCAGATAATAATATTTCTATAACTTTGCCAGCCTATTCTATGGCAGTAATACGCTTGGGAAAGTAATATGGTGAGTTTTAACAAAAACCAAGAAAACCCCATTTCTGAGATAGGAACTCTATTGAGTTCTTAACGCTATCAGCAATAATCCTGCTTGTGTGCAAGCACCCAGACAGTCTTATCACTAATATCGTTACCCTTTCAGGGATTTCTATCTCATCATGGAAAAACCCTGCTTCGCAGAAAAAAACAATTTTTCACTCACAACTGTAAACGGTAAACAATAAACAATAAACTAATAGTGTTTCTTGCCACTCAGTTACAAAATTTGGTTTTTCAGGCCGGCGTTGAGCTCAGGCCGAGGTTATTTTCCTTTAGCAGTTCGTAGGCCGTAGGCCTGTTGTGAGGGTTGGGCTGACTGTCGGCAAACTTGTTTGCCAGCAGGCAGTACAAACCTTGCAACACTGGTGCTCAGCACCACGAACTGTGTAAAGGATGTTTTTGCGGTTTTTTTTTTTTCTAAAGCTCTGCGCGAAAACTAAACACAGAGTTTTGCGAAAGAACCATAATATATCCGCAAAAGGTTAAAAAATACTAAAAACGCGCCTCTGTAAAGGTGTGATTTCCTGTATGTCAGCATTTTTTTGTAATTTTGCGCCCGATTTAGTCTGTTATGGGCTCGAATAAGTGTATTTCGTGAGGAAATTCCGCCCAGCAGAGAAACTTGAAATTTCATTTAAAAGCAATGTACGCAATTGTAGAAATTCAGGGCCAGCAGTTCAAGGCAGAAGAAGGCAAGAAACTCTTCGTGCACCACATGAAGGATGCAAAGGAAGGCCAGGCTGTTGAGTTTGACAAGGTGTTGCTCGTTGACAACAACGGTACAGTAACAGTAGGCGCACCAACTGTAAATGGTGCAAAGGTAGTTTGTGAAGTGGTGAACCCACTCGTAAAGGGCGACAAGGTCATCGTATTCAAGATGAAGCGTCGTAAGGACGAGCGTAAGCGCAATGGTTTCCGTGCACAGTTCACTGAAGTAGTAATCAAGTCAGTAGTGGCTTAAAATCAAGGAGGACTAAGAAATGGCTCATAAGAAAGGTGTAGGTAGTTCTAAGAACGGACGCGAATCAGCGTCACAACGTCTTGGTATCAAGATCTTCGGTGGTCAGGCAGTTACTGCAGGCAACATCATCGTACGCCAGCGTGGTAACAAGCACTTCCCTGGTTCTGGTGTAGCACAGGGTAAGGATGATACACTGTATGCGCTCATCGACGGAACAGTAAACTTCCACAAAGGAAAGTTCTCAAAGAGCGTCGTATCTGTAATACCATTTGCAGAAGCATAAGAAAACTGCGACAAATTATTCCAAACAACATAGAGGGAGGCTCGCCAGAGTGCTCCCTCTTTAATTTTCTTCACTCCCTTATTTCACTCCACTTATTTCACTCCACTTATTTCACTCCCCTTATAACACTCCCCTTACAATGAAAATAGAACTTGACGTACATACACATACAGTAATGTCTGGACATGCCTTCAGCAGTCTTACCGAAATGGTGAACGAGGCACAAGAGAAAGGCTTGAAGGTCTATGGCATCACAGAACATGCTCCGAATATCCCAGGTACGTGCAAACCTATCTATTTCTGGAATTATCATGTAGTACCGAGACAATATGGTGATATGAGGCTGTTGCTTGGGGCGGAACTGAATATCATGGATACGAAAGGCACCCTTGATGAGGATGATGACTACTATAAGCGCCTTGATATCCGTATTGCCGGCATACACAGACTTTGTTGGAAAGGTGGTACGAAGGAAGAGAATACTGACGGTCTTGTTAATGCCATTCGTAACCCCTGGACAGATATTATCTCACATCCTGGCGATGGTACGGCAGACTTGTTTTTCGAGCCTGTGGTACTGGCTGCAAAAGAAACAGGAACGTTGCTTGAGATAAACAATTCGAGCATGAACCCCAACAGGACGAAATGGCCAAAGGCACATCCTAATAATATCGAGATACTGAAATTGTGCAAGAAGTATGAAGTGCCAGTCATACTTGGCAGCGATGCCCATATACACTATGATATAGCCAACTACACATATCTCTATCCCTTGCTTCAGGAAGCCGACTTCCCAGAAGAATTGATAATGAACACCAATGCAGAGAAATTCCTGCAGTGGTTGGATAAACATCATGTGTGATTTGAGGAAAAGGGGAGTGAAAAGGGAGTGAAGAAAGGGAGTGAGAAGGGGAGTGGGAAGGGAGTAAATATAGTGATACTAAAATAAGGAGCATCCCCCAAAAGATGCTCCTTGTTTTTTGTTATGTAGGGTAAAAGCACAGCCTCCGTCGCATATATGTTGTTTATCCAGTACTATGTTTTTTATATTCTACCCCCATGGAGAGGGGGGGACGGGGAACTGTGCTTTTGTAGGCTTGTTAATATTCTTCGTCCTCGAATGTGCTCAATCTGGCTTCTCTGGACAGGACTGTGCCACCTGCGCCTGGCTTTATACTGCTCTGGCTTCTTTCGCCAGAGATGGTCTGTAACAGAGGGTTGTCAATCTTTATTTTTACAACCTCTGGCTTTTTATAGTTCTTTTTCATAGGTACTCGGTTTGATATTATTCAATGACGATTTTCTTTCCGTTCTTGATATACATTCCCTTTGCAGGATGTGTCACCTTCCTGCCCTGCATATCGTATATTGTGCCGTCTTCCGTGTTTCCGTTGCCGCTCTTTCCTGTCACGTCGCTGATGCCTGTCGGTTCGTCTTCTGTGAATACCATTCTGATAGAGCGTGCTTGGTTAACCATTGATGTCGGCAGCTGCAGGTATGCATGGTTGGCACTCATGGTCATCGCGCTTGTCACCTTGTAGAAGCCCAGACCGTTTTCGCCGTCAGAGAGATAGTAGTTGGTGTAGTCGCCGTCTGTAGGATTGATGGTGGTTTCCGCTACGTTGCCTTTGAGCATGTTTGAATAGTATGCGTATGAAGTAGAGAAAGGCACGGTATATGTACCTGGCTCACCCTTTACCATGATTCCCGTATATGCAGGCACGTCATAAACCCTTGTCAGCAATACCGCTCCGCTATTCTGGAAGAATCCGCTTGCTATGTAAGCCTTCAGCCCGCTTACCTCCGTGAAGTCGAGGTCGTGGTTGCAGCAGTATGTTCCCTCGCCAGCCTCGCTGATGGTGATAGTTGTTTCTCTAATTTCCTTTATGGTTAACTGGTTCCATCCTGCAGCGCTCTCATACAGTGATTTCGTACCTTCTGGAACGTACAATGTGGCAGTCAGTGGTTTATAATCTCCATTATCATAATATTGAAAAGCTCTTTCATTCACAGTGAATGGTTCCTCGATTTCAGAAATGATACTTGTAAGACCAGTACAGTCATAGAAGGCAGAACTGCCTATTGATGTCACGCTGTTGGGGATTGTTACAGAGGTAAGACCAGAACAGTAACGGAAAGCTTGATTTCCAATGGAGGTTACGCTGTTGGGGATTGTAATAGAGGTAAGCCCTGAACATCCGTCGAAAGTATAGTTTCCTATTGATGTAACGCTATTGGGAATATTCACCTCTGTAAGTGCAGAGCAGCCAGAGAAAGTTCCTATTGTTGATGTCACGCTGTTAGGAATGGTCACCGCAGTTAAATTGCTACAGCCTTCGAAAGCTCTGCCCCCTATTGATGTCACGCTGTTGGGGATATCAATGGAGGTAAGGCCTGAACAGCCAGAGAAAGTACAGCTTCCTATTGATGTCACGCTGTTGGGAATAGTCACAGATGTCAGACCAGAGCCACCATCGAAAGCATAGTTACCGATGGATGTCACGCTGTTGGGGATAGTCAGATTTGTTATCTCGCTACTATTCATATATAGATGATGCGCAAAATATAATGGATTGGCGTAGGAGTCTGAGAATCTAATCTTACACCATGACTCCAAGTCTGTAATATGAACCGATGTCAGCCCAGTACAGCCGTAGAAAGCCGAACTTCCGATTGATGTCTCGCTGTTGGGGATGATAGTGACAGAGGTAAGCCCAGAACAGCCAGAGAAGGCAGAACTGCCTATTGATGTAACGCTGTTGGGAATGTCAATGGAAGTAAGCCCAGAACAACCATAGAAGGCATGATCTCCTATTGATGTCACGTTGTTGGGGATGGTAATAGAGGTAAGCCCAGAACAATAAGCGAAAGCATAATTTTCAATCGATGTCACATTATTGGAAATTTCAACAGAGGTAAGACCAGAGCATCCATCGAAAGCATTTTCCCCTATAGATGTCACGCTGTTTGGGATAGTGACAGCGGTAAGACCTGAGCAGTCCAAGAAAGCTGCGTTACCAATTGATGTCACGCTGTTGGAGATTGTGACAGATGTAAGTTCAGAACAATTGCGGAAAGCATTTTGTCCTATCGTAGTAACATCATCTCCCAAAATATATTCCTTTATTTGGTTGCCAAAGATGATACTTATTGAAGAAGATGAATATGGATTAGATGCAATCGCATTGCTATTTAATGTGACATTTGTTAAGTTAGAACATTTTTCGAAGGCTCTTTCGTGAATGGATGTCACGCTATTGCCGATAGTAATAGACGTAAGAGCAGAACATTCTCTGAAAGCATAGAGTCCAATAGATGTTACGCTGTTGGGAATTTCTATAGATGTAAGGCTTGAACAATAATCGAAAGCATAATCTTCAATCGATGTCACATTATTGGAAATTTTAACAGAGGTAAGACCTGAGCAGTCCAAGAAAGCAGCACAACCAATAGATGTCACGCTGTTAGGTATAGTTATAGATGTCAAGCCTGAACAATTATCGAAAGCATACTGCCCAATGGATGTCACGCTGTTGGGAATCGTCACCGATGTCAGCCCGGAGCAGTATGCAAAAGTATCGTCTCCAATCGATGTCACGCTGTTAGGAATGATTACCGATGTCAGGCTTGAGCACGTATTGAAAGCGCTATTTCCGATTGATGTCACACTATTGGGAATGGTAATAGAGGTAAGATTAGAACTATTATAGAAGGCGTTACTTCCAATCGATGTCACGCTATAGGACACGTCGTTGTATGTTACAGTTTCGGGTATAATAACTGTACCAGTGTAAGTGTTTTTGGAACCCTTTGTTTCATAAGTAACCTCTGCCTCTTGTGTACTGGCATTCAGGTTGTAATAGATGCCGTCGATTTGTGCATCGTAGGCGCTTGCCATCAGCGGCAGCAGTGCCAGAAGAATTAGGGTAGTAAATTTTTTCATAGCTGAATTTTTCTAATGCCTACAGACACCCCAAAGTCGGCTGTTGTTGATTTTTTGTTGCTTGTTTACTCAGATACACAAAAAGGCGTAGGTATCTGTTCTTCTGCCCATCCTGGACTCACAGGCCTTCGCATTGCCCACATCACACAGGATAGACAACGCAGTTAGCCCACGCCAATACGGAACTATATATAAAAAGGTATATAGAAACGTATCACGTGACGCTTCGTTGTCATCTGTCTGCTGTGATGTCTGGAATTTGCGAAGTTCGTGAGTCACAACGACAGACGTCCGAAAACGTCTTTCTTAATGTATAAGACCGCCCGCTTCACCCCTGTGGGCTAACAAGCGACGGTGCAAAGGTAGGAATAAATTTTAAAACTAACAAGAAAATCAGGAAAAAATTAATTTAATGAGGAGTAAGGAGTTCCTCACCCCTCACTCCTCATTCCCTTTTTTAATCTGTTTCACATAGTAGTCTAGTCCGAATATTGAACCTGCGAGTAAGAAAGCCTGCGCCACATACATGAGTAGTCCGTTAGCCACGTCAGCTATGGTAAGCACTTGATACGCCACCATCATTATTGAAGATATTATCAAGCATACAGCGCAAGCATATTGTACTATGGAAAATCCTTTCTTCATTATATCAGCTGACTACCTCCTACACCGCCAGCAATGCCGGCAAGGATGCAATAAGCTATGCGGATAAGAATCGATTTTAAAGTACCATTCATGTTGTTTTATTGACCATTGACCGTCGAAGATTGAAATAAACAAAAACCTTTAAAAAACCTTTCGATGGCTTTCTGCTCTTTCAGAGCCTTATGTGCTAAGCGTTATGTCCTTGTCTTTAAGAGCAAACTCTTAAGCCAACGCCACACCTCTTATCACATCCACTTCGTGGCTACAAGCCCTCGGAAGAAAAACTCTAAGTTTGCAGCGTGTAAGAAAAAAGTTCAGAAAATTCTTGCTTATATAGGTTCGATTCACTACCTTTGTTGTAAAAAG
>ODAJ012042405.1_pt1 | contig 21582 bp, 12 predicted proteins | sample 1539241 | NCBI WGS metagenome assembly ODAJ01 (sample SAMN02144231, study PRJEB22623) | gut metagenome | biome: sheep rumen | host: Ovis aries | place: New Zealand | reverse complement strand
GACCAAAAATCCATTTTATTATTAAAAAGTCAAGAGGCTTTAACCAAATTAGATGAAGATGAAGCTAAACAAAATAAAGTTATAGAACAACGTAATAAAGCTTTAGATGAAGAAATTAATAGATATAAAAAATTAGCAGAAGAACGCGAAAAGCAACTTGATAAAGAAAAATTACCTGATTTTGCAAAAGGACTAGGATTAAGTAAGCAAGATTTAAAGAAAAATGATAAAACTCTTCAACAATATAATGAACATCTAAGAGATTTAGAATTACAATATAAACAAAATGCAAAATATATTCCAAATTATGTTGAACGAATGAATCAAGCTGGAGATGCTATTGATGCACAAAATAAATCTATTGATAATTTACAAACAGCTTATCAATCATTACAATCTATTACTGAAGATTATAATGATGATGGTAAAATTTCATTAGATAATATGCAAGCATTAATTAGTATGCCTAGTGAATATGCAGCTGCATTAGATATAGAAAATGGAGCTATGTCTATTAATGATCAATTAATGCAACAGCAGTTAGATTCTAAAATAGCTTTACAAAAAGCCCAAATAACAGCACAATATTTAGCAGAATTAGAAGCTATTGCTAATGGACAGTTAGTAAATACAAATAAACAAGCTGTAGAGTCTGAATTAATGAAACAATCTGCAATTCAAGGCGTTACGGCAGCAGCAAATGAAGGGTATCAAGCATTATTAAAATACGCTAAAAGTAGTACTGATGCTTTTAAGGTTGATCCTGAAGCGGCGGAACAAGCTACTAAAGCATATTATAATAAAATGCAAATAGTTGATAATGCTTCATTATCATCAACAAGTGATTTATTAGGGAAAAAAGACACAAGTAAATCTAGTAGTAGTAATAAACCTGATAAACAAGATTATCTTGAACGTGAAGTAGATGTCTTCAGAGAAGTAAATCAACAACTCGAAAATGTTGAATCTATATTAGGACGTATTCAAAAATTTGATGAACACTCTTGGGGATTGTCTGCAAAGAAAGCTTTAGAACAAGAAAATAAATTACTTAAAAATCAGTTAAGTTTATTAGAGCAGAAAAAAGATATTGCTGAAGATGATTTAGCAACACGACGTAAAGCTTTGGAAGACCAGGGAGTGAACTTCTCTTCTGATGGTTCTACAATGACAAATGCAGAAGAGAAATTAGACCAATTATATGCAGAATATAATGCTATGGTTGATAATTATAACTCTATGTCTAAAGACGAACAAGAAAACTATAAAGACACTTTAGAAGAAAAGAAAGATACAGTTAAAAAGATTGAAGATGCTATGAAAGATTATGAAAGTGCCTTCAGTGATTATAACAGTATCCTTGATGAAATACTTGATACTCATTATGAATTAATTGAAAATGAAGTTAATCATTTTAATGCTGATATAGATGTTCATCTTGAATTAGATGAAGCTGAACAGGAATGGAATGATTTTTGGTATGAAGTAGTTCAAGATATAGACGATGAAGATTTTGCAGGAAAAATTGCTCAAAGTGTTGGGAAATTAAACACTCTTATAGGTAAAGTTGGAGAAACTAGAGATAGTCAAGTTGCAGAACTAACAGACCATTTAAATGCTGTAACCGCAGAAGTTAACACTCAGATTGCGGCGGCCGCACAAGGAGGCGGAGACAGTTTATTTGGTGATGATAGTGCCCTCTCTAAAGAAAATTTAGAGAACTACCGTGATCAACTTATGGACGCCGTCCGCGCAGCTAAAGAAGAAATAGATGAGATGGGTGAAAACTATCTTAATGTTCTTGATAAAGCTCAAGATTTAATAGATGACCAAATTGAAGGCTGGGAAACTATTAATGACCATATTGAACATAATCTTGAATTAATCAAATTAGTGTCTGGAGAAAAAGCATTTGATGCTTTGAGTAAACAATTTTCACAACAGTATGATACTAACTTGCAATTAGTTGAAGCTCAGAAAATGAGTATGGACTATTGGCAGGAGCGTATGAATTATTTTGAACGTATGCGCGATGCTGAGCAAGAAGGCTCAAAAATGTATAAAATATATGATGAAGCCTTCAAAAAAGCTTCAGAAAACTATACTCAAGCAGTTCAAGATTTAGATAAAACCGTAGAAGATGCAATCAAAAATCTTCAAGAATGGCAAAAGAATCAAATGGACGCTATTTATGATTCTCTTGATAAAGCTTTTTCAAAAGGCATGGGACTTGAAGATTTAAAATCTGAATGGGATTTAGTTATTGAAGAGCAAGATAACTACTTAGATAATGTTGAGCGTGCTATGGAAATGGAAGGACTAAAGAATGAATTTGATGATGTTCTTAAGAATATGGACTTACGTGGCGCGAAGCAACAAGAATTTTTAAAATGGCAAGATGAAGAATTACAAAAATTAAATGATAGAAATAAATTAACTCAATATGACATAGATGAATTAAAAGCAAGACTTGAAATTAAAAAACAAGAATTAGCGTTAGAAGAAGCTCAACAGAATAAGAGTAATTTAAGACTTCGTAGAGATAGTCAAGGTAACTATACATATCAATATACTGCTGATGAAGATAATGTTGAAGAAGCTGAAGATGGTTTATTAACTGCAAAGCGTGAATGGTATGAGTTAGTAAAGAAAAGAAATGAAGAAACTACTAATGAAGTTATAGAAATTCGTAAACGTATACTTGAGGCAGAGCAAGATATGCAAAATGCATTAATTGCAAATGATGAAACTGCATATAATAATGCTAAAGCTAGATATGAATTTTTAATTAATTACTCTAAAGAACTTATGGGTGATGCAGAAAAGACTAAGCGCGACTTCTATGCGGGAACAGCTGAATTTTTTGCAGATGTTGATAATAATCAAATCCTACCAATGTGGGATACAACAGTTCAACAAATGATAGATGCATGGGATAACGGTGGCGAAGATAGCTTCATAGGAGCGGCAACTGCAGGTATTTCAGCTCTTGAACAAGTTGAATTAGAGTTTGGTAATAGAACTGACCAAATACTTAATAAAGCTGGTGTAAATTATCAAAACTTAAGAGATAACGGTATTGATCCTACTACTGATGCATTGAGAGATATGCAAGACACTAATGAAGAATTAAATATGACGTTAGAAGATACTAATGATTTAATGACTCAATTAGAAGGAGAGTTACAAAATGCAATAGCCGCTTATAATGAGTTAGAAGGTGCTGCAGTTGCCGCAATACAAGCTGCCAATGATGCACTTAATACTCTTGCTCAAACTGCAATTCAGACAGTACAAGAAGTTGAAGCTGCTGTCGCATCAGCTCAATCAGCAGCAAGTTTAACTGCCAGTAGTTTAAGTAATTATAATTCCGGTGGTGGAGGAGGAGGAAATACAAAATCTGGATTGTCCAATAACACAACTCCACCTACAGATGTTGCTAATATTGTTTATACTATTGTTCAAGATCCTAATGGTGTACCTGGAACCTATGGTATTCATGATAATAATGGAAATTATGTTTATATATCAGGTAATAAAGAAGATGTTCAAAAGAAACTAGAAGAGTTGCAACGAAATTTACAAAGAACAACTTCTCAATACAATGCTTCTCATCAAGGTTCAAAACAAACTTATGGTTTTTCTAATATGAGTTCGGGAACTTTTACTTTAGGTAGAAAAACTATTAAAAAGAATGGGTTTGATACAGGTGGATACACTGGTGAATGGGAAAATGGTTCTAAAGAGGGTAGACTTGCAGTGCTTCATCAAAAAGAACTTGTACTTAATGAATCTGACACTTCAAACATTTTAAGTGCAGTAAATGCAGTACGAGATTTAGTTAAAGGACAAAGCACTCAAAATTATAACGGACTTGCTAATTCTATTGTAGGAATGGCAAAAGCGCAAGCATCAATACTTGGACAAATAGGAACAGGTATGTTACAAAGTATTGCATCAATGGTTACTAATACTTCAGATGTTCAGAACTATAAGAATATGACTATTAATGCAGATTTTAGTGGAGTTAGAAGTGCAGATGCAATTTATCAAGCATTTATGGAACTTGAAAACTATGGTTCACAACAAGCATATTCTAATGCTCCTCATGCAAATTCAAGCTTTTAATATCATGCGGAAGTTGTTAAAAAATAGCAACTTCCGCATTTTTTATTGGTCAAAATTACTTAATTTTATTATAATGAAACTTATATATTTTATAAGCAAAAAAGAGAGAAAAGGAGGTTCTGTTAAATGTCAAATATTGATAACACTAAAGATATGTCCCCTGAGCAAATCAAAAATATATTAACTAATTTAATTAATAAAAATGCAAAAAAGATTGCTTCAGAAGGAAATTATGATAGGACTATCTTAGCAAAAATACAATATTGTTCAGATGGTACTTTAGGACAATATAAAATTCAATATCAAAATGGTTATTATACAGCTTATGCTCTTGATAAAACTGTTAAATATAACGATGGCGCGATGGTATATGTAACAGTACCAGGTAATGATTTAAGTAATCGTTTATTTATTCAAGACTTAGCAACTAATAATAGTAGTCAAAAGACTTATTTAACGAACTTAGAAGGTGATCAGCAATATGCAGTGACAGGACCTAATTTCATATCTAGAGTTAATAACTCTAATGGTTTAAATTTATCTAGTCACTGGGATATGCCAGAAGGAAGAGAAGTTATTTATTATCAGTATGGAAAAACTAATAATAAATTAAATATTCGTGATTTAGGAACTATTACTAACTCTTTAAAGTCTGGTGATGGTTTTATTAGATTTGGAGCAGAATTTAGAACAAATTTAACAGATGATAGAAAAGCTCAGCCAGGTAACTATGGAATTAGACTTGTTTTAGTATTTGATAAAATCGATCCTGTAACTAAAAAAAGAACTGAAGCTAAAGAAACATATGAATTAGATACATTTCATATGGATGGCGCACCTTTCGAGTTTACAGAATATTCACCTCGTTATGAGTATTGGGAAATAGATAAAAATAATTTTAAACGTATTGAATCTATATCAGGATTTGTTAAAGGGTTTGATGAAAGTGATATAGAACCTATAGATATATATATTAGAAATATTAGTATTAATTCTGCGCGAAAGATGTATGAAGCTGTTGCAAATGATGATTATGTTGTAACAGTTTTAGCAGAGAAAGGTACTTTATTAAATGGTGCGGAAGCTTATCATGAACTACCTTTTGAAGCAGTATTTACTGTTAGAGGTAATGAAGTAAAGAATGATAATAATATACAATATTATTGGGCTAAAAAGAATGATGCAGTAAATAGTGTTGGACATTCAAAATATTTAAAATATTTTGGTAAAGGATGGCAATGTTTAAACACTTATAATATTTCAAAGAAAAATAAAGATGATTTAACGGATGAAGATTTAAAAGACTTTGTTGTTGAATCAGAAGATTATCCAGCTGGATATGTTGGTCTTAAAGAATGGAATAGTGCTAAAAGTATTAAATTAAGTGAAAGACTTTGTAAAGGTCGAGAAACAATTTTAAAATGTTGTGTTTTATATGAAAATAATATATATTCTAGTAGAGAATATATTATTACAAATTTAAATGGATATTATGTATTATTAGACTCAAGTAATGGTACAGATTTTTATAATAATAACGGATTAACAACTTTAACCGCAGGCGTATTTAAGACAACGGTTACTGGAGAAGGGGACGCCGCAACATATAAATCTCCTCCAGACAGATATTCTGTAAATGATACTAAAATTACTTATAGATGGAGTATTACTAATAACGGCGTAGTCACAGATATTTCAAGTCCAAGTGCATCTGAATTATTTTTAAATCAGCCTGATTGGAGTACAACTAATTCATCAATTCAAGACCTTAAAGATGATGTTACTGTTAATGATACTGTTGTATCAAGTTATTTATCACAGTTATCAAGTTTAACAGGCATTGATAAACTTTTATTAGAATGTTGCTTAGAACGTTATACTTATTATAGTGATTATTATAATGATTATAAAAATAGCGAAAGTTCAACAGAAAGAGAACGTAGCGTTATCGCAAAAAGACGTCGTGATTCAATTACTACGAAATGGAATAATTATATAAAGACTTTATATAATAGTAGTGTTACAACAAATGAATTAGGATTATATATATTAGGCGGAAGTAATGTTACTGCAAAATATAACAACATTTCCGCAAGCCAACTACGTGAATGGTATAAAAATGGTGTTGATCCTCTTGATGCGCAAGAAGATGCAGTAGTTATTGATACTATTGAACATTTATATGGAAATACTTCTGTCCCACAAAATACATTATATAATTTCCCAGCTAGTAAAGTGGTACAACAAGCAAAAATAACTGTAACCGCCTTTATAACTGAGAATGGTATGACAGAAGCTCTTGAGAGTAAAGATATTTTTATTAACAACTCTGAAGGAGCGGGATTAGATTATAATCTTGAAATTGTTAATGGTGAACAAAGTTTTATTTATGATGCTGGCGGAAAAGCACCAAAAGTAACAATTCGTGCATTGTCTTATAGATTATTTGATAAAACTGGAACTCTTGTTTATGATAGTGATTCAGATGATTCTGAATTAGTAGTTACTCAAACAAGACCTAAATGGAAATTTTATAAATCTTCAACTTTAATAACTACTAAATATAGTAGTGATTTAAGTAATAATTATACTGTTAGTTCTGATGATCCTGACCAAGTAATATTATCAAATAGACCAAAGTTTGATTATAATATTGCTTCTACTTATAATATAAATTATAAAGAACGTAGTAATATTGAATTATCAATTAGTTATTTGGGAGCTACTTATAATGCTTCAACTCATTTTACTTTTGTGAAACAAGGTGAATTAGATACAAATGGTACTAATATGAGTCTAGATATAGAAGATAGTATTTATGAACAGTATCGTTCAGATATACTAACTAATCGTATGTATTCTAGATTTACTAATCTATCTGGTAATAAGATTACTTATATGCCAAATGAAAGACATTTAAAGAATCTTTATATGTACGCTACAAAGATATATTCTGATGAGAATACTCTTGTATCAGGATTTGATGAAGGTGATTTTTGTAATTTAAGATTTGCTCATGGTGTAATTAAAGATGAAACTTATCCTCCTACTAATCCTATGTATTTTAAAGTTAAAGGCTCAACAAGTACAAATTTATATGGATATTGGAATGAAAATGGAACTCATGAATTAGTTGATAGTGATTCTAAGTGGAGCGCAGCGGACGGTAAAGCGAAGGATATACAAGACCAGACTAGACTGGGAAGAAGTCGAACTTATGACAGACCTTCCTTCCAGATTAATGCACCATCAACCGCATCTTCAATTAATATTAGTTTAGTACCTCCAACAGGTTTTAGTGATAATACAACATTATATTACAAGCCTTTTGGAGTAATATATACAGAAAATCAAAAGCAATATAATTGGACAGCAAATAATATTGTTCAATGTGATGCTATAAGAGAAGTTGCAGAACAGATTGATCCAGATACCCAAAAGCCAATTAAGAGAAGAAATTATGGATATTATCAAATTCCATTCTTTTATTATGGATATTATAAAAAAGTAAATGGAGTATATGAGAATAAGACTCCTGATAATTTGGATCCCGCAAGACATTTTGTAATTACTGGAGGTTATGACCAAGTTATATATGGAGCAGATGGTTTTAATCCAACTTATAATGCTCTTGAACCTTTTACTTTACATTTGTTTGATGTAAATGGTAAAGATATTAGTGATACAGTATTTAATAGCAATAAAGCTGTTGTTACATGGCAAGCGTCTTATGGTTTTAGACAAAAGCCTGTTGTATCATCTGCGCCAGCTTATAGTACATATCAAGCAGGTGTTAATTTAGATAAAAAATATTGTACTTATGATGGTAAAACTTATAAATGTGTAGTACCTCATACTCCAGACCAATATGTTGCAATAACAGACGAATCAACAGGAGTAGTTATAAAGGAATATAATGTTAATCCAACTGCTGGTAATTATGATTTTATAACTCCTTATTGGGAAGAAGTTACGACTGGTGATTTACATGGTCAAACAAGAAATTTAACTCCACCTCCTTCTTATGACGCGATGGCTACAGATAGTTTATTTAATTCTTGGCTTGCGGTAACTATTGTTTATAATACAGGAGAAGAGAAGATTGAGGCGGCTGCACTTTTACCAATTAATGTATTATGTAATGTTTATGGTTCAGATGAAATTAATAATTGGGATGGAAAGAAAACTGCTGTTGAAGATGGATATATAATTGGGCAAAAAGTTGCGGCAGGTATTAAAAATGATGATAATACCTTCACAGGTCTTATCATGGGACGTAAAATGATAACCAATGGAACTTCAGACCAAAACGAAGTTGGTTTATTTGGTTATGGAGATTATTACGACTCTAATATGGGAAGAGCTAATCATGGACAGACCTTGTTCATAGATGCCAAGACCGGCCTCGCCGCATTTGGACCTAGAGGTTCTACTCAAATTATTTTAAATCCTAAAATACCTTCAAAGAGTAGTAGAGATGAAAGTTGGTCTAGGTTAGCTGGATGGTATTTTAGTCCTAATTATTTATATAAACCTTTATGGGCAGATGATAATTATATCTCAGGCTCAGGTGAAGAAATTATTAATAGAGGAAATAGTTCTTATTATAACACGAACCCTCCAGACGCTGATGGAGTTACGATACCTGGTTCTGTTGGGTTATATGTACCAAGTTCTGAAAAGTCTGGAGAGCTAACGGCTAATACCGTATTTATGTGGGCTTCCGCAGCAAATATTAGTTCTAGTTCTTTTGATGATGATGGAAGTTTTACAGCTTTAGTAAAATTAGTAGATTCTATTAAATTCGAAATGCAAAATGCTGAATTTCCTTTTGTATATCCTGTAACTAATGGTACTCAAGATGTTAATTTACAATTATTTAGTATTTGTATTATTCAAAACTATACAGATTTAAGAAATGTTTATAGTAATAATGCAGATATTATAACAGGTTTGGATAATTATATTTCAACTTGGACTGAATTAATAAATACTATATTACAGATACCTGAGCAAAAAGATGTATATAATATTAAGCCAAGGTATGAATTGGTTATAGATGATTTAAATGCTGTAAAAGATGTATTTAATAATGCATCATTCCCTACTGTTGTTAGAAATGGTGTAGCTGTAACGCCTATTGTTACAGATGGTGTAACTATTGAAAATATTGATGAAATAACTAAATGGTATATTAATTCACCTGAAGCTAATGTTACTGCACAAACTGCATTAATAGAAACATTAGTTGAACGTTTAAATGCCTATGTTAATAGATATAAAGATTTTCTTAATTTCTTATTTAGTCATTCAGTTGAAGAATTTATACACGTACCATATAGACAAAGATTGCAACAGTATATTGATGCAATTAGACATGGTATTTCACAGGCTGGAGTTAGTCAGAAAGTCATTAGTATATGGGATACTACAAAACCTTATATTGGTGTATATAATAAAGATAAAGTTACTATTGATAATATTTCACAACTTGAAGGATATTATTTAAGACCTGCGGTTGGCGCTACTCAAGAGCAAAGGGATTATTTAACTTTAATAAATGAAAAGTTTGCAAATTATAATAGTTTACATACAAGATATGAACAATGGGTAGCTGATTTTCAAGATGATGGACAAGCTATTAGTTATCTAGATAGCAATACAAAAAAACGTAATGCTAATTTTTATCTTACTTATGGTGGCGAAATGAAATGTAATAAAGCTACTATAGAAGGAAAAATTAGTGCGCGAAGCGGTGTAATTGGAACAGGAGATGGCGCATTAGAAATATCAAGTTATCATTATGATCCACAAGTAGGTAAAACACAATTTTATTTATTATATAATAGTCGTTTCCAAGTAAAAGGAACTGACTCTGACTCTGACACAACCCCATCAGTATATATTGATGGAACTATTATGGCGCGTTCAGGACAAATAGGCAATCCAAATGCAGGAACTGATGGTTCAGATGCACACACTGTATTTATGGAATATATGTGGTATCCTCGTTATCTCCCAGATGATAATTCTAGATGGGGAGATGATGATCCTACAGGATCAAGTTACCGCATACCTGAATGGGATAAAAAACAAGGTACAATCGTAACATATGCTTTGTGGAATCCTTACTTTTCTATTATTGATAATCCTGGTGGAGCCGTTAATAAGAAAAAAGATGGTTCTACTGATTTTAGCTATCGCGCAGGAGATACAACATTTATTGGTAGAGTGTATGCTACTGGAGGTAGGATTGGTGATTGGATTTCAGACCAAACTCATAATATGTTTAGAGATCCATATAAAAGTATTATATTAAAACCAGATATATACGATGATGGTACTAAAAGTTATATTAGATGTGGTAATACAGTATTTTATGGAACCGGTGCTGTAAGTGGTGCGTGTAGAACAGTATCACCTGATGATATAAATACTATTCCTTCAGATCCAGTTTGGTATATCAAATCTAATGGTGAAGCTCATTTTACCAATATGAATTCTGAATATAGTGGTAAAGTTATTAAATTAGGTGGAACAACTATCAAAGAAACAGAATGGAATTTACCTAAGGGTGCAAAAGTTAACTGGGGTAATGCTACTCTCAGTGTTGGAGATAGTGGATTCTCATTTAGTGCAGGAGCATCCTTTGCTGAAAACGTTAATTTTATTCAAGGCGCTTCATTTGGTCAAGAAATTAGCATTAATAATGGTGCTACTTTCTTAGGTTCAAGTTTACACTTTGGTGGTGGAAGCACTATCAGTGTAGGACCTGGTTCAGCTGTTTTACCTACAACTGAATTTAAAGGAGAAATTAACGGTGGTGGTTTTAGTATAAGAAATGTTGGAACTTTATATTGTGATGATATTCGTATAGGAAGTCAAACTTTACAAGCATACGTTGTTGCAGAAATAAATAGAGTATTACAAGGTAAGTCTATTACAATCGCTGGTAATACAGGAGATACTAATGAACATCATCACTATGTAAGTTTAAGAGGTACTATATCATAAAATAAAAGGAGATAAAAGGAATGAATCAAGATATTAATTTAACAGTTGAAGAAGCAAAACAGAATATAATAAATACTATAAATAATACAGGTTTGCCTATAAGTGTAGTATATTATATTATGAAAGACATTATGAATGATATGACTGATAGTTATAATAACTATTTAATTCAAGCAAAAAGACAGTTGGAGCAGGCGGCTGCCGCTCCAACACAGTCTGAAGAAACAGAATCTGAGGACTAAATTGCTTAACCGTAATAGTCAAGATTATATATTATAAAGAGATTTGTAAGGGGGTACTCACTATGAAAACACTAATCGAATTAATGTCTCAATTTACCATACCTCAAATAATTCTCTTTATAATATTACTTGCTATTGTTATAAAAGAGGTTATTGATTTCATTGATTGGGCGAAAGGTAAAATCAATAAAAGAGACGAATCTTTAAAAACAGAATATGAAACCAATCAAAATAATGAAGAAAGATTAGATAGATTAGAAAATCATATGAGTGAATTAACAACAAATGTAAATAATATTACAAATAAAGTTGATTTACTTATTAGTTCAGATAGAGATGATATAAAAGCTTTTATAACAAAAGAACATCATTACTTTTGTTATAAAGTAGGTTGGATAGATGATTATAGTTTGGATTGTTTAGAGCATAGATTCCAGCATTATCAAGAGGAACATGGTAATAGCTTTATAGAAGGTTTAATGAATGAACTTCGCGCTCTTCCTAAAACAGATCCAAACGTACAAAAATAAAAATAAAAGAGATAAAAGGAGGATAATAACATGGCAGTTGTACCTGAGATTAGGCTGTTTCCGCCTATAATATCACCTTATTTACCTGCAAAAAGTCTTGTATCGGTAAACAATGGAATAGATATTCCTTTTGATATAAATGAGTTAAATGACATAAATTCAATTAAAGAAATTCATGTTATTATTACTCGTCAATCTAATTATAAAAGTTTATTTAATAGTTCAAAATATCCATTAGGAATTTATCCTATTACTATTACACAAGGTTCTACTATATTAACTGATAAATTAGTGCATATACCAGCTAGTGTTTTAGTAGGTGACCAATTAAATTTTAATGAATATTATAAAGTTCAATTAAGGTTTTCTGCGGCTGCTGTATGTGGTAGCGCGACAGGTGCTAATTTATCAACTATTTTATTAAATGAGTCTAATATGGCACAATTCTCAGAGTGGTCTTCCGTTAGTGCAGTTAGGTTTGTAGCTGAGCCTACTGTTATTACTAGAGCTAATATTCTTGGAGAAGATAATTTATTAGATCCTACTGCAGAACTACCTCAAAGTTTAACTTCTCATTATGTTGAATTATCAGGTCGATTTACCAAAGATTCAAACATAATTACGGTTTTAAATAAACAATTTGTTAACTCTGATGATAATGAATATTTATCAATGTGGTCTGTACAATTATTAGATGCAGATGATAATGTGTTAATTAGTAGCGGCGACCAAGCAGTGAATTATCGTGGAAGCAATATAAATGAATTTATATATAATATACCTTATTACTTTGATAATAAAAAAATATATAAAATCGTTTTAAAAGTAACTACATCAAATCTATATACTGCTTCATATAATTATTTAGTTACAACAGATATAGAAGATAATAACTGGGGAAGTCAAACTGAAATTAATGAATTTACCTCTTTAGATAGTGTAATAGGAAAAGTTAATATTTCATTTGAAGCACCTCAAGGTCAAACGGTTCCCGCAGGTGGTAAATTAGTAATTAGACGTGCGGATAGAGAAGATGATTTTACACGTTGGGAACAAATATGGAGTCATACCATATCAACGCCTATTACTGATGATGAACCTGTTGTTTTTGATGATTTTACTATCGAAAGTGGAAATCTTTATAAATATGGTATTACATATATAAAATCAAATGGAGATAGTTATAGTATAACTGAAGGTCCTATCTTATCAATTTTTGACCATGCTTTCTTAACTGGAGAAGGTACTCAGTTATGCGTTAAATTTAATCCTAATATAGCAAATATGAAAATTAATACATCTGATAATTTAATTAATACTATAGGTGGACAATTTCCTTATGTTTTAAGAAATGGAAATATGTATTATAGAACTTTTTCTTTATCTGGAACTATTGCTTATGAAATGGATCTTGAGCATCAGTTTGCAACTCGTAGTTCTATATATGGCGAATGGATTAATGTATATGGCTCTTACTTTGTAAATAGATATTTTAATCAACAAAATGATAGATTAACACAAAGAGAATTTAGAGAATTAGTTATGGCATTTCTATATGATGACCAACCTAAGTTATTTAGGTCGACACCAGAAGGAAATATATTAGTAAGATTAACAGATGTTTCTTTAACACCAAATCAACAGCTTAGTAGAATGATATATGATTTTAGTTGTACTGCAACTGAAATTGGAGAATGTTCTATTGATAATTATAAATTATATCAAATTCAAGATTTTGGCGAGTAAAGGAGGATGATCGTATGAAAAAACATTATCCTTATTTACAAGACTATATGTTTTTAGATAAAGTATATGCTCAACATAATCAAAGTGTTTATACACAAATTACAGTTCTTGATTGGACGGAAAGACCTATTCAAGAAGTACAAGGACGCATTTTAAGTGCTTCTATATCTGAAAATGGTGACTCTTCAGTACGTAGAACAGCTAATTTAAGTGTAAAACTTTTAGATTATAATGAAATATATACTAATATAGATAGTTTATTTTCAATTAACAAAAAAATATATATTGAAATAGGATTGAAAAATAATTTAAAACATCTTGGTCAAGATTATTATCCAGATTGTGATATTATATGGTTTCCAAAAGGAACTTATGTTATCACTGGGTGCTCTGTTACTCATGATTCAACAGGTGTTAATTTGAGTTTGTCATTAAGCGATAAAATGTGCTTATTGAATGGTAGTGCGGGAGGGATCATCCCCGCATCCACGAACTTTGAATCATATGATACTCTTGGTCCAGATGGAGATTTACATACAGAATATATTAAAATTAATCGAATTATACCAGAATTAGTTAATCATTTTGGTGGAGAAGATTTAAATAATATTTTAGTTAGCGATATACCTGACCAAATAAAGAAAGTTTTAAGATGGATTAGTAGTAATCCTCTAATTTTATATCAAAATAAAACTAATCCTAAAGATTGTTTTTATACTTCTATTACATCTACTAATAATACTATTAGTGACAATTATAATAGAATGTATTTTACATATGGAATAGACTGTGGATACAGCTATGGAGATTTCGTTTTTCCGGAGGAACTAGCGGCGGGCGCAGGTGATTCTGTATGCAGTGTATTAGACAAGATTAAAAATATGTTAGGTAATTATGAATATTACTATGATGTATTTGGTAATTTTATTTTTCAAGAGATAAGGAATTATGTTAATATTACAGAGTGGAGAACAGCTTTCATTAACTATGATCCTGATAACCCTACTGAAATTAAATTACCATATGCTTATAATAGAGTTTTAAATAGTCATGTTTATGATTTTAGTAATAAAGATATAGTCGTTAGTTATAGTAATAGTCCTAACTATGAAATGATAAAAAATGATTTTATAGTATGGGGTATGCGAAAAACAGAAAACAATCAATCATTACCTTGTAGGTATCATTTAGCAATAGATGATAGACCTACATTAACATCTGATTGGGATATTACTAGCATATGTTCTGCTGGAATATGTTTTGATACTCATATGGACGATTTTATACGAAGAGCGCACCCTATTCAAAAAGTATATAATAGTTTAGCTGCTTTACAAGCTGAGCTACCTGAAGGTATTGTTGGTAAATATTATTACATAAGAAGCGGAAATGAAAAAGGTGTATATTCATGGGTTACAAATGTTGCAGAATATAAGCAATCAGTTGATAATTACCGCACTGCCGCATCTACATCAAGTGTAAGTAGCGGTCAAAAGGAAGCTACTCCTGGATATGTTAAGCTTGAATTAGCAAGTTATTATTCGACAAATACAACTCGTTTTATCGTTCCTCAGAATACAGATTGGAGAAATATATTGTATTGGAAAGGAATTATTGGAGCTTTTACGGGAACTGATACTGGATATTATTGGACTGAGTTATGTAACGAATGGCCGAAGTTATTTGATATAGAGAACAACCATTACTACGAGGATGTGATTAAGAACCCTTCTGGATTTGATTGGTGGTTAGATTTAATAGACGACGACTCTGATTTAAATAAATTTAGTGTTCAAAATATTGGTAGAAGAAGTTATGCAAAAACTGATTCAGAATGTAATTGTGTGTTTGAACCAATTATACCAGATATTGTTATGGTAGATATGGATGATGAGCAACAAATGATAGATATTCGTTCAGGTGTAACCAAACAAGAGTTAGAAGAGAGAGGTTTAATACCTGTTCAAACAAATCGAGCAATTATTAATTCTACTGCTCTTGGAGGTATCTTTAATTCATGTTATGAGCATATTAAACAGACAATTCAAGATTATATTGATTATAATGAATCTATTAGTCTTACTTGTTTGCCTATATATCACTTAGAGCCAAACACTAGAATACATTTAGAAGATCCTGAATCAGGTATTCAAGGAGACTATTTAATAAATACTATATCATATAGTTTAGGTAACTCTGGTACTATGAGTATCAGCGCAAAGAAAATAAATGAAAAAATTTAAGGGAGATGCAATTAAGCATCTCCCTATTTTTTTATTCCCAATTAAAAGCTGCGGGCGCCGGTTCATGGTTAATTTTACCATGTCCAAGACATATTGCATCAGCTACATCATCATTTGGAACATCTCCGTAATGAGATTTAGCAAATTCCATATCTCTAAACTTTAATGTCTCTCTATTTACACCACCTTGCTTAATCCCGCACCACTTACGCCATGTGCTTGCGCCAACTAATTCAACCTCTAAATCATAATGGTCAAACATTAGCACTATTGCCGCTTGTAAATAAAATAGTGCTTTAAAAGTAGCTTGATTACGTGTCCATTTAGCATCATTTAGATTATCTGGAATCACTTGCTCCATTACAATTTGAATCTTATCATCTTTCTCTATTGTTTGTTTATAAGCTTGTTCTATTGAATCTGTCATAAATTTAATTCTTTTCAGTACGTTTTTATTTGAGCTTACAAAATTATTTGTATAAACTAGCTTTTTTTCTTGAAAAATAGCTATACCTGTTGATTTAGTTGAAGCATCTATTGCTATTGTAATCATTAAATACCTCCTATTATATATAAAGTATATCAAAATTTTTAATTTTTGTCAAGCGCGAAAGGTGCTAAAATTTAATCAACAATTTTTTAATTGTAATGGATAAAATTACGTTTAATTGATTTTTGCTTTAAAAGTTAAATGATAAATGTCTATACAAAAATAAAAAAGAGTGGCTCGCGCCACTCATTTTTTCTTATTTATACTCTTTCCACATTACATCTGACATAGTATATTTAGGTTGTAAATCATGATGTAAATAATCTAACCATTGAGCAAAAGTTCTTGATGGAATTAAATATCCAACAGATACAGCAGCTGCTTGTCTTTGCTTTTCATAAAATTCAGCTTCGTTGCTAGCTGCATATTGCCATATATATTCATTTGTTAATCCAAGTTTTTCTTTACAATAAATTAAATATTTTGTTAAATAATCAAAATTATCTCGCTTATATTTAACTGGATCATGAAATATAAAACTTTCAGAATAAAAATAACTTAATAATAATACACCAATAGCAGCATCAGCCGCATACTGAATAGGAATCTCTTTATTTAAATACGCATCAATATATACATATCCTGTTGATTTTAAGTAATCAAGGAAAAAAGTTTCTAGAAACGTATAATCTCCATACTTTTCTCTTGATACCGTTGTTGGGCGTGACATCCACATATAACAAAAGCAATCTATGTATAGCGGATTATCATTATTAATATCTTTTAAAGCACAGTTGACTCTTGAAGAAATATAAATATCTTCATGCGTTAGTAAATCTTTTTTAAAATGTATATTATATTTTTTCCATAAATTATCTAAATTATAAAATTTTGCATGATTCCAATTACGAGTTTTTTTCATTTCACTTAACACTTTGCGTGTTTCAGGATTCACTTCTAAAAAGTTCGCTACAGCATAATATTTTTCATTATTTTCAATAATTGTTTGTTTAATAATTGACAAAGTATTTGGTATAAATTCATCATCGTGGTCAGCAAAACATAACCATTCACCTGTTGCTAACTTAACACCTGCTTCCCGCGTGTTTCCTGGAGCGTAATTATATTCCGTAACTGTAAATTTTATACATAATTTATTCAGATAAGGTTTGATTACATCAAAATAATATTCTGTTGAATGATCATCTGAAATAATGACCTCTATATCATCTTTCATATTTTGTTCAACTATAGATTGCAATAAATTGCCAATAGTATTTCTTGAGTTATAACAAGGAATAATAATAGAGAAAAATGGTCTATGGGGTAATTTAATTGAAGGTTTCTTTGTTTTAATTAACTCCTGTACTTCCAAAACCACCATCTCCTCGTTCCGTCTCATCTAACTCATTAACTTCAGTCCATTCAAAAGGTATATATTGTTGAATAATTAATTGCGCTATTCTATCCCCTGGTCGCACTATCTGTGGTACTGGACTTTGGTTATATAACATCACAATCAATTCTCCACGGTAATCTGAGTCGATAATACCAACTTTATTTGCTGGCGCGAGACCTTGCTTACATGCCATACCAGATCTTGGATAGATGCCACCAAAAAGTCCTTCTGGAATAGCAATCGCAATTCCTGTTGGTACTTTAAAGGTATCTCCAGGGTTTACATAAGTAGTTTCTTTTATATCTGCATATAAATCATACCCTGCAGCATATTGACTTCCTCTTGTTGGTATTTTAGCTGTATCAGTTAATCTTTTTATTTTCATTATTTACACTCCATATTCGATAGTAACATTTGCTTCAGGCTCTTTCTCATCTGTAAATACTTTGGTTAAACTTACTTTATACCAAGCATCAATAACTTCACCTTTTTGCTTTCTTTCTTTATATTGAGAAGTATGCTTTGTTAAAGTAAATCTATTATCCTTTTTAGCTTCTTCTATCATTTGAAGAACCTGTTCTTCATCATCAACTCTATATGTTTCTACTACTTGTGTTAGATATTTCATACTGTCTTAGCTCCTTTTAAAGTAATTTTTAATTGATTATTATTATATTTTGTCATTTCTGCTGTTTCAACTTCTTGCTTAACTCTTCTACATATAGCATCATTTCCATGAAGTTGTAATTCAGAAATATTATATTCTGTAATTAATTGCATAATTGTATCATCAAAATGACCTAAATCTGCAAGTCTTACTTCTTCTGTATTATGTTTATTATCTAATACATAAATTTTCTGTTTAGCATCAAAAGGTCTAATATAACTTGCTAATATCATTAAATCCTCCTTATTTACATTCGATAACTGCTTGGTCATATGGAAATAAATAATAACAAAATACATCATCATCAGTCTTAATCCATATTTCAAAAGCTTGGTCATCTTCTGTTTTTTCTATTGAATATACTTCACCTCTATCTGTACAACATCCTAAAGCTTCTCTTGCTGCAAAATGTGGTGAAGTTATACTCTTTGCATCTAAATGAAAAACAGTAAAATCTCTTTGCTCATGACATAATAACATAGCATATTGTTTTACTTGATACTCAAAAAAATCTTCTAGTTTTAATTGTATACTAGCTAACTCAATATGGGTTAATGGCTTTCCAGTTTTTAATATTAATTGTTTATTAGCTTCATAAAGATTACCTGCGTTTAATTCCATTATATTCTCCTATTTTCTTTTTAATATATTATATCATAATTTTTTTCAAAAATCAACATATTCTTTCTGCGTATTGATTAGGAGATGCCAAAGTAACGCCTAATATTTCGTCATACCGTGATGGCTTGTTAGGAATATATCTTCCAAACTTAATTACGATATTATATCTTCCAAATGTACAAATATCTTTTAACTGTTTTGTTATTTCTTGTTTATTATATCCTGTATAAATAATAATATCATCATTACACAGTTTTCTAAATTCAGAAATAAAATGATATAATTGTTGTGTTGATTCAGAAGTATAAAGAGGCTCTAATCCTTGAATTACTATTGCTTCTGTAATAGGGTTTTCTAAATATCGTCTAATGATATTCTCTTCTGTTATTTCTATAATAGGGGCGGATGCAAGTTTGCTATTTTGACAAACCTGCATCCCGCACTCTTTATCACATTTAAAATCACAATATGGAAATTCTAAAATCATAGATGGCTTTCTGTAATTAATGAAATCTTCATCTATTAGACCAACTAACTTCATTAAATAACCTCCGCAGTCTTATTTATTCCTTCCCAACGTCTCATACCATATTCTTTTGTTCTTTCCTTAGACCATGTCTTTACTGGTGTGTAAAACCCAACAATTCTCGTGTATTCTGTAGCAATAGGCTTACCACAAGTAGGACAAGTAGTTCCATAAAAAGCGTGATTATCTTCACATGCTTGTATCTTTGTATTAAAAGCAAAATATGTAACACCTTGTTGAGCAATATAATTTGTCATTCTTAAAGCCTTCTCAAAACTATCAAAAGGTGCATCTATATTTGCATGAAGAATACTTCCGCCATTACAGAAACCATCAAACATAGCTTGAATTCTAACTCTCTCTTGTAATGTTGTTGTAATTCCAAGAGGAATGAATTGATTGCCATACAAAGGAAGGTCATATATATCTGCATCTGGGTAAAAGAATTTATCTTTTTTCATTAACTTTGCGGCAGCTGACTCGCCTGGGATCTGCTCTGTGTTAATCATATAATTAACTTGTTCAGTTTTGATAAAATCATCAGCTACTTCACGCATAGTCTTAAATATTTTTTCTCCAAAACTAGCTGCTTCATCAGTATAATAAACATTACCGAATTCATCCTCTCTTGTATAACCAAACTTCTTCATTGTTTCATATACACCTATGAAACCTATTGTATTATAAAGATGTTCAAAGTCTACTAAACCATAACTAAAATTAGGAAGTAAACCTTTTTCTACATCTCTTTTAATTATATGTCTAACTACGTCTAATGCGCGGACGTTGACTAAAGTGCGGTAACGAAGTTCTTCAAGGTATTCATCTTCAGTCGCGCAATCTAAAGCTAATCGCGCAAGGTTAATAGTAGATACTTTAACTGAACCAACTTTAAGAGCTGTTCCTCCTATACTGTTAAAGTAACCTAAATCTCTTATATCGCTCTTTAATCGACAACAATTTGATAAGCTATTAACAGAAGTGTCTTGGAATATATTACTATCTGACCATTTCATATTATGTTTAATTGCCCACTCTGCAAACTCAGGATCTTCAAATCCATCAAGACTATCTAAATCATAATTACCTTCTTTACGAAGTAATGATATAGTTGATACTGGGAAAGTAAACATATTTTTACTTCTAATATCAGACATTACTTCCATATACCATTTTTGAAATTGAATTATTTCTTCTTCATAATCTATCATAAATGTACCATCAGGAAACTCGCTTCCGCCAAACAAAGCTTCAAAGTATGGTCTATCAAAGACTGATGTATTCGTAAATGCAGACTGCTGTCCATCTCGTACATAAGGCTGATTAACCGCATATATAAATCTTTGGAAATTTTGTTTTGCATAATATTTATAAGTTTTTTCATCGTTCATACCAAGATAATGAGATGTGCAATCTTTTTTCCAAAAGTAAAACATATAAGGAATAAGATTAGGAAGTCCAACTGCACCAGATGAAAGGTTACTTGCATAGCTAATAAACTCTTTTACAAAATCAACAAAAGTAATAAGATGCTCTGCTGGTTCTGACTTGCGACCATCAAAGTATAATCCTTTTTCTGCTAAATCTTTTAAATCATATGCAAAACAGTAATGCTTAAATGAAGCGGTGTCACCATCATGCATATATAGTTGGCCCATCCACTCCATACGAAGCCATTCATTAGCTGCTTTAAATCCATATTTCTTTTGATAATCATAGTAAATTTTGCGGAAAGATAATAGTTTTCTATGTGACTTAGGCATTTCTGATAATAAAGTTCTCATATCTTTATTTTTAACATTACTATTACCATCAATACTTGCATCTGCAACAGTGTCTTTATCTATAAAATTATCAATAAAGTCTGTATATGATAGTTGTCCATCATCAAACCCATTTAATCTAGCAATTTCAGTACCAAATTCAGCTTGATGTTTATTATATTGAGTGACAAAATTCTTGTCTAATTTTACATT
>ODAJ012020632.1_pt1 | contig 21628 bp, 21 predicted proteins | sample 1539241 | NCBI WGS metagenome assembly ODAJ01 (sample SAMN02144231, study PRJEB22623) | gut metagenome | biome: sheep rumen | host: Ovis aries | place: New Zealand | reverse complement strand
CGGCATACGATATTCATGCTATCGCAAATGTTGAAAGACCGGTTCCCGATGAGTGGATCACCGAGGACGGCTGCAATCTCAATGAGGGCTTTGAGAAATATGCAAGGCCTCTGATCATGGGAGAGCTTACGCCTCTGTTCGTTAACGGTCTGCCCAGACATCTTGTAAGGAAATGATCATAAGGGCCTGAGCTTTTAATCGGGCGGGGAAGCCTGAATCGCACCCCGCTCGTCCGAAAGCCGCCGGTCAGCTTTGCTGACATCTTCCTTTTGGCGGCTCTGCGATAATAAAAGGAGGAGCTGCGTTACGCGGCTCCTCCTTTAGTATGCCGGATTTTTAAGCCGCGGCCGGATTCGGCGTCGGGCGTCAGCAGCCTGTGTGCGGAAGGCTCACGTTATCATGCATATATAAGGCAGACTTCAGGGAAAGCTCTTACGGCTCATGGTCGAATTATGATACTGTGTATCATTCGTCACATCCTTCAAGAACCAGTCGGGTCCCGTAAAGCCTTCGGCTTCCTCCACGGATGAAAATTCGACCTCGGCCAGAATGAGAGGGGCAAAGGGAGCGTCAAATATATCCAGTTCTATGGTGTGGTTTTCATAGGGTATGAGGATACGTTTCTTTGAGATGATATTTCCGTCAGCCTTGCTTTTCAGCGTCTCATAGGCCTGCCTGGTAAGGGGAAGATTATATTCCTCCCGGGCCATGAGCCCCTTTCCCTTATAAGTCAGATAATAATCGTCGTCCTCCTTACGAACTCTTATGACAGGATCCGTTGTGAGATAAGCCTGCTCGATCATGTGAAAGGGAAAGTCCTCAATACCGCGGGGCAGCTCCCTTATCAGAAATTTCCTTTCTATTTCCATATGATTTTCCTCCGTCAGAATATGATACTATAATCCGCTCCGATTTAAAAGCCCGAAGCATTGAGCCCGCTATGCTTTCCGCTGCTTTCGGATCTACTGCGCAATGGCTTTACGGAACTGTGTTATACAACTAAGATATGCAACTTTGATACACAACAATGATACACAACAATGATACACAACAATGATACACAACATAGTTATGTCAGTGAGATACACTGGCCCTTACATAACATAGATATATAACAAAGTAACATAACATTGCAACGTAATATACTCTTTTCCGCCAGCTGTGGAATATGAAAAAGCCCGGATATGCCGCTAAACCGCATAAAACCGGGCTTTTTCCATATTAAGACCAAAGGAGTCAAAAGCTGTTAACCATTTAGGTCAATCTTGACCGGGAAGGTCATTATGCTTATCAGGGGAGTCACTGCCTGTATACGATTTTTGACTCAAGCTCCTTCGCGGTTTGTTCATCGATGAGCAGTCTGACCAGTTCAAGGGCAAAAGCGATCGCCGTTCCCATTCCCCGGGAGGTAGTTATGTTGCCGTCAGTAACCACCTCGGCATGGCTTATAATAGCCCCTGCTTTTTTAAGCTTGTCTTCAGACGTAGGATAACATGTGGAATTGATATTGTCAAGCAGATTTAATTCCGCAAGTATCGACGGAGCGGCACATATGGCTGCAAGCCTTATATTCTCAGCATTTGCTTTCAATAACAGGTCATTCAGCGCGGGTGTTTTCATAAGGTTTGCGGTTCCGGGCATCCCACCCGGAAGGATGAGAGAGGATACATTATCAAGTGTTATTTTATCAAGATCCGTATCCGCTCTGACAGTGATATTATGTGAACCCCTCACGTATTCACTGCCGTCCTCCGCGACGGATACGGTAGTGCAGGGCAGATCAGCACGCCGCAGAATGTCCACTACGGTCAATGCTTCGATCTCCTCAAAACCATCCGCCAGAAATACATAGTTCATTTTTTTTTCGTTCATTTCATTCTCCTCCGTTAAGATTTGTTTTCAAAACCACCACATAGACTTGTTCCGGCACTTCGCTTGATACCCTCATAACCCCGGCAGGATATGCAGATCATAAAAAGTCCGGATCTGAGCTACAGCCGCGATGAGACGGGCTTTCTTATGATCAGCATATCCCACACAGCCTTGAGGTATGAAGCGATTGCCCTGTTCTGCGCCGCGGGCGGCTTGAACCTTCTCATAAGGTACATTATACCATGAGGTTCGGGACAGGTGATAAAATCAAACTTTTTCTGGTTTTTTTCAGGCTCCTGTGATACAATCATTCGGGTATTGTGAACAGGGACCGTAAATATGCTGCGCAAAACGGCCGGGGCCTTGGGGCCTGGGCAAAGAGTGCGCATATCGGGACCGAACGTGAGGCAGCAGGGGCTGCATGGCTGAAACAAAAGAATAATAGTACGGAGGAAGACCTGTATATGAGTTTGAAGGTGGAGAATTTAGAGCATAATATGGCGAAGCTTACTGTCGAGCTGCCCGCACAGGATCTCGAGAAGGCGTTGGAAAGCTCTTATCATAAAAACAGAAAGAAGATAAACATTCCCGGTTTTCGTAAGGGAAAGGCTCCCAGATTCATGATCGAAAGAATGTACGGACCGGAGATCTTCTATAACGATGCTGCGGATGAGCTGATAAACAGCGGACTCCGTGCGGAGGTATACGGAAACGAGGAGCTTAAGATAGTATCAAGGCCTCAGGTAGAGGTTACACAGATAGAAAAGGGCGAGCCGTTCATCTTTACTGCGGTGGTCGCACTGAAGCCTGAGATAGAGCTCGGAAAATACAAGGGTGTGAAGGTAGAGAAGATAAGCACCGAGGTTACTGAAGAGGATGTTGACAAGGAGATCGAGAATGAGCGTGAAAGAAATGCCCGCACGGTCTCTGTCGAGGACAGGCCGGTAAAGAGCGGTGATATCACGATAATAGACTTTGAAGGCTTTATTGACGGAGAGCCCTTTGAGGGTGGAAAGGGTGAGAATTATTCTCTTACCATAGGCTCCGGCTCCTTTATCCCCGGCTTTGAGGATCAGCTTATCGGAGCTGAGATAAACGAGGAAAAGGAGATAAAGGTGACCTTCCCCGAGGATTATAACGCGGAGCAGCTTGCGGGCAAGGAAGCGGTGTTTAAGGTGATCATCCATGAGATAAAGGAAAAGGAGCTGCCTGAGCTTGACGATGAGTTTGCGGAGGAGGTATCCGAATACGAGACCCTCAGCGAATACAGGGATTCTCTCAAGGAAAAGCTCAAAGAGCAGAAGGAGAAGGCGGCAAGGGCTCAGAAGGAGGATAAGCTTCTTGAAGCCATAGTAAAGGATTCCAATATGGATATTCCCGACGCGATGGTTGAGGAGCAGGCCGCAAGGATGGCTGATGACTATGCCAACAGACTGCAGCTTCAGGGGCTTACCCTGGATCAGTATTTTATGTTCACAGGCCTCAATATGGATAAATTTATCGAGCAGATGAAGCCCAACGCGCTGAAGAGGATACAGACCTCTCTGGTGATCGAGAAGGTGACGGAGCTTGAGGGCTTTACCGTGACCGATGAGGAATATGAGGATGAGATAAAGCAGATGGCCGACGAGTATAAGATGAGCCTTGACAGCTTTAAGGATATGCTGGATGAGAACAGCAGAGGTCCGATAGAGGATGATATAAAGGTTAAGAAGGCGATCGACCTTATAATCGATTCCGCTATAGAAGAATAAAATAAGGAGAAAAAAATGAGTTTAGTACCTGTTGTTGTAGAGCAGACGAGCAGAGGAGAAAGATCCTATGACATTTTCTCCAGGCTCCTGAAGGAACGGATAGTATTCCTCAGCGAGGAGGTAAATCCGGTAACCTCTAGTCTTGTGGTCGCCCAGATGATGTTTCTGGAGGCGGAGGATCCCGAAAAGGATATTCACTTCTATATCAATTCTCCGGGAGGATCGGTGACCGACGGCTATGCTATCTATGACACAATGCATTATGTAAAATGTGACGTGGCCACATATTGCATGGGAATGGCTGCAAGCATGGGAGCGTTCCTGCTTGCGGGCGGGCAGAAGGGGAAAAGGTTTGCGCTCCCCAATGCCGAGGTTATGATTCATCAGCCTCTCGGCGGTGCCAAGGGTCAGGCTACGGAGATCGAGATCGCGGCAAAGCAGATCCTGCGTACAAAACAGAATTTAAACAGGATCCTTTCGGAGAATACCGGAAGGCCTATTGAGGAAATAGCGCGGGATACCGAGAGAGATAACTGGATGACTGCACAAGAGGCTCTCGAATATGGTCTCATCGACAGAATAATAGAGAGCAGGGAATGAGGAAGTTATGGCTGGTAGAAAGGACAAAGACGAGACGATATGCTGCTCGTTCTGCGGAAAGTCGCAGGAATATGCAAGAAAGCTGATTTCGGGTCCGAACGGGGTGTATATCTGTGACGAATGTATAGAGATCTGCGCGGATATACTGGAGGATGAGTTTTATGATGAGGACGGAAAGAAGAGTCCTTCATCCGGGGAATTTCAGATAAATCTCTTAAAGCCCCAGGAGATAAAGAGCTTTCTTGATGAAAACGTGATAGGACAGGAGGAAGCAAAGAAGGTTCTGTCGGTTGCGGTCTATAATCATTATAAAAGAGTTACCAGGCAGGCAAAGAAGCGTCTGAAAAGTGATATTGAGCTGCAGAAGAGCAATATCATCATGCTTGGTCCTACAGGCTCCGGAAAAACCCTTCTTGCCCAGACCCTGGCAAAGATCATAAACGTGCCGTTCGCCATAGCGGACGCTACTACCCTGACGGAAGCGGGATATGTGGGTGAGGATGTGGAGAATATCCTTCTGAAGCTCATTCAGGCTGCCGATTATGACGTCGAAAGGGCTCAGCTCGGCATAATCTACATTGACGAGATAGATAAGATCACTAAAAAATCCGAGAATGTTTCGATAACCAGAGATGTATCAGGAGAAGGAGTCCAGCAGGCTCTGCTCAAGATAATAGAGGGTACGAATGCTTCGGTGCCTCCCCAGGGAGGAAGAAAGCATCCTCAGCAGACCCTGATACAGATCGATACGACTAATATCCTGTTTATATGCGGCGGTGCCTTTGACGGACTGGAAAAAATCGTCGAGACGAGGCTTGACAGGAAGTCAATAGGCTTTAACGCCGAGATCAAGGTCAAGAACGAAACAGAGATGAGCGAGCTGTTAAGGCAGGTTCAGCCCGAGGATCTCATTAAGTTCGGTCTGATCCCCGAGTTTGTGGGAAGAGTTCCTATCGGGGTATCCCTGGAGGGGCTTGACGAGGAAGCACTTGTAAGGATACTCACGGAACCGAGAAATGCCATAGTAAAGCAGTATAAGGTGCTTTTTGAGCTGGACGGCGTAAGGCTCAGCTTCGAGGATGAGGCCATAAAGGAGATCGCAAGGCTTGCATATAAGCGTAAGACCGGAGCCAGGGGACTTAGATCCATAATGGAGAGTATAATGACGGATGTTATGTTTGAGATTCCCTCCGATGATACGATAGTTTCCGTTGTGATCACGAAGGCATGTGTTGACGGCACCTCATCCCCGCTTATCACGCGCCGCGGGGATCTTAAAAAAGCAGAATAACAGATGAAATCAAGCGAACTGAAGTTCGCTCCTAAGCATCGATTTGCACATAAAGCGGAAATGGTTCGTCCGGCTTGCCGGACGAATCGGCACAAACCGAAGTTTGTGCCTAAACGCACGATTTCATGAATGAAATCGGCGTGTAAATCGATGCAGCTACGCCGCCGTGAAAATGGCGGCGTTTTGGGATTTTACAGGAAAGCCATGAAGATCAGGGAAGCAAGTCTTGAGAGGGTCTGCGGGGTCACAAGCAGCCTGCCGGATAACAGGTATCCCGAGATAGCCTTTGCCGGAAAGAGCAATGTGGGGAAATCCTCGCTGATAAACGCTCTGATGAACAGGAAGTCACTGGCCAGAACCTCTGCCCAGCCGGGAAAGACCCAGACGATCAATTTCTACAATATTAATAATGAGCTTTATTTTGTTGACCTTCCCGGTTACGGATACGCAAAGGTTTCAAAAGGCCTGCGGGAGGAATGGGGAAGGATGACAGAGCGTTATCTGAATAAGTCAAAAATGCTCAGAGCGGTTTTCCTTCTGCTTGATATAAGGCATGAGGTCTCTGATAATGACAGGCTTATGTATTCACTCATTACCTCGGCCGGGTTTGAACCGGTCATAGTGGCAACCAAATCAGATAAGATCAAAAGAAGCCGGATCGATAAGCAGATAAAGCTGTTAAGGAGCGGCCTTAGCCTTTTGACCGAACAGGTCATCATTCCCTTTTCCGCCGAGTCAAGATTCGGAAGAGAAGAGCTATATGAAGAAATCGACAAAATACTTAAGGATCACGATTAACATCCTGCTCATGGTTTTCATCATAGTATTCTTTTTATGGATACTTCCGGGGATAATCGTTTACTTTATGCCCTTCGTGGTAGCGGGGATAATCGCGCTTATCGCAAATCCGCTTGTAAGGTTCATGGAAAAAAAGGTAAGGATCAAAAGGCGTATCGGCTCCGTGATGCTGATAATACTTGTGATAGCCCTTGTTGTAACGGTATTGTATTTCCTGGCTTATAACCTTATCATACAGCTTCTTGGCTTTATACAGGCGGCCCCCGAGATATGGGAATCGACGATAAATGCGATCAGGGGCTTTGCCAATGAGCTCAGGAGCTATTTAAACAGGCTTCCGCTTCCCGTGCAGGAGTGGTCCGATACAATTCTTGACAATGCTTCGGTAAACATCAGCGAATGGCTCACAAAAACCACCGCGCTTACAACCGTCGCACAGGAGAGCTCAGAACGCGGAAGCAATATCGCCTATACGGTGGTAAACATAATCATGGGAATACTGGCCTCATATTTTTTCCTTGCGGAGAAGGATTATGTGACCGGTCTTCTGGAAAAGTATTTGCCGGAACGTTTTCTCAGGAGATGGGAGCTTGTATTTGATACGCTTAAAAATGCGGTAGGCGGATATTTTCTTGCGCAGCTCAAGATCATGGTGGTGGTATATATCGAGCTTTTCGTCGGTCTGCTGATCCTTAAGGTAAAGTATTCCTTTCTTATTGCCTTCCTGATAGCCCTTCTTGACTTTCTGCCGTTTTTCGGGACGGGAGCGGTAATGATCCCCTGGGCAGTTATAAGGCTTATCGAGCAGGACTACAGTATGTTTGTGGGTCTTCTTATAGTATGGGCCCTGGGTCAGGCACTGAGACAGCTGATACAGCCCAAGCTCCTTGGCGATTCCGTCGGACTTGAACCGCTTCCTACCCTCTTCTTTTTGTATATCGGCTTCAGAATGGGGGGCGCCTTCGGACTTATCATAGCCGTGCCGCTTGGAATGGTGCTTATAAATCTGTATAAGGCGGGCGTATTCAGCAATTTCAAATACAGCCTGATACTTCTGTTCAGAGGAATAGAAAAAATGAGAAGGTTCAGCCCCGAGGAACTGAGGCTTGAGGGGATCGATCCCGATGATGCACAGAAGAATATACGGAAATAAACCGTAGGGATGTATGTCCTGCGACCTTTTGGCAGCAGTCAGACCGGGGCAGATGGAGTAGAAGGATGATAGATTTTTTTGCACGTATTTTTATCAAGGATTATGAGCAGGTTAACAATGCCTCAGTCAGGGCGGAATACGGGCTTTTGTGCGGAAGGCTCGGAATATTCTTCAACCTCCTCCTGTTTGTGGTCAAATTTCTGACGGGCTTTTTGAACGGCTCCATATCTATATTGACCGATGCATTCAATAATCTTTCCGATATGGGATCATCGCTCGTAATGATAGTAGGCTTTAAGCTCTCGGCGGAGAAGCCTGACAGTGAGCACCCCTTCGGGCACGGAAGGCTGGAATACGTGACCGGGCTGATCGTATCCATAATAATAATCCTTATGGGGGCGGAGCTTGTAAAGACCTCGGTCACAAAAATAATGTCGCCCACAGACGTCAGCCTGAGCGGTGCTTCGGCGCTTATTCTGATCGTTTCGATCATCATCAAGCTTTTTATGTACGGCTATAACAGCAGCGCCTCAAAGAAGCTTAAGAGCCAGGCAATGCACGGAGCTGCCATTGACAGCTTTGTGGATTCCGTTGCCACCTCGGTCGTTCTGTTGACCATGTTGGTCAGTGAATTTACCGGTCTCAGGCTGGATGGGTGGTGCGGTCTTCTTGTCGCCCTGTTTATCCTGTTCTCGGGATTTCGGTCGGCCAAGGATACCATTGACCCGCTGCTCGGTATCGGGATCGACAGAGAGTTTGCCGACAGGATAGAGATGTTTGTAAAGAGCTATGATGATATCCTGGGAGTGCATGATCTTATAGTTCATGATTACGGGCCCGGAAGGATGATGATCTCACTGCACGCGGAGGTTCCCGCCGACGGTGATATGGTAGCGCTTCACGATACGATCGATAATATTGAGCGAAAGCTCAGGGAGACCCTTGGGTGTCTTGCCGTCATACATATGGATCCGGTGGTCGTGAACGATGTCAGGAGAGAAAACGCGAAAAAGGCGGTGGAGCTTATCCTTGAGGGAATATCGCAAAAGCTTACCCTCCATGACTTCAGAATGGTAGACGGTCCTACGCATACAAAGCTTATTTTTGACGTACTCGTACCTTATGATTATGAGGCTGAGGATTGGGAGGTCAGATCGGAGATAGAAAAACGTGTGGCGGAGCTTCCCGGAGATTACTACGCCGTAATAGATCTGGACAGGCCCTTTGTAAAGGAGTAGCGGATGAGTGCTTTTGCGGAAAAAGAGATAACGGTGAGCCTGTGCATGATAGTAAAGGATGAGGAGCAGGTGCTTAAGCGCTGCCTTAAAAGCCTTTCGGGGCTTATGGATGAGATCATAATCGTCGATACGGGCTCAGAGGATGCTACCAAGGAGGTGGCGAAGAGGTTTACGGATAAGATCTATGACTTCAGATGGACGGATGATTTTTCGGCCGCGCGCAACTTCGCCTTTTCAAAGGCCTCCTGCGACTACATTTATTCCGCTGACGCGGATGAGATCTTAGACGACACAAACAGGGAAAGGTTCCTTCAGCTCAAAAAAAGCCTGCATGAAGAGATCGAGATAGTTCAGATGTACTACTGCAATCAGCTGGAGAACGGGTCGGTATATAATTTTGACAGAGAGCTGAGGCCCAAGCTCTTCAAGCGGCTGCGGAGCTTTGTATGGACGGAGCCTGTACACGAGATGATAAGGGAATATCCTCTGGTGTTTGACAGTGACATAGAGATCATTCATAAGCCTCTTAAGAACCATTCGGGGAGGGATATCGGTATCTTTGAAAAGCACATTAAAAGAGGGGAACGCCTTTCCGCAAGATTATCCGATATGTATGCAAAGGAGCTTCTGATATCGGGAACTGACGAGGAGCTCATCAGAGCGGAGGATTATTTTACCGGGATCGCTGAAAGCGACGACACTTCCCCTTCAGAGCTTAAGACCGCCGTGTGCATAGTGGTCGCCGCAAGCCTTAAGAGAGGCGACCACCTTAAGATGTACCGTTATGCCCTGAAGGAGACCGCTATGGAGCCTGCCAGTGAGGTCTGCTATGCGTTGGGAGAGTATTATCTTTCCCAAAACGACGCCAAGGAGGCATCCGTATGGTTCTATAACGCGGCCTTTGAGACGGAAAGCGCGCTGAGCTTAAGGCACGGCGGAGATCTGGCCCTGCTTAAGCTCTCACATTGCTATGAGCTTCTCGGAAACAGTGAACAGGCAGAGCTTTACAGGGAGTCTGCGGAGAAATGGAATGAAAAACTATAAATTTGTGATAATGTACGACGGAAGCCGTTATAAGGGCTGGGAGCATCAGCCGTCTACAGATATGACGATACAGGGGAAGCTGGAGAATATCCTGTACAGGCTTTGCGGTAAGACGATCGAGGTCATCGGAGCGGGAAGAACGGATGCCGGGGTTCACGCCAGGGCTATGGTCGCAAACGCCAGGCTTGAGACCGGGCTTTCGGAGGAGGAGATAAAGGCTTATATGAACTCCTATCTGCCTGAGGATATCTGTATAAGAGAGGTGACCGTTGCTTCGGACAGGTTTCACAGCAGATATAATGCCCTGGGAAAGACCTACCGCTATACCTGCTACGTGGGTGATGAAAAGCCGGTGTTTGACCGTAAGTATGTTTATGTGTTAAACGAAGTGCCTGATATTTCACTCATGAGGGAGGCTGCCGCGTACCTCGTGGGAGAGCATGATTTTGCCAGCTTCTGCAGCAATCCGAGGATGAAAAAGTCAACAGTGAGAAGGATTGACAGCATAGATATCTCCCCCAAAGGGGATTACATATATTTCACATATCACGGAACCGGGTTCCTGCAGCACATGGTCAGGATACTCACCGGCACACTTCTTGAAGCAGGTCTTGGCAAAAGGACCCCCGAAAGCATGGAACAGCTTATAGAGGCGAGACAGAGGGCACTTGCTGGAATTACCGCCCCTGCCCAGGGACTATGCCTTATCAAGGTCGACTATAATTGACTGAATGAGTCAATTATATGGGGAATATGGCCGCTTCGGTTCATGCATTTGCTATGACCGGTCATGAGCGGCATCGGGGCACCCTCAAAAATGACCGGATCGGTCAAAAATCTTATAAAAAGTTTACATAAATTTTAAATTTATTATTGACAGTAAATAATACCTTGTGCTAATATGACCTTGTTAATTAACAAGGATGCATGATCGGACCGGGGAAACATTAAAAACGCGGTATCTTCGCAGAAAAAGGGGAGCGATTAATAAGGCGGTCATGAAGGGTTGACCGCTACGGTCATGCACTCGATCGATCGATCTTCAGTCTGAGTCTGTCAGGATATGATGACTGATTTCTGGTTCAGTGGCGATCAGCGTAAAGGGTCGCAGCTACGATGATGGGATGAGGAATAATTAAGGGTTAAGAATTAGGGAGTTAAAAACGAATGCCTCCGAAAGTAAAGGTTTCCAGGGAGCAGGTGCTGGACACGGCATTTGAGATGACAAGAGAAGACGGGTTTGATGGCCTTACAGCCAGAAAGCTTGCCGCAAAGCTTGGGTCTTCAACACAGCCGATATTCCGCGCATATGAAAACATGGAAGCCCTGAGGGAGGACATCTATTACAGAAGCGTGGACTTCTTTTCCAGGGAAATGTTAAAGAGAACAGGCAAAGGGGAGCCTGGGTATCTCGCGATGGGAATGACATATATCGAGCTTGCCAAAGGGGAAAGGCATCTGTTCGAGCTTGTGGCATCCGTAAGGGAACATAAAGGGGATGAGGTTCATGAGTACCTGCAAAAAGGGGATTGCAGGGAGCTGCTTGAGGAACTTCCGGGCACATCGCATATGGATCCCAAACAGAAGAGGGAACTGTTAGGGCTGATATGGATCTTTGTGCACGGAATGGCGACACAGGCGGCAGGAGGTCAGCTAAGGCTCACGGATGGGGAGATAAAGGCTCTGCTTGAGCTTGCATACGGCGGTTTTCTGGATGCTCTAAGCGTCTGAGCCGGAGCTTGCCGGAATGACAGTGTTACAGGATAGGCAGAGGGAATTTCAGGGGGTTATATACTTGCGGATGAACAGGGGGACCGGACACAGAGCCGCGGACTTTGGCGCCGGGGCCGGGAATCACAGAAGAAGGCTGTTAAGAAGTATCATTTTATTTCCGTCGAAGCTGCCGAAGCTTAAGCAGGTCGAACGTCTCAGGAATATATGCGAAGTGAGCGGCATCATCTTTGTGCTTGCTCTGATTGCGGTCATGGCTGTGGAGAATATGGCGGCAATGGTAGCGTCCATGATCACAGGCATTGTATTCACGGGCACGTTCATATTGATAGGGTTAAGGATGTATCAGGACAGTCTGACTGAACATGGTTTAATGAGATAGCACGGATCTTTACAGATCAGGTGTCTACGATGAGAGGTTTATTTATAAGGGGGAAGGAAAAGCAGGTTCAAAGGGGAGGATCTGCTTTTTCTTTTGTTGCACAAGTCTGCGTCAGCAGACGGGGGAGTGCGTAAGCACGGGTTTTGCACATGGGGGCGGAGTGACCCGTGAATGGCAGCTTTCTTTTATTACAGAGCCGCCGAAAAGAAGGTTATTATTGTAACCGGTCGCTTTTTGTGTTACTGTATTTCTGTGAAAAGGACAGATATTCAAAAGCTCCTGAAAGGTTTTGGAGTCAATATCATTTCAACGATACTCTTCATATTATCTATCGTCTTTATCCTTAGTCTGAGAGATCCGGGAGTCAGTCATGTGTTAAGGTGGATAATATGTATTTTTTGTGTGTCGTTTTTTCTCAGGCCTCTTCTGGATATGAAGAGGTTAAGGTTCTGTGACGGAGGGTTTGCTCTTTCCTTCGGTCTCGGGACCGGCATATCCTTTCTTTTCCTGTGGTTTTTTACGGCAGTCGGTTTGGTACGCTTCAATACCGTAAGCGCGGTCATCTGCCTGATTATTTTGACCGCATTGGTCAATTTTCTGAGCTTCAGAGGAGTGCTTTCCTTTAAATGGTCAAAGCCTGAAGCGGAAAGGTTTTTTCTGGGGTTTGCTCTTTTTCTGGTGTTATTTGCGGCAGCCTTCTACGTCAAAGGCTTTAAGGCCTCGCTTGACAGCCAGACCGAACAGTTCATGGATTTTGGCTTCATGCAGACCATGTACAGGCAGGAGGAGCTTGCGCCCCTTGACCTGTGGTTCAGCGGAGAGCGTTTGAACTATTATTATCTCGGTCAGGCAATGGCCGTCTATCTCTGCAGGCTCTCCTTTACAACGCCCGAATACGGCTATAACCTTGTGCTGTGTACTATACTTGCGGCGCTTTTTATGATGGTACTGAGTCTTACGGAGGCAGCCGTAAACTGCTTTTCGGAAGATGAAAAGGATAATATCAGGCCATGGCAGAGGCTTGCCGGAGCGCTTATCGGGGCGATGCTCGCTGCCTTTGGAGCGAACGGTCATTATCTGGTTTACGGTCTTTTCCTTCCGTTTGCGGAAAGGATCACCGGGAGGGAGCTTGTCAAGGATTTCTGGTTTCCGGATTCCACAGCCTTCATCGGGAATTATCCGGAAGTGGATGACAAGGGAAAGCATGAATTTCCTTCCTATACTATGGTGCTCGGAGATCTTCATGCACATGTCTGCAATATGCTCTTTACCATTCCCTTACTTGCGCTGCTCTTAGATTATGCGGCTGCTTCGTCAGTACCCTTCAGGATGTCAGGGGATACTGAGGAGAAAAAGGCTCCCGGCACAGAAAACAATAGCAGGGGAGACAGTGATTTCCTCCGTGTGCTTAAGGAGCTGAAGAAGGACAGCTACAGGGCAGAGCTTTCGCGCATAAGAAAAAAGGAAGCTGCTTACGGAAATGAAGACGGAGAGATAACGGCTGAGGTTATAAAGCCCTATGACCCCAGGGAGCTTATAAATACGTTTATTATACTTACGGGCGCTTTATTGGGGCTTTTCAGCGGAGTAAACTACTGGGATCTCCCGATATATTTTGTCATCGCGGGGGCCGTGATCCTGTTCTGTGACTGTAAAAGATACGGCCTGAGCATTAAAACGGTGCTGTTTGTGCTTGCAAAGGGCGGAGTGATCCTGATCATAGAAAATCTTATCATGCTTCCGTTCAATACAAGCTTTGAGAAGATATCCTCAGAAATAGGGATCTGTGACAGACATACCGCGCTGTGGCAGCTTGTTCTGATCTGGGGGTTCAGGTTTGCGGCCTGCGGAAGCCTTCTCGTGTATCTTATAAGGAACGTGATGAGGAAGAAAAGGGCAGGCGCCATGGAGCTTTCGTTTATCGCTCTCATTTCATGCGCGATCGGCCTCATAATCATGCCTGAGCTTATCTACGTAAAGGATATTTACGGCGATACCTACCAGAGATACAATACCATGTTTAAGCTGACCTATCAGGGGCATATCCTTTTCAGCATCGCGACGGGTATAGCGGTGGCGGTATACCTTGGCAAAAAAAAGCCTTTGAGGATATGGGGGATCGTGATCACGGTGTTCGGGCTCCTGTCCTCGACCTATATAATCACCGCTTCTCATATGTGGTTCGGTGATGTGCATGACCGAAGCCTCAGACAGGGGATATCCGCAATGGATTTTATGCGCAGAGGTGATAATGATTACTCTCTTGAATGGGGAGCGATAGAATACTTAAACGCGGTCGGCGACCGGCATATAAATATTGTTGAAGCCGGAGGGACAAGCTATCAGCCGGACTGCAAGCTGTCTGTCTTTACCGGAGCAAATACCGTGATAGGGTGGTATGTACATGAATGGCTCTGGAGGAACGATCCTGAGATCGTCGGAGAGCGTACTCAGGAGGTAAGGCTTTTTTACGAAGGCGGAGACAGGGAATACTGCAGGGATTTTATTGACAGGTACAAAGTGCAGTATATCTACGTCGGACCCCGCGAGTACAACTACTACGCCGTGCTGCCTGAGGGCTTTCTGGAATATGCGGATACGGTCTGGGCGGATGGGGCATATATGCTTTTGAAGGTAAGGGATAAGTGATGCCGGAAGGGCGCTTAAGCGAACAGGAAAAAAAGACAGATGAGCTTGCAAGGCGGCTTCTCGGGCTTGCAAGAGACAGCATCATCGTAAATATGCGTTTTATGGACGTTGCGGTGAGCAGGCTTCCGGCCGTAAAAAAGGAAGGACTGTCCGGGGTCGCAAGCGACAACGCGCATTTCTATTATGATCCCGGCCATATACTGAGGCGATATGCCGCGGAGACCGGCTCAGCCGCAAGAATGTATCTTCATTCTATTTTCCATCATGTTTTCAGCCACAGCTTCGGGTACGGGAAGCTTAAGGAGGAAATATGGGATCTGTCCTGCGACATAGCGGTAGAAAATATCATTATGGAGCTGGATCTGTCCGGCTTCTCCCTGTCTGACGACGACCAAAGGAATATCAGGCTAAAGGGGCTGAAAAAAGGAGTTGAAAAAATGACCGCCGAGAGGATCTACAGGTATTTTCTCGTAAATCCTCCGGCAAGGTCTGACGAGTTGGAATTAAGAGAGCTCTTTGCCCAGGACAGGCATATATATTGGAAGGAACAGGAGCGCCTTGAGATATCGGAAAAGGAATGGCTTAAGATAAACGAGAGGATCAAGGCTGATATCAGGACGTTCTCCAAAAATTCAAGACATTCCGAGAGCCTTCTTAAGAATCTTAATGAGGCGGCCAGGGAGAGATATGATTACGGAAAGCTGCTTGAAAGATTTCTGGTATCCGGTGAGGAGCTGTCGGTCAGCGAGGATGAATTTGATTATATATATTATACCTACGGGCTTTCGCGTTACGGGAACATGCCGCTTATAGAGCCTCTGGAATACAGGGACGTAAGGAAGGTCAGGGAGATAGCCATCGTTCTGGATACCTCGGCCTCCTGCAGGGGGGATATCATCAGAAGCTTTTTGGAAAAGACCTGTAATATCCTGAGAAGCAGCGAGAACTTCTTCAGAAAGATAAATATTCATATCATACAGTGCGACAATGAGGTGCACCAGGATACAAAGATAGAATCCCGGGCCGACTTTGATGCCTTCATAAGGAAGGGGAAGCTTATAGGCTACGGGGGAACGGATTTCAGGCCGGCTATAAGGTACGTGGACAGTCTCATTGAAAAGGGAGAATTTCAGAATTTCAAGGGGCTGATATATTTTACCGACGGCTACGGGATATACCCTTCAAAGGCTCCCGATTATGACTGCATGTTTGCCTTTGCGGCAGAGGACGACAGGAAGCCTAAGACGCCATGGTGGGTAATACCGGTGGTCCTTGATATTAATGAGCTAGAGGCGGAAGAGAACAGGGAGTGAGTGCAATGAACATAAAGCAGGCAAAGGAATATATTGAACAGACTGTACGGATATATTTAAAAAAGGATGAGCTGTCAGACTATGTAATACCGGTGGTAAGGCAGCGTCCGATATTTATGCTCGGGGCCCCCGGCGTGGGAAAGACCGCCATAATGGAGCAGATAGCAGAGGAGCTCTCCATTGCCCTTGTTTCCTATTCGATGACTCATCATACACGACAGTCGGCTATAGGTCTTCCCTTCATTAAGAAGCAGATATACGACGGGAAGGAGTTTGACGTCACCGAGTATACCATGAGCGAGATCATAGCCTCCGTGTACGAGACCATGGAGGAAAGCGGGATCAAAGAGGGCATACTGTTCCTTGATGAGATAAACTGCGTTTCCGAGACACTTGCTCCGTCAATGCTTCAGTTTCTGCAGTACAAGGTCTTCGGCAGGCATAAGGTCCCCGAGGGATGGGTAATAGTAACCGCGGGAAATCCTCCCGAATACAACAGGGCGGTGAGGGAGTTTGATGTGGCTGTGCTTGACAGGCTGAAGGTCTTAAACGTTGAACCGGATTATTCTGTTTTCAGGGAATATGCGCTTGAGCAGGGGCTTCATCCTGCCATAGTAAGCTTCTTAGATATGAAGAGGGACTGCTTCTACAGGATAGAGAATACGGTGGGCGGACGTTCCTATGTGACGGCAAGAGGCTGGGAGGATCTTTCGGATATAATAAAGCTGTATGAGGAAGAAGGGCTCAAGGCGGATGATACGCTGATAGGGCAATATATAAATAATGAAGGCGTCGTAAGGGAATTCGACGCATATTATGATCTTTATAATAAGTACAGACGGGATTACCGGATAAATGAAATACTTAAAGGGCAGGCTCCCGCCGCCGTAACGGAAAGAGCGAAAAAGGCTTCCTTCGATGAGAGGCTTTCTCTGCTTTCAATGCTTATGGACAGGCTCAGGCAGGATATTAAGGATAATATCCTGAGGCTTGATTACGTTGCCCTTCCGGCTGCGGCACTAAAGTCCATGGAAGGGCTTTCCGGAAGGGAGCTTATCGACGCGATAGAGGGTGCGGCCGGGGAAAACAGGAAGAGGCTCTCCGCACTTAAGCGGGCAGGGGCCCTTTCAAAGGATGAGGAGCACAAGCTTAAAAGAGCCGTAAGGCTGCTTGAGGACATGAAGAAAAAGCTGCTTGACAGCGAGCCCGACTTTGAAAACCTGAAAAGCCTCTATAACTCGGAGGTTGAAAGGCTCAGAACGGAGAGCGGTAAGACGGCGGACAGGCTCCACAATCTGTTTGTATTTGCGGAGCAGGCGTTTGCTGAGGGCAATGAGCTTCTGATCCTTGTGACGGAGCTTACCGTCAACCCTTATACCTCCAGGTTCATTGCACGCTTCGGAAGCGCTGATTATGAGAGGCACCAGAAGGAGCTGATGATAACAGAACGGCAGGTTGATATGCAGAAGCAGGCAAGGGAGCTGTTAAATAACATATGATATTATACGATGAAGCCTCAGGTCTTTACTATGAGAAGATCGGCGACGACAGAGCATCCATTACGGACACGGATAAAAAAATAACGGACATAACTATTCCCGAAAGGATTAATGACGCATCCGTTACCGAAATCAGGAAGAAGGCGTTTCTGGGCTGCAAGCAGCTAAAGAGCGTAGGTCTTCCGGATGCCGTTGAAAAGGTAGGAGACTGGGCGTTTGCTCATTGCGACGCATTGAAGGATATCCGCATACCGCGCACATGCACCTTCGGACAGGGTGTCTTCAAGAACGACAATAGCCTGACAGGCATTGCCGTTACGGGACGGAGCGAGGCCTCGGCAAGGCTCCTTGCAAAGGCGGTAACGGTAATGGATGCCGAATACCTTCTGGATGCTGAAAACGCGGGAAGCAGAGAGTGGTTTGGCAGATGGGACCAGAAGCTTGAGAGCATACTTGAGCTGGCGGACGACGATGGCTATCATCTCTATGTGCTCTGCGGAGAAGAGGATCTGCATTTTGATTATGAGGAATATCTGGAATTCAACAGAAGGAAAAAGGCAGGCCTTTGTATGCTGAGGCTTCTTTATGACGAGGAGCTTCACGAGGACCTGAGAGAAAGGATCACCTCCTATGTCACGGCTCATTCGGTGGGAAGGGGATCAGAGGCATCGTGGAAATATATACTTTCCGAGCATGGGGATGATATTGAGTATTACAGGCTCCTTAAGGAAACGGGGGGGATCGGTCAGGATAATCTTGAAATGGCCCTGAACGGGCTGTCTGACAGGCATGCCCAGGCCAAGGCGTTTTTGATCAATTCCTTTAATACCGGGAATAAGACAGAGAGCTTTTTTGACACACTGATGCTGTAGAAGAGAGGAAGGACCGTTAAAGCTATCGGTTACAGGAAGGGATATGGCAGAGCAGGACTGTTTTAAGGAGGCGCTTCAGAATTTTTCGAGAGATTTTGCCTATGGCGGCGCCATAAGGCACCTGGTGGACAGGGGATATGATGCCGCAAGGATAATCAGTGAAATGAAGTATCCGCTTCCTGAGGAAGCGGTGGTAAGAATGGTGGAGGCCGCAAAAAAATCATTAGAAAAAAAATGAGTTTTAGTTTATAATTTAGATAAGAAGAAAATATCCGTTATCCGTATCATTCTTGAATAGAAAGGTGGTGTTGTATGTTTCAAAAAGACGATATGGTCGTTTACGGCAGTCAGAGTGTTTGCCGGATAGTAAATATAGGGACTCTGTCCATGTCAATGATAGACAGGAAGAAAAAATATTACACTCTGAAGCCGATCTACCAGCGCGATTCGGTCGTATATGTACCCGTTGACAGTGAAAAACCCGTGATGCGGCCTGTGATCACGAAGGAACAGGCACAGAAGCTTATTAAGAATATACCGAACATCAAGGCCGCCTGGATCGAGAAAGAGGTCGAAAGAGAACAGGAATATAAAAAGGCGATCTCCTCCTGTGATCCTGAACAGCTTATAATGATAATAAAAACACTTTACAGCCGTAAGAAGGCAAGGATAGAAGACGGCAAGAAGGTAACAGTCATAGATGAGAGATATTTTAAGATGGCTGAAAAGCAGCTCCACGAGGAGCTTGCCTATGCTCTGGAAATACCTAAGGAGGAAATAGCCGATTATATAAGCGGGTATATGAATAAAAAACCGGCGAGACAGAAGCAGCCTAAGATATAATGATGCCGGAGAAGCCTGAAGTGCTTTTGTCGGTCGACTTATGATGATGTCAGGGTCAATAAACAGCGGACGTTCCTCCGATGGGGAGAGACGTCCGCTGTGCAGTTATTCGGACTTATGCCGCGCCTTCTGACGTCCGGCATCATCACATCAGCCGATCGACCATATCAAGGATAGCGTTCTTAAGCTGATCATCGGCATGGAAGGCCTGGGCATGTACGGCATTCGGTACCGTAATGAGCTTTTTAACCGGACTGGGACAGGCCTCATAATTGGCATATACCATGTCAAAGGGTACGAAATCGTCAGCCTCCCCGTGAGCGAACAGAACGGGGATATTGCTCTGCTCCACTCCCTCTATGGGATTGCATTCATCCGGGTCGAAGCCGGCCTGCAGCTTTGCTGCCGTTCTGAACAGCTTATAGGAAACGGATGCGGGATAGTGATTATTCTCAAGGCTGTGAAGGAGCTCTCCCTTCAGAGTGGAATAACCGCAGTCCGCCACGGCGAAAACAACATTGTTGGGCAGGAGCTTTCCGCTCATGAGCATTACGGTAGCTGCTCCCATTGAGACTCCGTGAAGGATGATCTGAATCTCCTCGCCGAATTCCCTGCGCATGAATTTGAGCCAGCTCATGCAGTCCTCGCTCTCTTTGACACCAAAGGTAATGTATTTGCCCTCGCTCGCGCCGTGGGCCCTGTGGTCTATCATGAAGCAGTTGAAGCCCTGTGAATGATAAAAGCGTGAAATGGAATCAAATTCCCGGGTGCCGTAGCAGCGGTATCCGTGGATACAGAAAACGTACCGGTCAGACGGCTTTTCGGAAGGAAGAAAGGAGGCATGAAGCCTGAGCCCGTCCTCACTTGTTATATAATAATCCTTAAGCTCCTGGGAAAGAAGCCATTCGTGATCCTCTTTCCTTATACGGTCTATCTCCCTGTCAAGCTCTCTTTGGCCGGAAAGTTCTCCGTTTAACTGGTCCATGTTTGCGTTTCTGTTGCAGAGCTTATATAAGACCAGTTCTGAAAAGGCGGTTCCGGCCGCTCCGAGCGCAAGCCCGGATGAAAGAAAAAAATTGAATTTTTTTCCCATGATAAAAAATCCCTTCTTTGCTAATTGATATAAAACTATTGAAAATGATCAAATGTGATTATATCATGTACATGGTCTATATTCCATAAAGGTTTTATAAAAAAACGATATCCGCGGGAAGGGAGCATTCTGATGGTAAAGGTGACATTGGGTTCAACGGGAATAACGGTTAACAAGAACGGCTTCGGGGCGCTGCCGATACAGCGGCTGAGTGATGAAGGAGCGATATCCTTACTCAGAAGGGCATTCGATAGCGGCATCGATTATTATGATACGGCAAGAGCATACAGTGACAGTGAGCATAAGATCGGCCTTGCCCTTTCACAGGTGAGGGACAAAATTTTTATCGCCACCAAATCGACCGCTCTGACAGGTGAGGAAATGGAGAAGGATCTCAAGATATCCCTTGAGAATCTGAGAACGGATCATATCGATGTATACCAGTTCCATAATCTGCCGTTCTGTCCTGAGCCCGGGGATTCATCGGGACTTTACGATGCGGCGCTTCGGGCCAGGAAAGAGGGGAAGATCGTCCACATCGGAATAACGAATCACCGGCTGGGTGTCGCAAAAAAAGCCATAGAGAGCGGTCTTTACGAGACTCTTCAGTTTCCCTTTTCATACCTTGCGGGGGAGCAGGAGAAGGAGCTGGTAAGGCTTTGTAAGGAAAAGAACATAGGCTTTATTGCCATGAAGGCCTTATCGGGAGGGCTCATCATGGACGCTGCGGCAGCATACGCCTACATAGCTCAATTTGATAATGTGCTTCCCATATGGGGAGTACAAAGAGAGGAGGAGCTTGAGGATTTTATCTCTTTCACACAGAAGCCTCCGGTAATTGACGACAGGATAAATGAGGTTATCAGAAAAGACCGGGAAGAGCTGTCAGGAGATTTCTGCCGGGGCTGCGGCTACTGCATGCCCTGTCCGGCGGGGATAGAGATAAACAACTGTGCGAGGATATCGCTGATGCTGAGAAGAGCTCCCTCTCAGGACTGGCTCACACAGGAGTGGCAGAAGAAAATGGCACTGGTGGATAACTGCCTCCATTGCAACCAGTGCGTGAGCAAATGTCCCTATGGCCTCAATACGCCTGAGCTTTTAAAGAAGAACCTCAAGGACTACAGGAGGGTCTTAAGCGGTGAACTGAGCGCCGATCAGAGGAGCTTTGAATAAGATAACAATGATATTTATTGAGAAATCCTCCTCTTTATGCTATGATGAAGCTGCAGAGGCAGGAAACGGTTACTATTCTCAGGGAGGAGGCAAATATGAGCGGAATCAGCGGAGTAAGCGGATACTCAAATACAGGCAGCTACTACAGTGCGCTTTCAAGCGGAAGCAGGATAAATTCGGCAAAGGACGGTGCGGCTGAGCTCTCCATAATCAATAAAGAGGACTCTCAGGTAAGAGGCTATAACGCGGGCAGTGAAAACCTGGAGGCCGCAAAAAGCGTTACAAATATAGCAGACGGCGCTCTTTCGGGTGTTGCGGAT
>ODAJ014728590.1_pt1 | contig 21636 bp, 17 predicted proteins | sample 1539241 | NCBI WGS metagenome assembly ODAJ01 (sample SAMN02144231, study PRJEB22623) | gut metagenome | biome: sheep rumen | host: Ovis aries | place: New Zealand | reverse complement strand
ATTGCTAATCGATCTGCAATCGTAAACTTTTTTAATCTTTTGTCCATAACGACACCTTTTTTTAGTGTCAACATATTTCAGGACAAGACATATTTTTTTGTCTTGCACTTTCTGCACTTTTTGCACTTTCTCGTTCCAAAGTGCAAATAGTGCAAATAGTGCAGTGCATTTTTTTCGAACGCTGTGTTCAAAAACTCAGCGTTAGTGGTTCTTGTATATTCTTAGTGATACTTAACCATTTCCGACCCTGTTGCCTACCTGTTGCCTACCTATTGCCTACCCATGCCGACTCCATCTCAGCTCAATGTCGGCTTCATCATCCATTTTTGTCGCATCTTTGCGACAACCCCTCATCATCCATTTTTGTCCCATCTTTGCGACAGCCCCTCATCATCCACTTTTGTCCCATCTTTGGGACAACTGTTTTTCTTTCCGTTTGTCCCCTTCGGCGGCATTCTTGCCGCCGCTATGATATATCCTGCAGGCGCGTGCGTATCGGTCTGTACTCTGTCAGGCGCAGCCGGTCTGTATTCTGTCAGCGCAGCGGTCTTACAGTAAAATCCCTGCAATTTGCAGTCAAAAACAGAAAAAAGGCACTTTTATTTGCATATATGGAAAAAAAGTTGTACCTTTGCACCCGCTTTTGAATGAAAGCCCGTAAATCCGGCGAAGTTGTGATGCCTGCATGCTGCTTTGCCGACATTGTTTAACTCCTCATTTGCCTGACAAATGACCCATATGGCGAAGCAGATCGTTCGACCGTAGGGAGATTGGAAATGGTAAATGAAAAAAATGTAAATGCTTTTATGTATTTAACATCTGAGAAAAAAGCTGAGTTGTTTGCTCAGTATGGCAACGACGCCAAGAACACCGGTGCTGCAGAGAGCCAGATCGCACTCTTCACCTTCCGTATCAATCACCTCACCGAGCACTTGAAACAGAACCGCAAGGACTTCAACACCGAGCGCGCACTGACAAACCTCGTAGGTAAACGTCGCCGCCTCCTGGATTACCTGAAAGCTAAAGATATTGAGCGTTACCGCGCAATCATCAAGCAACTCGGTATCCGTAAGTAAGCAACATGCTTATTCGGCAAAAAATGACATTCGCTCAGCGGATGTCATTTTTTCAGTCCTGCCAATTTGGCAGTACACGCGCCCGTGGCACGCGTTTTGACCATAAGAAATCAACAAACAACACGTATATGAAAAAAGAAGATAAGATAGAAGAAATGGACGCACAGGAAGTGCACAACGAAGAAGAAACGGCTTCTGCCGCCAATGCCCCGGAGACCGCCGGAGAAGAAAACCATGAGGAAGAACTCTCCCCGGAGGAGCAGCTGGCACAAGCCAAAGCACGTGTCGCCGAACTGGAGGACAAGAACCTGAGGATGATGGCGGAGTTTGACAACTTCCGCCGCCGTACCAACAAGGAGAAACTGGAACTGATGGAGACGGCCGGTGAACGTATCTTCAAAGAGATGCTGCCGCTGATTGATGATTTTGAACGCGCTACCGACGCCATGGACAAAACCGAAGACATCAATTCCGTACGCGAGGGAATCAAACTTATTCAGCAGAAGTTCCTCTCTTTCCTTGACAAGAATGATGTGCACCCCATCGAGACCGAGGGAGCGGATTTTAATACCGACGAGCACGAGGCGGTAACGCTTTTCGACGCCGGAGAAGAGAACAAAGGCAAGGTGATCGACTGTACGCAGCGCGGTTACAAACTCGGAGAGAAAGTGATTCGCTTTGCCAAAGTGGTTGTCGGTGAATAAATGAACCGTACGGCGAAGCAGATTGTTCGACCGTAGGGAGAATAGAAATTGTAAATGACCAAATTGTAAATGGAGAAACGTGATTATTATGAAGTCTTGGAAGTGGCGAAGAATGCCACTCCTGAAGAGATAAAGAAGGCTTACCGCAAGAAAGCCATCCAGTACCACCCTGACAAGAACCCCGGCGACAAAGCCGCCGAGGAGAAGTTCAAGGAGGCGGCTGAGGCATATGAGGTGCTTTCCGACCCGCAGAAGAGACAGCGCTATGACCAGTTCGGACACGCCGGAATGCAAGGTGCTGCCGGATTCTCTGGCGGAGGAATGTCGATGGAGGATATCTTTACCCATTTCGGCGATGTGTTCGCCGGAGCAGGATTCGATATCAGCGATTTCTTCGGCGGCAGAGGCGGAGGAGGACGGAGAGTGATTCGCGGAACAGACCTGCGGGTGCGCGTCAAACTCACACTCGAAGAGATCGCTACGGGCGTGGAGAAGAAAATCAAAGTCCGCAAACTCGTGGAGTGCAAGTCCTGCCACGGTACAGGAAGTGCCGACGGACGCGACGGAGAAACCTGCCCGCAGTGTAAAGGACGCGGCGTAGTCTATCGCCAGCAACGAGGCTTCCTGGGAATGATGCAGGTGCAGACCGACTGCCCGGAGTGCCACGGAGAAGGCAAAATCATTCGTAACAAGTGTACCCAATGCCAGGGCGAAGGCGTCGTGCGCGAAGAGGAGATCATCACCATCAATATACCTGCAGGCGTATCGCACGGCATGACCCTGACCATGCAAGGCAAAGGTAATGCCGCTCCCCGCGGCGGAGTGCCGGGAGACCTGCTCGTGCTCATTGAGGAAGAGGAACACAAAGAACTCGTCCGTCAGGGGGACGATCTGGTATATAACCTCCTGCTCGACCTGCCTACGGCGATCTTGGGCGGACAAGTCAAGATCCCGACACTCACGGGCGAAGCCAAGATCACCATCTCGGAAGGCACACAGCCCGGCAAAGTGCTGCGTATGCGCGGCAAAGGACTTCCGCACCTTGACCAGTACGGACGCACCTACGGACAAGGCGACCTCCTTATCAATGTGGGGGTATATATCCCCGAGAAACTGTCGCTTGACGAGCGCAAGCAGATCGAGAAACTCAAAGACAGCCCCAATATCGTGCCAAACGGTTCCAACAAGAAATCGTTCTTCCAAAACCTGTTCGGATGAAATGCTTCGCGCTGCTCATAACTCTTATATGTCTCACGGCTTCCGTTAGCGGTGAGACATATTCGGTTATTGGAGTAGATACCGTTTCTTCCGCCTTCTTTCGCGACCGGTACCAGACAACCGATTTGGGGCATTACCTCGACAACTCCAATCCCCATACCATCTACGAGACAGAGACGACAGGCCAGTGGAACCTCGGCGACAGAAATGTGTTCTCTATTGCCGGCAACTCCTTCCGTCAAACCAAGTATTCGCTCAACGGAATGCGCATAGACAGCCGCTTTCAGGTCGGCAGCACACTGCTCTATACCGGCATGGACCGCACCTCGCTTGCGCTTGACTACCACAACGGCGAACTCCGTTTTCGGGATGACAGCACCCAGCAGGCTGCTGTCCGGCTCACGGGCAATGTGGGGGGACTCGGAGGTATCTCGCCCGGCACACGCCAACTCATCAATCTGTTTCACACCTCCGGCGAGGAGCGTACCATGGACTCCCGTCCGGTGGAGATGCGCAACCATGTAACGGGTGCAGGCACCATGGATGCTACAGTCGCTCTTCCGGTTAACGGACGGCGTTACTACCAGCATGCGTATGTCCATTACGGGCAGCGGCAGATTACCGATTTCAACCCCACGGGAATAGCTTCACTCTATCCCTCGCAATACTACACCGCCCAACTCGACGGAGAAATCCCTTTGGGAAAGCTGCAGATGGCAGAACACAGCCCCAGACTGCACTATTTTCTGGTCACGAACGGGCGTTCTGACTACGGCTCGGAGTTCAATTTCAGCCGCTCTGAAACAATGCGCCTGCAAGACTACCACGCAGGCTTGTATTATTCTCACCGGTTTGATAACCAAGGAGTTCTGGTGGCTGGTATTAGCTACGAATTAGCCAATACTGCCCATGATACACTATCCTTCGCACGTAATATTCTGGATCAGGACGGCGAGGGCTTCGAACCCTGGCATGCCGATGGCAGATTGCATGCCCTGAACCTCTCTTTGAACTATGATCAGCCTCTCTTGCCATGGCTTCGTATCCATGCCGAAGGCTATAACTCGCTGCTGCATTTCCGCCCTGCGACGGACACATGGACGAATGCTGTCTGTCAGCGCTCGATAGCCGATTCCGCTCCCATGCCTCTCTACACTATTCATTGGCATTCGCAGGCGTTCACCTCCGCCCTTCTGGAAAACGAGGCACTGCTGGTTGCAGAGAAACAGTTGTCCAAGGGATTCACTCTCTACGGTCACTTGGGCGTCTCGCTCGACGGAATGGCGATGGGGGAGGGTAGAACCGTCATTTCCCCCAACTGGCTTGCCAAGATAGCATTCGCTTATCAGCCGGCTTGGTGGTTCCGGTTCGGTCTCTCGCTCAGCCACCACCGGATGTCTTATACCTGGGATGATATACGTTACCTCAGTGCCGGGTATATGTCCGGCGAGGTGCGCTATGCCGACCACACGCTGCTCGCTACCACCGGCGGCGCTTACCACACACCCGACAAGCATCTCTGGAGTCACCAGCCCTCCTATGCCGTGATTGATCTGCCGATATACTTCACTTTCGGTAAATCCCGCCGCCACGAGATAGCCGTCCTCAGCACCGTTCGCAAGTACTACAACCAGTGGTTTACCGCCTTTGCCGATGGTGTGGAGGCGAATATGCTACAGGAAAATGGCACATGGTTCATGCGTGAGGGCGAAAAACACTATACCGTCACTACCCAGCCGATGGACATAATGTCCTCGCGCTTTGGTTGCCGCACACCCTATTATCTGTCCAATCTGGTGCGGTACACCTATAACGGCCGCAAATGGTTTGTGCAGCTCTCATGGCAGAGTTATCTGATGTCTGGCATCAGCGCCTTGGGAAACGGTGTGCTGAGCAATAACTTGGGTGTCTTGTCCGAGACAACCGCCTCACCCAACACGTTTCAGGCTCTTTCACATGGCGACCTGCCCTTCCCTGCTAACGGACGTCTGGATCAGGACCGCGCCTTCATTGCACGCATCCAAGTGACCTATAACCCCTGCCGGTATTTCTCGATCGGACTGAACGGCAAGTTCAAGGACGGACAGCCCTTCTCTAATTTTGAGGCGCGCACACGCACCGTGGACGGGCACACGCAGGTGGTCCTCCTGCCGTATTGCGCACGGGGGATAAATCTGGCTAACAATGCTTTTGGTAAACGTGAAGACGCCTTCTTCAATCTCGAACTGCGCGCTACAGGACGTTGGTGGGTGAATGAGATACCGATGTCACTTGAGGTAATGTGCTATAATCTCTATGATTTCGGTACCGCCCTGACGGAATACACCTTCGACGGCTATGATCATCCCAGTTATGACCGCTGGACTATCGACCGCGGCATGACCACCATGCGCGACAGCCGCACCTCTATGAGCCTGTGTATTCCCCGCGGACTTCTCTTCACCTTCCGCGTCGGACTGGAGAAGGATGACAATCATCCCCACCGCCCATAAGGCAATACCGTCAAACTTGCCGAACATGCAATCGGTGCACATGTTGAGCATGAAGAGCGAGGTGAATAACAGAGCCGTCTCTCTGCCATGCTTGCGGGCGCAGAGAGGGATGGAAAGCCAGGCGATAATAAAAAAGATCATCCCTGCAATACCTATCTCCATCAACTCTTCCAGGTATTGGTTGTGCGCGTGGTACCTCATGAGGGCATAGTGGCTGAATTGCCGTTCTTTGAACCGCTGCGCAAGGTACTCTTTGCTTTGACCTGCCCCCAAGCCGTATGCAATATAGTCCTCCGGCTCCTGCAGGGCGAACCCCCAGAGGTTATAGCGTATATCGTGGTAATAACTCACTTCGCGCATGGCAGTAATATCCCTCAGATAGTCAAACTGCTGCATTCTCGGATGGAACGACAGCATCGAAGCGGCTGCCACAACGCCCATGACGAGTACGCCGATACTATACCACCGGTGATGGCGTTTTGCCAGGTGATACATGCCCCAAACGACTGCCACTCCCACCATACTGATGACGGCTTGACGGGAGCCGGTCAGCAGAATACTGCTCAGCATTACCGGTACGGCTGTCATCCATTTCCATTTCTCCTTCCGCCAGACCTGTATCGCCGCTACGGCACCCGCTATTTCTACGGAACATAAGAACAGCCGGTGCTTGAAATGGGAGATATTATCTGAGAAGAAAATCCACCGGTCACTGTGCTGAGTCCACACATCGCTGAGCGGCAGGCGCGCCACAATCTCCGGATGATGATAAAGTACAGCCATCCAGCCTGTATATGCCGGAATGGCAAGAACGCAGCTGACTGCTAACACCCTGCCTGCCTGACGCCAGTCGTAATGCTCGTTCACACCCCATATACCCACAGGAATCAGCAGTCCGAAAGTCATGTATCGCTCCATCTGCCATGCCCACGCATCATGATCAGCAGCCCATAAACCCGACAGCATTTTCCAGCCGTACCAGATGCCGAACAGCAGAAACGGCAGAGCGGATTTGTAATTGGCAATCTGTGATTTGTGCTTGGTGATCAGGTTTGTCCATCTGCCTTCCAGAATCCACGCAATAATCCATAGCACGCAAGCCGGACGCAATACCGCTTGCGGGAACGGCAACAGTGCCACTACGATGAGAAACAGCCCGTAGTTCACGCGCCCCATGATCTCTCTATACTTGCTCATAACCTTCTTTCAGTTGTTTCAACCCCTTGTCTCCTATCCGTTTCAGACGCCCGAAAGGATCCCCAGGTACCCGTTGGCGCCAGCGGATACGGTTCAAATCAATCACTTCTATCTTGCTTCCGTCTTCGTTGAACAGAATATTCCCCCCGGAGTAATCACGATGCCAGACTCCTTTCTTCCGCAACTGCGCCGTGAACCGCCCTATAGCCTGTAGCAGTTGGTCACGGTTCGGGAAATCCGGGTGCTCGATCAGGTCGTTGAACGTAAACGGACATTCGCTCTGCCGGCAGGCATACCAGCTCTCGCGCAGAATACCGAACACCCGCACTTCGCGATAGGCTATAGGCGCCGGTGTCAGCTCTCCCAGACGTAAAGCGTTCTCATAACTCCGTTGCGCTTTGCTTGTGCCGAACCATCCGTACCAGATGCCTTTCAACAGACCGGGGGTGCGGAACTGCTTGACGACCACACCATCCGTCAGACGGAGAATATTCCGCCGGTTGTCAATAATCCGCCCCTCCTGCCAGCGGCTGAAATCCCCTGTCTGTCTCACCCTCCTGAACCGGTTCAGGAACTTGCTCCATGAGCGGTGGTAATGCAGCGGACCGCCCAGGTATTTCTCCATGTAACCGGCATGCCGGCGGTTGATGGCATCGACGATGGCACGTTTCTGCGCTTTGGCTGTGTGCCTGCGGGAGTGGGGGAGCACACGGTAGTAGAGACCTGTCGTCTCCAGCCTTTTGTACTCGCCGCCTAAAGCCATCATACTGATCCAGAAATCCCAGTCTTCGCGGTATATGTCCTCTTCGCAGAAACCTCCTGCACGCGCCCAGTCAGCCTTGCGGAAAAGCGATGATATATGTATCATGTTTTGCCGGGCGAGCCGCTCGTGCGAGAAAGGAGGTAGCTTCCACTCCCCCTCTTTACTGCCGATAAACCGTGCCCTGCATCCTACTACGCGCACACCATCCTGCATCGCCTCAACGGCTTGCCCGATATACTCGCTATCTATCTTGTCATCCGCATCTACGGGCAGTATATATTCGCCTTGTGCCTCACGGATGGCACGGTTGCGCGCGGCACTGACGCCGGCATTAGGCTGGTGAAAAACCCTCACCTCGGGATGTGTCTTTGCAAAAGATCTTGCTATGCTCAGCCCCTCGTCCGTCGAGCCGTCGTCCACCACCACTACCTCTATCGGGCGGTAGCCGGAGGATACAATACTCTCCAGGGCTTCGCCGATATACGGCGCAGCGTTGTACAAGGGCACTATGACGGATACCAAGGGTTTCATATCTTGTCGCGGCGGAGAACCAGTTTGCGCCAGTAATAAAGCAAAGGGTTACTGTATTTGAGTTTCTTCCACGGTCTGCTGGAGTGAGGCATATGCAGTACAGGATTGCTGAGCTGCAGGATATTCGTGAATCCCAGTTGAAGCGACTTATGGCTGATGAACACGTCATACCAGTTCTTTTCCGGATCCAGTTGCTCAAAATCATACGCCCGTAGAAAATCATTGCTCAGCAGCGTGCAGCAGAAGGACAGCCTTTTCTTGCAGCTTCCGTCTCCTTGCATCCCTCTTGCATACTCGTACGGGAAATTGATCTGCCCTTCTTCGTCCTGCGTCACGGCGGCTACCATGCCTACCGGGCGTGGGTCTTTCGCCTTTGGGACCTCTGCCAGTTTCTCTATCGTATCCGCCTGGACGATAACATCGCTCTCTATGATCACAAGGTGTGCCCCTTTGCTCAGTGCCTCGCGCTGTGCGTCTATGAGCGTCCACCGGTAATTGGGGGAAGGGTGGTTGGTATAGTTTTCAAGATGCTTTACTTCCATGCCCGACTCCGAACTCAGTCTGTCCAGTCGCGCAGCATTCTCCGGCGATGAGTAGTCGTCATATACCGTCAGCCTGTATCCGCTCTGGGTAATCGCGCGGATAGATCGTTCTGCCGTCTCGATAGAGTCCTTCACAGGCATGATGATATGTACCGTTTGGCTGTTTACCATTTCGTGATGACTCCTTTCTTGCTGATGGTGAGCATGGCACCGAACTGATTGCCCCATTGTGTGCCGAAATCGGCTGCCAGCCGCAGACCGAAATCCAGTCCCCAAGCTTGCTCTACGTGTTTCTTCACCTCTATCATCACCGCCGTGTTCTCTGTCAGAGGAGCACGCCGGCTGTTGTCGTTACCGTAGTTGCGGGCATAGGAAACAATGCCCCTGTAGCGGAATCCGTATATGTCGCCACGGATACCTGCATGGTGCACCCGCACACGGCTGTTCAAGGTGTATATCGTACCGTCCTCATTGAACAGCGGCGAAGTGATAAACGGCGTTCCCATCGACCGGAGGAAATAGTTCCAGCCGTTCTGGAAGACACTGTTGCGGTAGTAACTGTCATTACCTGCATAGCACAACCCGTCGCGGTCATGCCATGGACCGGACTGATCTGTGGTGTTCATAAACTCGTAGGTCACCCCTTCGATGAACGGCCAGCGGTTCTGTTTCATACTGATCCCCCATAAACCGTCCGCTTTGTTGAGCCCCGTGCCGATGAAAGCAAAGTTGTCCTCAAAGAAATTCTGCCAGTAGGCATTCACCTCCCAGCCTTTGCCTTTGGCAGTGAGGGTCAGTTGCTGACTGCCTACATGGTTGCCTTGCGCGTTCAACTGGTCAGTGCGCAAGGTTCCGCCTCCCTGTGCCAGAAACACATTCTTGAACGCCTGCCAGTCGTTGCCCAGATCGCCGTAGTCGGGACTCGTACCGCCCCATTCGGCGGCGTGGTGAAACTCATAGGCTATATTCACCGGCAGCTTGCCTCCGAACCGCAGACCTATCCATTTATGGTGCAGAAAACCTCCTTTGATATACTGATTGTCCACCATCCAGGCATGCGTCAGACCGCCTTTGAGTTCCACGTATCCGAATAGTCCGGGGAAGGGACGCCACTGCTCTATGCCTACTGTCACTCGCGGCAGAGGATGGCTGTTACCCGAAAGCAACAGACTGCCCATCGACAGGGTGCTGTCTGCCGTCAGCTCACGCTGCGGCTTGATTCCTGCTGTCAGGTCAAAGATATATAGTCTCGCATGCGCATACAACGATTTGAAGTACCCTGTGCCATACTCTTGCATCATTCCCCACGGTGAGGACTCCACCGGTTTCTGTACCCTGCCGGCGACCTCTACGCCGAAATCGTAGTCGTACCACCGATGGGGGGAGTCCGCCTTCTTGTATATCCCGGCACTCACGCTTCCGCTGTAAGCCGATGCGCTCACTTCGCCGTTCTCCAGACTCTGGATCCACGTGGGCGCGTATCTGCCGGAGGATGCAACGCCTTGGATAGAGGCGGTGTAATGCAGCGTGTCCGCCTGCTCGCACGAATCGCTGAAACCGGTCGGCCACCAGTCCCAGCTCAACTCCTGCGCCTGCATCGTCACAAAGCACAGAAGACCGATGATCATGCTTTTACTCCTCAATATAATAAATCCGGTTATTGATTTCTGTATCTACTGTCTCGCCCAAACCGGAATACACTCTTTTGCCGATGGCGAAACTAATATGGTTGATAAGCCCGACAGGCAGGTTGCACACCCATTCCCAACGGTCTGTAGTCGGGTTATAGCGACGGATATCCTGCAGTCCGCGCATTGTGGTGTTAATGCCGCCGTAGTGCATTCCGCCGAATAAGTAGATATACTCTTGGGTGGCGCAGGAAGCGGCTAAGGTGCGGCTCTGGCCGGGAATACCCGCGCGTCGGATCCAGTGGCCTTTGACGCTACCGTCCTCCTGTTTCTCTTCCACTGCCAGTTCCCCCCACCAGTCCAGACTGCCGCCGTAATAACCGCTGCCCATGAAATGTCTGCCCCGGCAGGTACAGCCTGTGCCGCCGAACGACCTCGTCGGGAAACCGTGAAATCCTGCATTCACGTCAATGGAGTCCCAACGGTTGGTTGGAATATCGTAGCAGAAGAAATCCCGGCGGTAGTTCCATTGGAAGCCGTAGCCTACAAACAATCTCTCGCCCTCCACAAAACAGGTGGCGCGGTTGGTGTATGAGTTGGGGTAGTCTTCTTTGCGGATCCACTCACCTGTTGCCGGCGCGAACTCCCACCAGTCTCTCAGGTACGTGGTGTCATTGCCGTACCGCCCTTCCCTGCCCCGGAAGCCTAAACCTATATAGACTTTGCCGTTCGCCACGCAGGCGGTGGCATTCACGCGTGGTGAGAGGGGTGTCACGCCCAGCGATATCCACCGGTCGCTCCGGCTGTCGTACTGCCAGAGATCGTTGAGAGGCATGCCCTCGGCATCCCTGCCGCCGAAGAGATACACCTCTTCTCCCACCACAAAAGCGGTGGCGCAGGCACGCGGAGAAGGCATCGGCGCACATTCATGTACCGTCATTTCCAACTCCGGCTTGCCTTCGCAGGCTGCCAGGACTACTGCAAGCAATATATACCATATTTTTCTCATTCGGCAGTCAGCTCGTCGGTGATCATTCGGTGGATATACTGTTGTATGTATCCTTTCAGGTAGTCGCTCAAGGGGGCTATGCGCTTCTCGTCAATGCTCCCTGCGAGGTTGTTCTTCAACATCCTGTCCTGGCGGTAGTCATATACAGCCTTGATCTCCTTGCCGTCAAACTCCACCAACAGGCTGTCCGATAAGATCTGGTACAGCGGCTGGTTGTAGCAGACGGCATAGGGGTGTTGCTTGGGTTGGGTCAGTGCGTCTTCGCCAAAAGCCAGATACGGTCTGTCGTACCCCAAATAGCTCAGTACCGAAGGCATTATATCCGTCTGGCTGACCGCCCCCTTGCTTATCCGCTTTGCCTTTCCTTTGGGGTGGAAGAAGGCTATCGGCACTTCGAAAATCCCTCTGGCATTCGTGTACTCGGCGTGACTCAGTTCGTTGGTGTGGTCGGCGGTAATCACAAAGAGCGTGTGCTCATACCACGGCTGCTGTTTGGCATATGCAAAGAACCGGCGCAGCGCGTAGTCGGCATAGCCGATGGTCTGATGGATAGGCAGCGTGCCTTTCGGGAACCGGTGCTCGTAACGTGCCGGCACCTTGAACGGATGATGGCTCGAAGCCGTGAAGACGGCTGTCATAAACGGCTCGCGCATCTTGCTCATCTGTTCGCCGAAATACTGCAGGAACTCTTCGTCCCAGATTGCCCACGTACCGTCAAAATCCTCCATCTTGCCATACTCGCGAAGACCGTAATAATGCTGAAAACCGGCACTTCGCGCATAGGCTTGAAAGCCCATACTGCCGTTCGGCGCACCGTGGAAGAAAGCTGTCTGGTATCCTTTCAGCGACAGCCTCTCGGCGATAGACGACACCTGGTTGGTAGAGTAGGGAGTCACCACGTACGGCTCGATCAGCATCGGAATGGATGACAGTACCGACGGCATGGCATCTATACTCTTGCGACCGGAGGCATACGAGTAGTCGTAGGTGACGCTCTGCGCCAGCAGCGAATCCAGAAACGGCGTATAGCCCTGATACGTGCCCTTGTCCAGGTCATGGTTGTAAAAACCGATATACTCCTTGCTGAACGACTCCAAGATGATCACTACCACATTCTCCTTCCGAGCTTTCTTCTCTCCCTTCGGCTCATGAATGGGATTCATATGCGCTTCCACTCCTTCGCTGAAATACTCCGGCTCGGTGTACCGCACGTTCTCAATTGTTTTCATTAGCGAGAAAGGCGTGTTGAGTACCAAGGCGGTCTCGCGCGGCGTATCGGTGTACTGCATGGCATTGCTGATGGTGATCGGACGGGTGTAACGCCCGAAACCGCCGCGGATACCTATCACGATGAAGAAGACCGACACCGCCATCACAATACTCTCGCTCACGTAGTACCATATCTTCGCGCCGCGCGTGGTATGGCGTTTTATGCTGAACTCCTTCCGCGTCAGCCAGATCAGCAGACCTGTCATCGCCAGACCGAAAACCGTCACATACCAGTAGTCCCACATTCCTTGCAGGAAGATAGGCAGGAGGTTGTGGTCGTTCTCGAACTCCGTGAAGAACGTACATGTCGTTCGCCTGTCCGAGAACGGTATATATGCCATGTCGGCGCAGTTGGCAAGGATTCCCAAGATATTCGGAATCCAGAACAATGCCAGTAATACCCGCTGGTAACTCAGCCGGCTGCGGAAACGTCCCGAAAGCGGCAACAGAATGCCTGTCAGATAAGCGGAACTCAGATAAAGTACTGCCGTCAGGTCGAAACGCATTCCGCCGGCAAGCATCTCTGTCAGATGCGGTCCGCTCACATCGGGAAACATCCCCCGGTGAATCAGATAGCAGAATACACGCATCAGCGTGTAAATCACCATCAACAGCGCTATATTACAAGCGGCTATCGTCCACGGGTGTCCCCAGAAGCGGTTCGTATTATGCTTCGCTGTTCTCAAAATGCTCTTCTTTGGTTACTTTGCTTTTCTTCTTCAGCTCAAAATCCCTGCCCAGATAGTTCTTTCTTACAATCGGGTTCGCCGCCAACTCCTCCGGCGTGCCGTGGAAGAGGATCTTTCCCTCGAACAGAAGATAGGCTCTGTCGGTGATCATCAGCGTCTCGTCCACATTGTGATCGGTGATCAGAATACCGATATTCTTGTCTTTGAGCCGCCAGACGACGTCCTGGATCTCCTGTACGGCAATAGGATCGACGCCTGCAAACGGCTCGTCCAGCATGACGAACTTCGGCTCTATTGCCAGACACCGGGCGATCTCCGTCCGTCGCCGTTCGCCGCCGCTCAACCGGTCGCCGAGGTTCTTGCGCACATGCGCCAGGTTGAACTCCTGGATCAGTTGCTCCAGCTTCTGCGCCTGGTACTCCTTGCTGAAACTGGTCAGCTCTAACACCGAACGGATGTTGTCCTCAACGGTCATCTTGCGGAACACACTCGCCTCTTGCGGCAGGTAACCGATACCTAACTTCGCACGTTTGTACATCGGGAAGGAGGTGATATCCTGGTCGTTGAGGAATATCTTGCCGTTGTTGGCGGTCACCAGACCGGTTGTCATGTAGAAAGTGGTGGTTTTGCCGGCTCCGTTGGGTCCGAGCAATCCTACGATCTCGCCTTGCTCCAGCTCGATCGACACATCGTCCACCACGGTGCGCTTACCGTATTTCTTTACAAGATGTTCTGTCCTCAGCTTATCCATGGTCTTATCTATCGTATATCTATCGTATATGTATCGTATATGTATCGTGTTTCAATCAAGTTCAAGAGAAACCGGGCAGTGGTCGGAATGCACGGCTTCTGTTAAAATCTTTCCGTCTTTGAGTCTTCCTCTCAGACTCTCGCTCACCCACAAGTAGTCGATCCGCCAGCCTACGTTGCGTGCTCTTGCACCGGCGCGCCAACTCCACCAACTGTACCTCTCCGCGCTCTGGTCAAACACCCTGAAACTGTCCACCAGGCCGCTCGCCTCCCAGCGGTCCATCCATTCGCGCTCTTCCGGCAGGAAACCCGACACACCCGTTTGGCGCTCCGGGTGGTTAATGTCAATGGGCTTGTGGCAGATGTTGTAGTCTCCGCAGATGACGACATTAGGCCGCTCTTTTCGTAACTCGTTCACCCACACAAGGAAATCCTCTAAAAACTGCATCTTGAAATCCTGACGCACATCGCCTGTCGTGCCGCTCGGTATATAGGCATCTACGATCGTCAGGTCGCCGAAGTCGGCGCGGATCACCCTTCCCTCGCGGTCGTATTGGGGCATGCCCATGCCGACTACTACTTTGTCCGGCTCCTGCTTCGAGAAGAGACACACACCGGAGTAGCCTTTCTTCTCCGCCGAGTGGATATAACTGCGATACCCCAACTCCTGCATTGCCATCACGTCAATCTGTTCCGGTTGCGCTTTGCTCTCTTGGATGCAGAATACATCCGGGCTCTCGGACCGAAGCCAGTCCAAGAGCCCTTTGTTCATCGCCGAGCGGATGCCGTTCAGATTATAACTGATTATTTTCATAAACGATTACCTAAAATATCGTATTCCTTGCCCTCGCGGATAATAACTACTTTGCCATCGCGCAAAATCTTCTGATAGCTGACTTCTGACGGCTGAACGCTCTCTATCCCTTCCGGCGAACCGCCGCGGTAGAGGAAGGTGATCGTACCGATATTCGTACCGGCAGAGACACGGCTTATGTTGGTGATCTCATGACCCGCAAAGCTGACATAAGATTTGGCACCGGCAGGGAAGGCATCCGTAGCCGCACTTGCGTCACTCAAGTTGGCTTTCGCCTCTATCAGGTCCACACCCATATTCGTTCGGCTGTTGTTCACTTCGTTATTATCCCATTTGGTAGCGTTGTATGTGATCTTGGTGATCAGCATTCCTTTGCCCGGCAGGTATTTGTCCCAGCCGCTTTGGTTGCGTGCCTCCAGGAGGTAGAAGGTCTTCGGATTAGGATTCCAGCCTACCAGGTTGTGCGCATCGCCGTTACACATCAGCAGTGCCTCCTGACTGCTGTTGATCGGTTTGAGGGTCACGTTCTCAGGGTCTTTCAGCACTCTCGGAGTAATCCATCCGCAGAAGAAACGCTCGTATGCCGAATAGGATGGGGGAGTATTGCCGTCGTTGTTGTAGGGACCGTAGTCCAGAATGTCCCAGTCTAACAGTGTGTGCAGACCTAATGAGTTTTGGTTCGTCTCGTATAGATCCGGCAGACCCATCACGTGGCTGAACTCATGGCAGATGGTACCGATGCCGTTATACACTTGTCCGTAGTGTTGCCATTCGTTCGAGCAGGCGTAGTTGGCTACTTTCTTGCCGTCCACCTTGCACACGATATTCGAAAAACCGTATTCCTCGTAGTATTCCAGGCTGTAGTTGTGCGGCCAGACGGTAGAACTGCTACCGCCGTCTGCTTCACCCTCACCGGCGTACAGTACATACACGAAATCCACCTTGCCGTCATTATTATTGTCGTATTGGGTGAAATCCACGCCGTCCGCGTCTGCCAGCTCGCAGGCTTCTTTGATCATGTAACCTACATTCTCGTCGTCATTCCTGCCGTAGTAGGAGTCGTTCTGGCTCAGTGTGTACGGACCCACGACGTCAAACTGCGGGTTGTATTGGCCGAAACTCTGGTCTTGGAAATACTGGCGGGCACTTCCGCTGGCGGAGATGCTCTGATTTATCCGATACGATTGGCCATAGTCATCAGAATAGGTGTAGTTCAGTTTGTATTTTCTGGTGAAATTGGCACCGTTCATCATGCTGTCAATGGTGTCGCGGGGGGTGACGAACGATTTGTTCTTGAAGTTCACCATGATCAGCAGTCCGCGCGGAGCGATATTAGGTTCGGTACCGATCATCTTTTTTTGTTGTACACGGCGGGCTTTCATCCGGGCTTCACCGCGTTGTTGTTTCTGCGCTTTGGCTTCCGCACTCAGCGGTGCAAGCGTCTCTTCGTCCAACCAGTTGCCATTAGCATCGGTCATGTAATGGTAGAATGCGTTTCCATGGAGGTACACTACTTTCTCGGTTCCGTTTGCATCTTTCCGGAGTATGCCCTCACGGCGTGCCGGCATTGCCATCGCACTCACTGCGATAGCGCATACACTCAGTATGCTCAGAATTTTTCTCATGTTTGAATATCTTTTTGTTTGTTGTTTTTATTTTGTTTTATAATTATTATCTTACAGCGTGGCGGTCTTTTTCACTCCGTGTTTCTCCAGCCAGCGTTTCTCGCATTTGCAGCGTTTGTCGGCGTTGTGCGCTTTCTTGCAACTTGCTACGATGGTACCGTCCTTTTTCTTTTTGGCGTATTTGAACCAGCCTTTCTTGGTCTCTAAGATCTGCCAGCCGTCTTCGGTCATCATCCAATGGTGACGCTCGTCGCCGCGCAGATACGTGCGCAAGGTGTCGCCGTTCGGCTGCATGCGTTCGATGATTCCTTTGTAAGCCGGAACATTCTGCCGTTCGGGAATCTTCTTCTCCTCTGCCCGAACACTCATTCCTACTGTCAGTATGGCAATCACTGCCATCAATAAAATCTTTTTCATTATATTATTCTTAAAATTAATAATCCTATAGCAGCTTGCCGCGTCTACTCCTGCTTCCCCGCGGCCTTTATCTTCTTGAACAGCTCGCTCGCGAACACAAAATCATTCAGCGCCTCGTTCTCCGAACTGTATATCTCATGCCGGTTGCCTTCCCATTCCAGCTTCCCTAATCTCAGGAAAATCACCTTGTCCCCGATCTCCAAGATCGAGTTCATGTCGTGGCTGTTGACAATCGTGCAGATGCCGTATTCTTCGGTAATGTCGTGTATCAGCTGGTCTATCACCAGACTCGTCTTCGGATCCAGACCTGAGTTGGGCTCGTCGCAGAACAGATACTTGGGGTTGAGCGAGATGGCGCGTGCGATGGCTACGCGTTTCTGCATGCCGCCGCTTATCTCCGCCGGCATAAGATTGTATGCCCGTTCGGGGATGTTCACCCTCTCCAGACAGAACTTCGCTCGTTCGCGTTTCTCGGTGTCGTTCATCGTGTGGTTGAACATCTCTAACGGGAAAAGCACGTTCTCCAACACGCTCATCGAGTCGAACAGGGCGCTGCCTTGAAAAAGCATGCCTACCTCGCGGTGGAGCATCCGTATATCTTTCTCGCGCATCGAACTCAGGCTGCGGCCGTCGTACAGGATCTCGCCCGAGTCCACGGTATGCAGACCGATCAGGCTTTTCATAAACACCGTTTTGCCGCTGCCCGACTGTCCGATGATCATGTTCACTTTGCCGTCTTCCAGCACCGTACTCACATGATCCAACACCACCGTCCCGTCAAAACTCTTTACTATGTCTTTTACTTCTATCATATGTTAACGCCTATAGTAAAAGTTTGCTCAGTACCAAATCCAAAAACAAAATCAGGATATTCGAGTTCACCACGGCTTTCGTACTTGCCCGTCCTACGTCCAGCGCACCGCCGTGCACCGTATATCCGTAGTAACTGCTCAGACTCGTGATCACAAACGCGAACACCAGACTCTTGATAATTCCGTACCATACAAAATACGGATTAAACGCATACTGCACGCCGATCAGGTAGTCGTGCACCGTGATAATATCCGTGAACGCACCTACCGCCCAGCCGCCTATCAGACCCACTGCCGTGGAGATGATCACTAACATCGGCATCATCGTCACAAAAGCCAGTATTTTCGGCAAAATCAGATAATTGGCGCTGTTCACGCCCATGATCTCCATCGCGTCTATCTGTTCGGTGATACGCATCGTACCGATCTCCGAAGCGATGTTCGATCCCACCTTGCCTGCCAATATCAGACACAAGATCGTGCTGGAGAATTCAAGCAACAGCGTCTCCCTCGTCAGCAGACCTACCGTATAGGTCGGAAGCAACGGGTTTTCGGTGTTCGTCTTGGCTTGAATGGTTAGGATAGCGCCGATGAATACCGAGATGATCAGTACGATCGGCAGACTCTCCAGACCTTGTTTCTCCAGTTCGCGGCTGTATTGCCGTCCGAACATACGCCACCTGTCAGGCGCACGCAACACGCGCGCCATCAATATAAAATACTCGCCTATGTGTTGAATCAGTTGCATATTATAGTTTGGTTCCTAATACACTGTACCGGCTTCCGTCTGGGCGTACCACAATTACCGTGCCGTTCTCTATCACCTTTGTACTTGGTACTTGGTTACTTGGTACTTGGTCTATCCCTTCTTTCGGATCCTCGCTCGGCGCAAAAGCCTGACCTTCGATCACCACGTTCTTCACGCATATATACTTGCCGCTCTTGGCTTCGCCCAGGTCGTGCCACGGCAGAACGCGTACATGCAGCGTCTCGCCCGCAGCGATCGTCAAAGTCGGAGTCAGCTCCAAGTGCTCGATGGTCTTGTTCGTCATGTTCACTTTCTCCGCAATCGTCTTCACCTCCGTAAATCCCTCGCCAAAACCGGTGTTGATATGATAGCACATAGTGCTCGTGCTGTGCGAAGCGATGTCCATGGAGATACCCGTTATACGAACCTCCATCGTGGCCGGAGCAGTAATAGCGAAATCCAAGTACCGGCTCGCATTCTCGTCGATCTCACCCGCAGGCCAAGCCGTCTTCGCACCCGAAGCGTCGGCATTGTGGAAACGAACCATCTCTATATTATCTGCCGTTCCGTCACTGAACTCGGCTTTCACGTCCGCCGCCATCATGTTGCTCATCGTGAACGCTGCACTGATCGGACCGTTCACTACTGCGTCTGCTACAGGCTTCGCGTCAATTGTCCAGGTCGCGCTTACTGCACTGCCGCCGGCTAACGAAATAACGCTCGCGCTCACCGGCACGCACACACTATTCTCGCCGAACGTAACAACGATCGAATCCTTGTTCTCACCCTCGTTCTCATACATCGCGCGCACGTAAACCTTTTGGAACAAGGTGCTTCCGGCGTAATCCACGGAAGCGGTCTTGTCGTAGTTCTCTTTGTCTGTCGAAATCGTCAAAGTGCCTGTCGCATGAAGCGATACCGTACCGCTCGCGGGCTCCAGACCGAATCCCGTCAGCAAAAACTCTTTGTTCTGCGCTACGCCGCTGTATGTCTCGCCGATCTCTATCGACGTCGGGTTAGCCGTGATAGAAGTCGGAATCTCAATATACTCTGCCAAGATACCGGCGTCTTTCATCATCTGCGCTGCCTGGCGGGCAATCAGGTTGCCTCCCATCGCGTTCGTGTGCGTGTTGTCGCCGTTGCAGAACAGCAGTTGCGTGCACTGTGCCTCGCCGTATTTCAGATACATATCTTTGGTGGCTTCCGTCAGGTTCAGGAACGGCACGTTCTTCTCTTTCGCCACCTCGCGCATGGCATGTACGTAACTCATGGACGAGTCATTGGCGGGAAGGCTCTGGTTCTCATAGAGAACGCCGTCCTCTATTTTGCTGAATTTGTCACCCAAGTCGTGCTGGCCGTTGCGCCGGATGGTGTTGCCGCTGAAGTACTTGCGGCATATCGGACCAACCAAGATCGGGTTTACACCCATTTTCCTTGCCTCGTCGATAAACTTGCGCAGAAAATCACGGTAAGTGGTCTGCGGGTTCGTCCCGCGCGCGTCCGTCGGAGCCGGCAAACCCTTCGCCTGACAATATTCAGCGTACTCTAAATTATCCATTCCGTTGGTCACGGTACCTTCGTCGTTGTGCGCAAATTGAATAATCAGATAGTCCCCTGCGCTCATCTGGCTTTTTACGCTTGCCCAGTAAGCCGCCTGCGTATAGAAACTGCGGGTGTCGGCACCTGATTTGCCGCGGTTGTTCACCGTCACAAAAGCCGGGTCGAAGAACGAACCGAGATACATTCCCCAGCCGCGCTTGTCGGTGGTGTTCTCGTCGTACTCCGCCATCGTACTGTCGCCGATGGTGTGTATTTTGATAGCGCCGTTTGCCATCGGCAGGCAGATCACTGCCGCCATCAGAATGGTAAATAGTCTTTTCATCTTATGTGTGTTTTTTATGGCTTCACAATATGTCTTGTCATTAGTGCTTGTTCCCGTTGGAGGTTTGTTCCCGTTGGAGGTTTGTTCCCGTTGGAGGTTTGTTCCTTTCGGAGGCTTGTTCCCTTTGGAGGCTTGTTCTGTTCGTTGCCTTGTTCTGTTCGGTGGCATTTTTGCCGCCGTCTGCATCCTACAGGCGCGTGCGCCGTTCCTACAGCGCCAGCGGTCTTACAGCCGCAGGCGGTCTATAAAAAAGCGTGCAAAGATACGAAAAAAAATTGACATATGCAAATTTTAGTGCATTTTTGTCTTCAATCTTCCCCTCTCATCGCAATCCGTTAATACCCCTATATAGTCAAAATCAGACTAACGAGACAGAATCGAGACAGAATCGGGCAAGGGTTTCGCCGAGGTTTTGCCGGGTTCTGATAGAGCCGGCAACAACCAACGGCAACAACCAACGCCCTTGGTAATACAACAAACAGCCCCGCCTTTGCGCGGAGCTGTTTGAAAACCTAGCCGGACTTTTGTACTATCCGGACTAAGCTACCTTACTTTACAACTGCACCCTGAGCGTTGTATTTAACGCCGCCCTTGAGGATGAACATCTGACCGTTCTCAACTACCTTAACAGCCTTAACCTCTGCCTCGGTATTCTCGATAGCGGTCGGGAATTCTGTTGCGAACACAGCAACTACTTGAACTGCCTCTGCCGGCATGATGAAGGTAACATAACCTACTCCGTCGTCATGGAGAGCTGTGCCGTTGTAGGTGAGGCTGGTGGTCTTATAGCCTTCAGCAGGAGTAGGAGTTACTATTACTTCCTCGCCCGGATAAGCTACGGTCCAACCGCTAACTTCGCCGTTCTCTGCTGCTGCATATGTGATCTTGTACATTACGTCAGTGATAGCTTCGTCAACCATAATCTGTTTGATCACAACGGTTTTGCCGCTCGTCGTTTGGATCTTCACGTAGGTATCTGCTGCAGCGGTGAATTCCAATACATCGAGGGTCTTGTTAGCCGGTGTCAGCGTCAAGGTGTCGTTTCCGGCAATTGCCAGCACGTTATTCTCTACATAACCGAACTTAACGCGGATAGTCTTACCTGCCTTTACGTTGCAAGCAATGAAACCGCCTTGTTTCTTGATCTTCAAACCGAGATACGGCTCGTTACGGGCTGCACCTTTTTCGTTGTTCAGAGAGTCCAATGCGTCAATGTCGCTGTACTCATAACCAGCTGCGGTCAGTGCATCTTTGATGCCATAGCTCTTGCCGTTTGTTACTACCAACTGCTCAATGTTGAGCGACTGAGCATATGCCTTCACGAACTTGCCATAAAAGGTCTTGTCTGCGTTGATGGCAGCGGTGAGGTCTGCAGGAACGGTCAGCTCTGCATCGGTGTACCAGCCTTGGAACTCAGCCAGCGGCTTAACCTCATACTCGCCATGCTTGGTTGCGCTCTCGCCTACCTTT
>ODAJ014784263.1_pt1 | contig 21638 bp, 24 predicted proteins | sample 1539241 | NCBI WGS metagenome assembly ODAJ01 (sample SAMN02144231, study PRJEB22623) | gut metagenome | biome: sheep rumen | host: Ovis aries | place: New Zealand | reverse complement strand
CAGTGTATGACCGGGGTACTCAAAAGTGAAGAAGGGGCGATTCATCTCCACCCTAAGAGGATGGAGAATCCTCGCTTACAAAGGTTGAATATGAGTTTATGAAGTGACAGGCAAGGCTTTTCTGCTTCAAGACTGAGAATTGCTTTGGTGAACAAAAAAATTTCCGCCATACCAAGGCGAGGTGTGGCGGATGCTTGTAATTGTTTCGATAAAATTGAATCTCAAATGGAATTTCTTTAGGCGACAGATAATATTTCGAGAACGTTATGAGTGATTGGGGCGCCCGGGAACTGGGTAGGCATTCACAACCCGATAATTATTACCAGGTCCTGTACGGTCAAGATACCAATACTCCTGATTATTGCTTGGCTTCTTTACCCAATTGCCATTATATAACATCCAGTCATCACCATCATCTATTTCTGTAGCACCTTGTATGGTAGTCGTAGTTTCGTAATAGCTAACTGTATCTACATAAATTATGCAGGCGCTCACCGCCTCCTCAGCCTTGAACAAAACCTCCTTTATCACCGGCGCACAATACTTCTTCTTCATAATATATCTCCTTCGGTCCAAATCAGTCTAAACATTTGTCACCGTCAAATAAAACACTTTTATAAACATTCATTTTAAATGGATAGTATCAATCTGTCAATGGTCGTTTTGACAAATTCCAGCTATATTCTGTGGACAGCTCCGCACTAACGGCACAAACAGCCGCACATATTGATGAAACTCTGCACCCTGCGATCCCTCTTGCCTCCTCCCGCACCTCCCTCCTCAAAAAATACCGCATCATCACATAAGTGGAGGTTGACAGCCTCCGCTTTTTCTGTCATAATACGCGGGAACTGTCCTATGTGGGACACATTCGGAGGAAGTATGGACGCAGTAAATGAAAAACTAATCGACAAACTGGCCTCGTCGCCTCTCTTTAAGGGAGTGCCGCGCGGGGAGATTCTCCGGATACTGTCCGATGAGAGGGCGGTTGAAAGAACCTATCAGCATGATGAGACGGTCTACGAACCCACAAGCTTTATGAAAAGCCTCGGCTTTCTGGTCTCCGGCCGGGCGGAAGTCGGTATGGCCGGGTACCCGATGCGGATGATCGAGGGAGGCACATACTTCGGCGTGGCAGCCCTTTTCGGCGCCGGCGAAACCTATGTGACCCGGATCCGCGCGATGAAGAACACCCGGATCCTCTTTTTTGCGGAGGATCTGATCGAGGAGTGTCTTCGGACGATGCCGGCATTTTCCGTCAATTACGCAGCGTTTCTCACCGGGAGGATCCGCTTCCTCAACCGGAAGATCGGACTCCTGTCCGGGCACGACAGCAGGGAGAGCCTTGCGGGCTTTCTTGCCGGCCGGGCGCGGCTTACGGGAAACCCTGTGACGGTCGCCTCCTATGCGCAGCTCGCAAAGAGCCTCAATATTGCGCGCTCGTCGCTCTACCGGGCTATGGATGAACTGGAGGAGAGAGGAATCATAAAGCGTGAGGGGAAAGAGATCGTGATCATGGATGAGACGGCTCTTTACAATTTCGAACATGAAAAGGAGATATCATGAAAAAGAAAGTACTTGGAATCGTATTGGCACTTACAATGGTGCTCGGCGTGGGCTGCGGCGGCGCTGCGGGAAGCACCGCTCCGGCTGCTGAGTCCCAGAAGACGGAATCGACCGTCGAGTCCTCTAAGGTCGAATCCGTCGCGGAGTCTTCGAAGGCTGAATCTGCGGCAGATGCCTCCAAGGCGGAATCCGCAGCGGAATCCAAAACCGAGTCGGTTGTTCCGGAAAATGCAGAGAAGGCAGCCGTCCGTCTCGGCCTCTTAAAGGGCCCGACCGGCATCGGTGCTGCGGCACTCCTTGACAAGAACGCCGAGGGCACATCCAAAAACGCCTATGAGGTGACGCTCGCTGCGGAAGCCACCGACATCGTCTCCGGCATCGCGGCCGGCCAGCTTGACCTCGCGGCGGTCCCGACCAACGCGGCGGCCACCATCTACAAGAAGACCGAGGGCGGCGTCCAGATCCTGGCGCTCAATACAGCCGGCGTTCTCTACATTTTAGAGAAGGGCGAGACGATCTCCTCCATGGCGGACCTTAAGGGCAAGACCATCTACTCGGTCGGCCAGGGTTCGAATCCGGAGTATGTCTTAAATTACCTGCTTGCCCAGAACGGTCTTACGGTCGGCACGGATGTGACGGTTGAGTTCCTCGACAGCGCCGAGCTTACGACCAAGGCTGCAGCCGGCGAAGTCGATGTCTGCATGCTGCCGGTTCCGGCTGCGACGACCGTCCTTGTGAAGAACAGTGAGATGCGGTCTGCGATCAACATCTCCGAAGAGTGGGATAAGTGCGAGAACGGCTCCATCCTGACCATGGGCTGCATCATCGGCCGCAAGGAGTTCATCGAGGCCAATCCGGACGCTGTTAAGGATTTCCTTGCCGAGTATGAGGAGTCCATCAATGCGGTGAAGGCTGACCCGGCAGCGGGCGGCGCTCTCTGCGAGAAGTACGAGATCGTTCCTGCCGCAGCGATCGCGACCAAGGCGATCCCGCAGGCCAACCTCATCTACGTGGACGGCGCGGAGATCCGTCCGGCCATCGAGGGCTACTATCAGGTGCTTTTTGACGCCGATCCGAAGTCTGTCGGCGGCGCGCTTCCGGGCGATGATTTCTACCCGGCGGAATGATAAAAAGGCCGGAGCTGCGGAGCATGTCTTCGCGGCTCTGGCCTGGTTTTTTGTGTGGGAAATTGCGGCCCTGATCGTGGGAAAGGATCTGATCCTCCCGGGACCCGTGAGGGTCGCCGTAACGCTTGCCGGGCTCATCGGGCAGGGCAGCTTCTGGCTCTCCATCGGAATGACGCTCATCCGGATTCTCGGCGGCTACCTTCTCGGGCTGCTTCTGGCCTGCCTTCTCGCAGTCCTGACCTCCTTTGTGAGGATTGCGGATATTCTGCTCTCGCCGGCAATCCGGATCATTCGGGCCGTGCCGGTGGCGTCCTTCATCATCCTTGCACTCTTGTGGGTCGGCAGGAGCCGCGTGCCGGTTCTCATTTCCATGATGATGGTGGTCCCGGTGATCTGGGGCAACCTCTCCGAGGCAATCGCGAGTACGGACGGAAAGCTCCTTGAGATGGGCCGGGCCTACCGATTCGGGAAAATGAAGATCTTCCGCTTCATCTACCTCCCGTCGGTCCTGCCGTCCCTCGAAGCCGGGTGTCTGACCGCCATGGGGCTTGCGTGGAAGAGCGGGATCGCGGCGGAAGTGCTCGCCCAGCCCAAAAACGCGATTGGGACCAATGTCTACAATTCCAAGGTGTATCTCGAGACGCCGGAGCTCTTTGCCTGGACGCTGACCGTGATCGGACTGAGCCTCCTAATCGAACATGCGATCCGCCGGGCGGTGGAGGCATTTAAAAGCAGGGAGGGAGCAGCATGAGAGTGCGGGACTTGACATTTTCATACGGGAGAAAGATAATATTTGACAGGTACACGCAGGATTTCAGCGCGCCCGTGACATGCATCATGGGACCTTCCGGGACCGGCAAAACGACGCTTCTCTACCTCCTCGCAGGGCTTTATACGCCTTCTTCAGGGGAGATCCTGGACGTGCCGGCTGATCCGGTGATCCTATTTCAGGAGGACCGACTGCTGCCCTGGTTCAATGTCCGGCGGAACCTCCTGCTTGTCTGCGAGGATCAGCGGAAGGTCGAGGATATGCTTCGCGCGGTGGATATCGACGGGGATCTTAAGATCCGCGAGCTCTCCGGCGGCATGGCGCGGCGGACCGCGCTCGCCCGTGCCCTTCTGGCACCGGGCGGATGCCTGCTTCTCGACGAGCCATTTACCGGGATGGACCGCGAGCGGATGCTCTCGTGCGCAGCCCTCATCCGGGAGAAACATGTCCCGACGATCGTCTCGACTCACTCGCCCCTGGAGGCGGAGGCGCTCGGGGCGGAGATCGTATATATTTGAGGCTGGGAGGCGGAAGCTATGAGTGATGGTATGAAAAATGAGGGGTCCAGGGACGGTTCCCGGGGGACGGTTCCTCTGGAAAGTTCCTTTGGAACTTTCCGAGGGAACCGTCCCAAGGGACCGTCCCCAGGGTCCCATTTAGTCCACCCGATCCCGCCGACCTTCGATAAAACGTCAAGGATCCTTGTGCTCGGCAGCTTCCCCTCACCGAAATCGAGGGAGAGCGGCTACTTCTACGGGCACCCGCAGAACCGTTTCTGGCGCATCATCGCGGAACTTTTTGACGAGGAGGTCCCTGTGACGGTGGAAGAGAAGCATGCGCTTCTTCAAGAACACCATATCGCGGCCTGGGACGTGATACAGTCCTGCACGATAAAAGGTGCGTCCGACAGCAGCATCTCGGATGTGATCGTGAATGACTTAAGGCCCATCCTTGAGGGCTCGGAGATCAGGCAGATTTTCGTGAACGGGAAGACCGCTTACAAGTATTTCCGGAAGTACACCGAGCCCCTGATCGGTCGCACGGCCGTCTGCCTGCCCTCGACCAGCCCCGCCAATGCGGCCTGGTCGCTCAGCCGCCTCATTGAAGCATGGGGCGTTATAAAAGAATACACGGAGTGAAGCATGAACTATCTGGGAATGATCCTGAAAATCGCGGCTCTTCTGAGCCTCATAGCCGGCATTGCGGCCCCGGACCCGAGGCTCCCTCTTATCGTTTTGTCGGCCGGTCTCATGACGGCCGGCATTTTTGCGGGAGGACGGACCGCAGGTCCCCCCGGCGGAGAGGGGGAGAAGGTCTCCCTTAAGGACTCGGTTACGATCGCCCGCGTGATTATCGGGGCGATTGCGGCGGGTTTCATTTTCTACGGGGTTTTAAGCGGCGGTTTGCTGCAGGTCATGAACAAAGCGATCAGAATATGTATGGAGTGTATCGGTCTTGGCTGAGATGACGTTAAAAGATAAATGGCAGAGAGTAAGGCCCTCCGGAAGGCGCCTCATGCAGCTTTACAGCGCAGTTCTCTACAATGCGAACGTGAAAGGCTTCGTCAGGGGAAATATCTACACCGGGAACGGCAAGAAGATCTGCGTGCCCGGACTCAACTGCTATTCCTGCCCGGGCGCGATCGGCGCCTGCCCGCTCGGATCCCTTCAGAACTCGCTCGCGACCATGTCGCGGGGGTCTCTTTTCTATGTCGTCGGTACGCTGATGCTGTTTGGCCTCATCCTGGGGCGGACGATCTGCGGCTGGCTCTGCCCGTTCGGGCTCATCCAGGAGCTTCTGAACAAGCTTCCGACCCGGAAAATCAGAAAAAGCAGGGTGACAAGGTGCCTTTCCTACCTCAAATACGTTCTCCTTGTCGTACTTGTCATAGCCGTTCCGGTCCTCATGGGGCTCATTACGGGGCTTCCGGTGCCGGCCTTCTGCAAGTACATCTGTCCGGCGGGGACTCTCGAGGGGGCGGGCGCCCTGCTCGCTCATCCGGCAAATAAAAACCTTTTTAAAATGCTCGGGGCTGTCTTTGCAAATAAGGTCACGATCCTTGTGCTCTTTGTCATCGCCGCCGTCTTCTGCCGGAGAGCCTTCTGCCGGTTTATCTGCCCGCTGGGGGCCATCTACGGCCTCTTTTCCCGGGTGGCAATCATCGGCGTGAAGGTGGATGAGGGAAAATGCACACACTGCGGCGCCTGCGTGCGCGCCTGCCCCATGGACATCCATACAGTCGGGGACCGCGAGTGTGTCCACTGTACCGCCTGCATGAAGGTGTGTCACGAGAAGGCAATCGCCTTAAAAGCGGGTAAAACTACTCTCCTGGGGCCGGAAATTGTGCAAAAAGACGTATCCATGACGAAAAATGTGGTATAATAGCATTTTCAACGGGATCATTACAAGGGACGTTTCTTTCAGCCTCACGGACGGTGCGTTTGCCCTGGCGGTGAAGACGAAAAAAATGACAAACAGCGAAGACACCTACGAGGAGTTCCTAAATCTGTGCATCGATGCGTACACGGTGCCGGAGAGCTGAATAAAAGCCGGGAGGATAGTATGATTCAAAAGCTGATTAACCGCGATTTTTATGATGCCATCGTTCGGTTTGATCTGGATGAGGCGGCACAGGACTATTATTACAAGATCATGAGCACGGAGACCGAGCGGAACGGAAAGAGGGAGAGTATCCGCACGCAGATCCTCCGGACTTACTGCATGCTCTTCTGCGAGGACATGGGCGCCAAACTGGGTCAGATTGCCGGACCTGACGAGGTGGAGGCGACGGCCGACCGTCTTTATATCGGGCGTCCGTCCCTCGATCCTTCCCACTGGTACCGGATGAAGTACCATTTCCCGGTGATTGACGATGACAACTACGACCGCTTCGCGGCTCTGGTTATCGCCGATTTAAATGCCGGCCCCTTAAGGGAGGCTGTGCTGCATAACGGGGACATGCTCCTTGTTGGGGCGGCCGATCCTCTGTATATGACGAGCGATGAGAGAAAGAACCAGGAGATCAGAACGATCTCTATCGGGGTGAATGAAAAATGAGAATACTGGCAGCCGACAGCAGTGAAGATAATCTGAGTAAGATCCGGGAGATACTGACCAGGCTTTTTCCTGACGCGGAGCTCCTCTGCTTCCGGAATGCGCCTCTCGCTCTGGCAGCCGCCAGAGAGAAGGAAATCGACGTGGCATTCCTCGAGGCTGATATGCCGGAGCTTTCGGGTCTTGATCTGGGGTTGTATCTCAAGGAGCTGTATCCGCTCGTGAACCTCATTTACATGTCGGATTCGAAAGACTACAGCTTCGAGGCCATCAGCCTGCGCGCGAGCGGCTACATGCTGAAGCCGGTCGGGCAGGACCAGGTGGCACTGGAGATGAGCGAGCTCCGGCATCCGGAAGAGCAGAAAAAGCACAAGCGTGTGTTCGCGCAGACTTTCGGAAACTTCGAACTCTTTGTCGACGGAAAGACCGTGCAGTTCAAGTACAACCGCACCAAGGAGATTGTTGCGATCCTGATCAACAACCGAGGCGCCCAGACGACCAACGGAGAGATCATCGCCAATCTGTGGGAGGACGACGGCGACCCCGAAAAGAAGGCATCCTACCTCGGAAACCTCCGCCAGGACCTCCAGAATACCCTTAAAAAGCTCAGGGTGAACGACATCATCGTGAAGCAGCGGGGCAGCATGGCGATCGCAGTCGACAAGATCGAGTGCGACCTCTTTGACTGGCTTGAGAAGAAGAAAGAGTCAAAATACAATTATACGGGCGACTACATGAACCAGTACAGCTGGCCGGAGTTTTTCCACGCCGAGCTGGATGAGATCAGCTACGCCCTCTACGACGATTAAAATCCGCGAAAAAAGACCGGTTCCCGCAAACGGAGCCGGTCTTTTCATTTTCCGGATCAGAGGACAACCGCGCCTTCCGGAGTCAGCTCATTGTTCTCGTCCAGCCAGACGCTGACGGAACCGGCCTCGACGAAGAAATTGCCGTAGCCCAGCCGGTTGATGCGGACACGCTTATCGCTGTGGCCCAGGGCATCGTAGAAGGTCTTTCCGGCGTGCTCGCGGCCGACGTACATCCGGCGGTGGAATTTGCCGCCCGTGGAAATGAGAACCGCCAGCCCGTATTTCTCCCGGGTCCAGCCGATGCAGCGGGGATCGTCGAAGTAGTCGTTCTGCTTCCCGTAGGCATAGAGGCGGCGTATGAGCAGCATGGTCTCAAGGTCGGCGCCGACCGGAGGGATATTGTCGTGCGGGATCCCGTAGAGGTCACCGTAGAATACACAGGGGTAGCCGTTCTCACGGAGCAGGATCAGGGCGTATGCCAGCGGCCGGAACCAGGGTTTGATCGGGGAGGCCAGGGACTGGCCGGGCTGCGTGTCATGGTTGTCCACAAACGTGACCGAATGGATCGGATTCCGCTCGGTCAGGGTGTCTTTGAAAATGAACCGCAGATCGTACCGGTCGGGATTGTAGGACGCGTCGCAGAGATGAAAATGCAGCGGCACGTCGAAAAGGCTCATCTGGTAATCAGTATGCTCAAGATAGGCAGTCAGCTTGTTGACATCGCCGCTCCAGTACTCGCCGACGGCGAAGAGGTTGCGGCCGGTCTTCTCGCGAAGGAAGGAGAGCCATTCGCGGTAGAAGCCCGCATCGATATGCTTGACGGCGTCGAGACGGACACCGTCCATCTCGGTCATGTCCTCGTACCAGGCGCCCCAGCGGTTGAGCTCGTCGGTGACTTCGGGGATCTTCTGGTCGATATCGGCCCCCATGAGATAGTCGAAGTTGCCGAACTCGTTGTCCACTTCCTGGCTCCATTCATGGCCTTTGAGCTTTAAGATGGGGCTGCCGGGCGGGTTTTCATTTCTCACACCGGAGAAATAGCGATGGTCCCAGGTGAAATCGGAGTACTGGCCGCCGCGGCCTTCGAAATTATAGATGGTCTCGGCCTTTGCGACGTGGTACTCGGGGTCGAGCTCATAGTTGCGGTTGTCGGGGCTCACCCGGACCGCCTCGACCTCCTCCGTATCGTCGGCACCAAGCTTGTGGTTCAATACGATGTCCGGATAGACGTGGAGGCCGGCCTCGTGGCAGGCGTGGATCGCGGCCTGGTATTCGTCCTTTGTCCCGTATTTGGTGCGGACGGTGCCCTTCTGGTCAAATTCTCCGAGGTCATAGACGTCGTAGACCCCGTAGCCGACGTCCTCTGTCCCGTTCATGCCCTTGTAGGCGGGCGGCGTCCAGATCGCGGTGAAGCCCATGGATTCGAGGAGGGCTGCATTTTCCGCAAGCTGTTTCCAGAGGGTTCCGTCGGAGGGAAGATACCACTCGAAATACTGCAGGATCGTTCCGTTGCGCGTGAAGGAATTGTAGTAGGCGACCAGAAAGTCGGTGCCCGCGTGGCCGTAGCCTTCGCGGTTCATATCGCTGTAGACGTCTGTCACGGTGTTGAGGACGGAGAGATTCAGGTGCCGGGCGGCGGCATCCTCCCGGGCGGTCTGAAAATCCGCCAGCATGTGGCGGACCGTGAGCTCGCTGCTCGGAGCAACACCCGGTTTGTTCTCAAGGGAGAGAACGGTGTCCCTGGTGGTCATAAGCTCATCGGCCATGAGAGAGAAGAGGGTATTCTTGTCAAGGCGGGCATTTCCGCTGTAGGCCATGGATTCCGTAAGGCCGCTCAGGATGCCGGCTGTGGCGATCTGCATGGCCATCTTCATCTGCTGGGCAGCAGCGGAGTCGCCGACATACGTGATCTTGCTGCCGAGGTGCATGAGGAAGGGCGTGACGGCGCGGCATACCTCCTCGTCGCCGCCAAGCATGAAGCTTAAGGTCCCGTCCTCCGCGTCCCTGATACCGCCGGTGAGCGGGGCTTCGACGGCTTTGATATTTCGGTCGGCTGCCGCCTCATAGATTCTGGAAGCCAGCTCCGGACTTTTGGTGGTCATGTCGATGATGGTGCAGCCCTCGGGGGCGGTCTCGATGATTCCGCCTTCGCCGAAATAGAGCTCCTCGGTCTCTGCGGCGTGCGTCACCGCCGAGAGGATGAGGCCGGCGTCCTTCACCCCATCCGTGATGGTTTCGGCCCAGAGGGCACCTTTTTCAATCGCCTCGTCGGCCTGGTATTTTGTCTTGTTATATACAGTCACCTGATAGCCGGCGTCAAGGAGCCGGAGCAGCATGGGAGCTCCCAGAGCGTTGACGCCGATGAATGAAATTCTATCCATCAGAAGGGTCCTCCTTCTTTTATTTCTTTAATAATACCCCTATATTTTACCACAGACGGGCGGAATTTACAAATAAGGCGGGGGAAGAGAAGTTCATTTTATTGATACTTGCCAAAAGCTGCATTTGATTCTATACTGAAACTATCAATAAGAAGGAGGTACTTATATGTCTTACGATCTTGGTGATGACAATCTGAACAAAGCGAAGGAGATAATCGACAGCGGAATTGACAAGGCTCAGGACGTTCTCCGGGACTCCTCGAAGGTTGACGAGGTGCTTTTTGCGGTGGCAAAGAAGCTTGAAACCGTTCCGACCGCCGGGCCGATCCTCGCGGATGCGCCGAAAATGATCTCGATGGTGAAGGCCTACATCAGCAAGGAATATACGGAGATATCGCCGAAGGTGATCATCTCTCTGGTGGCGGCCTTTATCTACTTTGTGAAGGGAATCGACCTGATTCCTGATTTCATTCCGATCATCGGAAGGGTCGACGACCTCGCGATCCTCGGGGCGGCCCTTAAGATCTGCGAGCCGGAGCTTCTTGCCTTTGAGCAGTGGAGAGAGAACGGAAAAGAGACAGTATAAACGGAGACGGAGAGCATGAGAAGAAAAATAGTAGTACATCTCATGAGCATTGCGATGGTGATCGCTCTTCTTGCGGGCTGCGGAGGTTCGGCCGCAGGGACGGCAGGCAAGGCTGAGAGTATAGCCGCGGAGAAGAAATCCATTGACGGATGGACCGAAGGTTCGGCTGTCATGGAGTCCGTCATGAACTATGTGCAGGCGGCTTCGGATGAGTCTTCGGACGCCTATGTCGCGCCGGAGGACAGGATCGCCGTGTTTGACTTTGACGGAACCCTGTTCGGGGAGCTGTTCCCGACCTATTTTGACGAATGGCTGCTGATCCACAGATGCCTGCACGATGAGACCTACGAGGCGCCGGCGGAAATAAAAGAATACGCCGCCGCCCTGGAGGAAGCCTACATCAATGACCTTCCCGAGCCGGAGTCGGATCTCTCGGCGGGCCAGTGCAGCGCGGAGGTCTTCGCGGACCTGACCGTGGAAGAATACAGGGACTATGTCCGGGCCTTCATGGAGACGGAGGCCTTCGGGTTTGACGGGATGACCTACGCCGAGGGGTTCTACCGGCCGATGAAGGCGCTCGTTGAGTATCTCACCGAAAATGGATTTACGGTGTTTATCAGCAGCGGATCCGAGAGAGCTCTCGTACGGGAGCTGATCGAGGGGAATCTCAATCAGTGGATTCCGTCCTGGCAGGTGATCGGGAGCACATTTTCCTATGCGGCGACCGGCCAGGGCGACAAGGACGGCCGCAAATACGACCTTGCGAAGGACGATGAGGTCTTCTTTGCCGGGAAGCTGGTGACGAAGAACCAGAAGACCAACAAGGTGTTCGCGATCATCAATGAGATCGGGAAAGCTCCGGCGCTCGTCTTCGGAAACAGCTCGGGGGACCTTGCGATGGCGCAGTACGCCATGCAGAACGGCGGAAAGGCCTACATGCTCCTCTGCGACGACACGGAGCGCGATTACGGGAGCCTTGAGACGGCCGAAAAGTTCAAGGGCCAGTGCGATGAGATGGGGATCGAGACGGTCTCGATGAAGAATGATTTTGCGACGATCTACGGAGAAAAAGTCGTGAAGACAGGAAAGACGGAGGCGCTTGCGCCGGCGGCGTGAGATTAACGGAAATGGGGTCGATCTTTGACTGATGGAAGAGGGAGCGAAAGCTCCCTTTTTTCATTTCCATACCTGCCTCTTTTTGCTATAATAGAGTAAGATTCCCATGAGAGCGAGGTGCTTACGGTATGGATTTTCGGGAACTCACCTATATAACAGCCGTCGCGGACGAGCGCAGCGTGACGGAGGCGGCGAAGCGGCTTTACATTTCCCAGCCCTCCCTTAGCTATATTCTGACGAAAACCGAGCAGGAGCTCGGCGTGAAGCTCTTTGACCGCAAAAAAACACCCCTGACCCTGACCTATGCGGGGGAGGTCTATGTGGAGCACGCAAAGGAGATCCTGCGGATCCGCGACAATATGAAGCGGGAACTCTCCGACATCGGACACGGGCAGAAGGGCAGGATCAACCTCGGCATCCCGAACGAGCGGGCCGGCTATATGCTCGCGAAAGTGATGCCGCTCTTCAAGGAGCAGTACCCGAATATCGAGATACACCTTGTGGAGTCGCGCTCGGCGGAGCTGGTGAGAAACCTCCTGAACGACAAGATCGGGTTCTGCGTGATCCCCGGAGACCGGGGCGATCTGCCGGTCGGGCTGACCGCGGAGAAGATCTATGAGGAGAACTTCTTTATCGTGGCGGGTGAAGGCGTAATTCCGGAGGAGGCGCTCGAACGGGAGGAGACGCCGGAAGGACCAAGGCCGGTTAAACACATGTCCCGGGTGGGGATCCCCATGTGCCGGACGCAGCTGGAAAATCTTAAAAATAAACCCTTCATCATCGTGAACGAGGGGACGTTCCTCAGAAAGAGGATCGACAAGACGTTCAGGCTGGCGGGGTTCTACCCGAAGGAGATCATGGAGGTGACCAACGCCCTCTCGGCGGTGCAGCTCGCGGCGGCAGGGATCGGCTACACGATCGCCCCGGAGAGAGCGATGCTCGCGCTGGGAGGGTTCGAGAAGTTCAACTGCTATCTCTACGGGGAGCGGCAGGACTTCTGGGACGTGAGCGCGGTCTACCGCGAGGATGTGTACCTCGATAAGGCGGAGCGGACGCTGATCGATATGATGAAGGATGTGTTCGGCAGCAGAAAATGATATCATACATCGTAAAAAATGACTCCATTGTGACAAAACTGTCATAATGGAGTCATTTCAGATTCACCTTCCTTTACTATTATTGAATCATAAAGTTGCACCTGAAAACAATAACAGTATTGGGAGGTAAAAAAATGGTTGCTGCTGTCGGTTTTATCATGATCATCGTGATCGTAACGCTTCTCTTAAAGGGCAAGATGTCTCCGATCGTCGTGCTTGTCGTCGTTCCCGCCATCGCGGCGCTGATCCTCGGACTCCTTGCTCACGAGGATTCGGCGGGGCAGCAGTGGTATCTCGACAACGGGATACTGGATGAGATAAAGACGGCGGAAGCGTAAAAAGGAAGGGGAGTCCGGGAGGGCTCCCTATATTTATGCAATTTAACTACGAAAACTAAAAAATTCGAGAAATATGTAGAAAATATATATAAAAATATGGTATACTTCAGATATCAGTTTTTGTTCGGCCGCTCGGCAAAAGAATTTCCAGAAGGAGGGATAGACAATGCAGCAAAAGAAAAAATTAGCCTTATCCACACAGATTTTCATCGCGCTCGTGCTGGCAATCATCGCCGGCATCGCGCTGACCGGCAACCCGGGCATCGCAAACAGCTACATTAAACCGTTCGGTACGATTTTCCTGAATCTCATTAAGTGGATCGTCACCCCGCTGGTATTCTTCTCCATTATGGCCGGCGTGGTCTCCATGCGGGATATCAAGAAGGTCGGCGCGATCGGCGGCACGACAGTCATCTACTACATGTGCACGACAGCTTTTGCGGTATCCATAGGCCTCGTGTTCGCAAACCTCTTCAAGGGGATCTTCCCGGTACTGTCCACCTCAGACCTCACCTATGAGCCGTCCGCGACAACCGTCAACTTCATGGATACGCTGGTCGGGATATTCCCGTCCAACTTCTTCGCGCCATTTGTAAATGCAAACATGCTCCAGATCATCGTCGCCTCCCTGATCATCGGCTTCGCGCTGATCCTGATCTCCGACGGTGACGACAGGACGGAGTTCAAGGCCGTCGAGGTGCTGAACGAGACCTGCATGAAAGCGATGGAGATGATCATCAAGCTTTCCCCGATCGGTGTCTTCTGCCTGCTCTGCCCGGTCGTCGCCGAGAACGGTCCCGCGGTCCTGGGTTCCCTCGCTAAGGTCCTTCTGATCGCCTATCTCTGCTACATTCTGCATGCGGTGGTCGTCTACTCGCTCTCCGTCAAGGTGCTCGGCAACTTAAGCCCGGTCGAGTTCTTCAAGGGTATGATGCCGGCGATCATCATGGCCTTCTCCTCGGCTTCCTCCGTCGGAACGCTCCCGATCAACATGGAGTGCTCTCAGAAGCTCGGCGCCGACAAGGAAGTCACCGCGTTCGTCCTTCCGCTCGGCGCGACCATCAACATGGACGGAACCGCCATCTATCAGGGCGTCTGCGCGGTCTTCATCGCATCCTGCTTCGGCATCCAGATGACCTTCGGCCAGATGCTGACGATCGTCCTCACCGCGACGCTGGCCTCCATCGGAACCGCAGGTGTCCCGGGTGCGGGCATGGTCATGCTGGCGATGGTTCTTCAGTCTGTCGGTCTTCCGGTCGAAGGTATTGCGCTTGTCGCGGGTGTTGACCGTATCTTTGATATGGGCCGCACGGTTGTCAATATCACCGGCGACGCCTCCTGCGCGATCGTGGTCTCCGAGATGCAGAGAAAGAAAGCCAGAAAGTGATTGCATAAAAGTTTAAAATGCCGGCTCGGCGTAAAGCGGGCCGGCATTTTTTTGAGAACAGACTGCCTGCCGGCCGGCGGAGGAAAACATGCAGGTAAAATCAATCGATGAGATACTTGAGCACATGAGTCTCAGGGACAGGATCGGCCAGATGATGTGCGTGTCCTTCCGCATCTGGACGGAAGCAGAGAAGAGCGCCGAAAACACGGTGGAGAACGCGGAGAAGGAAGTTAAGGAGATCAATATAACGGAGCTGAACGATGAGCTGCGCGGTTTTCTTAAAGAGTACCATCCGGGAGCGGCGATCTTCTTCTCTGAAAATTTTAATGACCCTGAACAGACACTGAGGCTTACCGCCGACATGCAGACTGCCATGACAGGGTCCGGCGGAGTGCCGCTCATAATCAGCACCGACCAGGAGGGCGGCTTCATCTCCCGCGTATCCTACGGGACGAGCGGTCCGGGAAGCATGGCTATTGCCGCGACCGGGAATCCGGAAAATGCAAAGCGGATGGGCGCCATTTACGGAGAGGAGCTCTCTCTTCTGGGAATCAACACCGATTACGCACCGGTGATGGATATCAATAATAACTATCTGAATCCGGTGATCGGGATCCGTTCATTTTCAGATGATCCGGAGACGGTTTCCGCGTACGGTCTCGCCTTCATGGAGGGGCTGAGAGAATCCGGCACGATCGTGACGCTGAAGCACTTTCCGGGCCACGGCAGCACGGATACGGACAGCCACACCGGGTTTCCGAAGATCGAGAGCTCCTATGAGGAGCTTAAGCAGTTCGAGCTGATTCCCTTCCAAAAGGCAATCGATGCGGGAGCGGACATGATCATGACCGCCCACATCCAGTATCCGAACATTGAGAAGGAGACATATGCATCGGCATCAACCGGCGAGCAGGTCTATCTGCCGGCGACCATGAGCCGCACGATCTTAACGGATATACTCCGGGGCGACATGGGGTTTCAAGGGGTTGTCGTGACCGATGCGCTCGGTATGGCAGCCGTCGCGGACAATTTCTCAAAGGAAGATACAATAACCATGGCCGTAAGCGCCGGCGCAGACATGCTGCTTCTTCCTGTCGTGATGAACAAAAAAATCTTCTATGAAGATAAAGAGATGATCGATGCGGCTCTTAAGCTCGCGGAGGAGGGAAAAATTTCGCCGGAGCGCATCGATGAATCGGTGCGCCGCATCCTGACGCTCAAGGAGAAGCACGGACTTCTCTCCGTGGATGACTATGAGGTCACCGATGAGCAGATCGGCGCGGCTGTGAGCGGTGTCGGGAGCGCCGAGAACCGGGAGGCTGCGTGGAGGATCGCCGGGGAGGCGCTCACTCTTCTGAAAAATGAAAACAGCGCCTTCCCGATTAACCTCAAGCCCGGCGGGAAGACGCTCATCCTCTTCTCGAACTCCGCCGCCAGCCGGGTCGGTGCGGGAGAGCTCGCAAAGAAGCTGCTGGCGGAAGAGAATCTTATCCCGGAAGGGGCGGAAATCAACGTGCTTGTCAGCACGAAAGACAACGAGGAAGAGTGCGTCAGGGCTGCGCTCGAGGCGGACCATCTGGTGCTTGTGCACCGCATGAATACCGCAGCCGATATCGACGCGGCCATAGGGAGCGGATTCTCGGCAGCCGTGTTTGACCGCATCATCAGTGAGAGGCATGCAGCGGGCGGACAGGCGGTACTTATTTCCTGTCATCTGCCCTACGACGCGGTGCGGTTCACGGATGCGGATGCAATCCTCCTCACATACGGAGCGTCCCTCATGAGGGAGGTTCCTCCGGAGACCGGCAGGGGAAGCGCCTGTATGCCGAACCTTCCGGAAGGGCTTCTTGCCTGCTTCGGGAAGGGTGAAATAAAGGGTCAGCTTCCGGTAAAACTGCCGGTAGAAATTGAGAAATAAAGGACAAAAGGTTTTTGCAGATGAAAAAATCAGTAACAAAAAAGGCGAAGACAATCGATCGGATCATTATCGCCGTGCTGCTTGTCATGGCGGTCGGAATTGCCGCATTTTCCTTCCCGGTCCGGGAGCGGGGCGATGCTGGCGAAGCTGCCTCCGAGGTGAGCTGCAAGGATTATAACGGGAAAAAGATCGGTATTCTGACCGGGACAAATCTGGAGCAGATGAGCTTTGAGTATTTCCCGGACAGCGAGTACCTGTATTTTGACGGGTATCCGAATATGAACGCCGCCCTCGAAAACGGCATGATCGACGCATTCCTGGGCGACGAGCCGGCACTTAAGAGCATCCATGCCGCAAGGCCCGGGATCGATTATATAAGGGAGCGGCTCACGGACAACAGGTATTCATTTGCCTTCCGCAAAAATGATCCCGCCGAGAAGAAGCTCCGCGATGAGTTCAACGAGTTCCTTCGCGGTCTCAAGGCGGACGGCACCTACGATGCGATCGACGCGCTCTGGTTCGGGATCGACGAGGAGAAGAAAGTTGTCGACATGTCCGACCTGACGGGAGAGAACGGGACGATCCGTGTGATCACCACCTCGACGGACGAACCGTTCTCCTACATAAAGGACGGAAAACATGTGGGCTACGACATCGATGTCGCCGCGCGGTTCTGCCGCGCCGCCGGGTACGCGATGGAGATCATCGACGTTGATTTTCAGGCGCGTATTCCGGCACTGGAGTCCGGCCAGGGAGAATTTACGACGACGATGAACGTGACGCCCGAGCGCGAGGAGGCGGTTCTCTTCTCGGAGCCCGTCAGCGAGGGAGGCGTTGTCGTGGCGGTCAGAGCGGCGGACCTTAACGGCGGAGAGAGAGAGGAGGACAACAGAAACTTCCTTCAGAAGATCGCCGACAGTTTCGAGAAGACCTTCATCCGGGAAAATCGCTGGAAGCTGATCCTTCAGGGCGTCGGCACGACCTGCCTCATCACGGTTCTCTCAGGACTTCTGGGCAGTGTGCTTGCATTTCTCATCTGCATTTTCCGCCGCACGGAGAGCGGGCTTGCCGACCTCATCTCCAATATATTTGTCCGGGTGATGCAGGGCACGCCGATGGTGGTTGTCCTCATGATCCTCTACTATGTCTTCCTCGGAAGGATGGGAATGAAAGCCGTCTGGGTGGCGGTCATCGGATTAGCACTGAACCTTGGCGCTTACGGCTCCGAGATCATGCGGTCCGGCATAGACAGCATCGACAAGGGACAGATGGAGGCCGCACTTGCCCTCGGCTTTACGGAGAGGCAGGCGTTCTTTGATTTTGTATTTCCCCAGGCGGCCGTTCATTTTCTGCCGGTGCTGAGGGGAGAGCTGATCTCCCTCTTGAAGAGCACGGCGGTCGTGGGCTACATTTCCATTCAGGATCTCACCAAGATGAGCGATATCATCCGAAGCAGAACCTATGAAGCGTTTTTCCCGCTGCTTGCGACGGCCCTCATCTATTTTGCCCTTGCATGGCTCATAACCAGGTTTATGAAATTTCTGCTCGGAAGGGTTGACAGGAGAGAGAAAAAAAGCACACGTAAGAAGGAGGTGAGCGTCTCATGAGCCTGATTAAGATAGAACATCTCCGCAAGGAATACCCGAACGTTACCCCGCTAAAAGATGTCTGCTGCGAGATCAACAAGGGAGAGATCATCTCGGTCATCGGGCCCTCCGGAACGGGAAAATCGACGCTGCTCCGCTGCCTCAACCGGCTGGAAGAGCCGACATCCGGAACGATCACGATGAAGGGAAGCGTCGTCACCGATCCGAAATGCGACATCACGCGCGTACGCCGAAAGATGGGTATGGTCTTCCAGTCATTCAATCTCTTCAACAACCTGACCGTCCTAGAAAATGTCACAGCAGGCCCTGTGAAGCTTCTTAAGATGGACAAAACGCAGGCTGAAAAGGAGGGAATGCAGCTACTTAAGCGCGTCGGGCTGGAAGATAAAGCCGGGAGTTATCCGGATGAGCTCTCGGGCGGCCAGAAGCAGCGCGCCGCGATTGCGAGGGCGATTGCGATGAAGCCGGAGATCATGCTCTTCGACGAGCCCACCTCTGCGCTTGATCCGACGATGGTCGGGGAAGTCCTGGCCATCATAAAGGCTCTGGCGGATGAGGGGATGACAATGATGATCGTCACCCATGAAATGAAATTCGCGAAGGACGTCTCGACAAGGGTCTTCTACATGGATGAGGGGGGAATCTACGAGGAGGGAACCTCCGCGGAGATATTTGATCACCCCAAAAAGGAAAAGACCCGGGCCTTTATCAGACAGATCAGAAAGATGGAGCTCACGATCTCCTCGTTCGATTTCGACTATTCCGGGATCGTCGCAAAGATTGAGCGCTACGCCCAGACGGCCATGCTGGATTCGTATGCCCGCCGGAATCTCATGCTGACCTTCGATGAGATCTTCATGGAGGACCTCATCATCACCTTAAGGCAGGATCCTCTGATTTTGCCGATTTTCATGAAGGCGGAGTATTCGGAGAAGGACAAGGCTCTCTCGGTCGAATATACCTGGAACGGCGAGCGGTTTGATCCGGTCCGGGAAGGGAACGACCTGTCCGCGCGGATCCTGACAAGTGTGGCCAGGGACATCCGGTACAGCTATGACGGCAGAAATCATGTGCATATTTCATTCTAACTATTCAGCACCCCATTCGCAGCCGCTGCGCGGCTTGCTCATGTGGCGGGGCAGAGGCGCTTCGCGCCTTGTCCGCCCCGGAAAAGAGAACCGCTTTTGGTCGGAACGCAAGCGTCCCGACCTGCAGGACGGTCTCTTTCCCGGGTGCTGAATAGTTACATTTCATTTTAAAAGACTGAAATTCATTTACTCAGAATTCTTTTTTCTGCATGATGCGGACGCTCAGAGAGAGGGAGACAGCGAATATAAGGACGGCGAGGATAAAGATGAGGCAGACAGCCATCGGGAAGCTGAGGCCGGAGGCCATTTTCTCCACAAGGGCAGGCGCTTCCGGCAGAAACCGGATCCCGGCGGCAAGCAGAGCAAAAAAGACACCGTAGATCACGAGGAGGTACATGCGGCCCTTCTCGGCGCCCCACTTCAGCTCCACGGGGATGCAGCAGGAGAGAAGGATGAGGAGCAGCGGGAGAAACACAAGAGCGGTGGACAGTTCCTTGATCGAAGTGCCGAATTCGCTCTGCATGAGGCTGATGATGAGCTTTACCACTGCCGCAAAGATCCATCCGGCAAAGCCGCATATCATACTGAAGAGATATTTTCCTGCCGCATAGTCCCGGCGGGTTGCCGGAAGAGACATGAGGAAGGGCAGGCAGTTGTCATACTCATCATACGCGATCGTACTGAAAGAGACGATGCCCATGAGCATTGTGACCCAGCCGACAGCAAAGAGCGTGCCCTCCATGGTAAAGGACATAAAGACGGTGAGAACGGCCAGAAGCACAAAGAAGTTTTTTCGCTGCATGAGCAGATGAAAATCTTTAACAAGAAGTCCCTTCATCGTTTATCCCTCCTTTGCAAGCATGATAATGAGATCGTCGACATTTCCGGCTTCCATGACGATCTCCGGATAATTTTCGGCGTAAAACTGACGCTGGTTTGTAAGACAGGCATAACCGTAGGGCTCTTTTCTGACGGACAGAAGATACTGACGGTCGATTGTCTCATACATGGCAGGCGTAAGCTTCATGAGCGCGTAGTCGGAGATGATAACGTCGGTCTCCTCATGAAGAATGATCTTTCCGTCATGAATCATGCAGATGTCGTCGCACAGACCTTCAAGGTCCGAGGAGATGTGAGAGGAGATCAGCATGCTGCGGCCCGGATCCTCCGCGAGATAGCTTCTGAGCATGTCGAGCACTTCATTTCTTGCGACAACGTCAAGGCCGGCGGTCGGTTCATCGAGAATGAGGAGCCTGGCCTTGTGGGAGCAGGCGATGAGCACCCGCAGGCGGGCCTTCATGCCGGTGGAATATTCCCGGATGCGTTTCTCCATGGGAAGCCTGCATTTTTTGCAGGCGGCAATAAATGCCTCTTTGTCAAATGTTCTGTACATGCTGCCGAGGATCGCGGTGATATCTTTAAGCGACAGATAGCCTGAAAATCCGGAGTCGGAGAAGGCGACGCCGATATTTTCCTTGTCCTCCGCGGTAAAACGGGCAGGATCCCTGCCGAAAACCGTAACTGACCCTGCGTCGGGGCTGATCAGCCCGAGAATCGCCTTGATGGTGGTGCTCTTGCCGGCTCCGTTGCGGCCGACAAGTCCGGTCACGTGCCCTTCGGGCAGGGAGAAGCTGAGGTTCAGCTGAAAGTCTCCGTATGATTTTTTGAGACCGTTTATCTCAATCATGACATATCCTCCAATAAAATGGCAATCACTTCGTAGATTTCTTCCCTGGTCATCCCGGAGGCCCTGACACTCTCGAGCGCCTCCGCAAGTTTAGCCTCGGCTGCCTGACGCCTCGCCTCCGCGGCAAGCCCGGTATCAGTGGCCGCCACAAAACTGCCTTTTCCGTGAACCGTGACGATGAAATGTTCTTCCTCCAGCTTGTCGTAGGCTTTCTTCACGGTGAGAGCGCTGATCCTGAGTTCCGCGGCGAGGCTCCTTACGGACGGAAGGGCGTCTCCTTCCTTCAGCTCTCCGCCGATAATCCCGGATTTGATCCGGTCCATCAGCTGTTCATAGATGGGAACCATGGAAGAGTTGTTCAGAATAATATGCATCTTATCCCTCCTTCTGATAAACAGTATATAACAGTATATAACACATGTCAACAGTTATATTGGAAGATTTGAATTTATCCGGGGACTTGTGTAAAAAGAACAAATACAGCTGATATTTTACTGAATTTATGCTATAATAGATTATTGAAGGCGCTTCTCTGAAACTGAAAAATATCGCAGCTAAAAACAAGTATTAAAAAGGAGACATCATGAGAAAACAAATTGCTTTGACCTTAATAACGATACTTTCCGTACTGCTTCTTGCATCCTGCGAGACTTCGAAGTCAGAATTTACGAGCAACGCGCTCAACGATACCCAGGTGACATTTTCGGCGGAAACGGCCGATGAGGAAGCGTCGCTCACGGCAGGCCCTCTTGTGCTTGAAGAGGCCGGCTCCATCGCTGCCTCCGCAGACCTGACCGAAGGATCGATCCGCATCGAGGTCTTTAAGGCGGCGGAAGGAGAGGATGCTGAAACGGAAGGCGAAGCAATCATGACCGGTGACTTGATTAACGGCGAAAGCGCGACGGGAACCTTTGAACCCGGACGATATGTCGTGAAAGCGACGGTTCTCAAGAAGGCAACCGGCAGCGTTACGGTCAAAATCGAATAAAGCTCCATAAAGAAATCGCCCGGCTTTGCGCCCAATGTCATTAAGTTAACATTGGTTCCGATAAAAATGAATCAAAGAGGATGTTGGAATAGTTCCTTCATCCTCTTTTTTCTATGTTAA
>ODAJ012036441.1_pt1 | contig 21650 bp, 24 predicted proteins | sample 1539241 | NCBI WGS metagenome assembly ODAJ01 (sample SAMN02144231, study PRJEB22623) | gut metagenome | biome: sheep rumen | host: Ovis aries | place: New Zealand | reverse complement strand
TAGATATTATAGTTCATTACCTAACTTAATTGATAAATGATTCAACCCATCTATTTTTTTAATTGAAATCTACGAAGTAAATAAAATCATGTACATTCTGAGAATAAACTTAAGTTTCACATTATTACAATAGTTTATTACTCAATAATGAAAAAAACTGTACAGAAATTACATAAGAGCACCAATTCCACAAATCAGATAATATAATAGTAAATTCATGCCAAAGAAAAATAAATATAACATTAACGAAGTTACATGATTAATTTTCGTTTTCTGAATAAACAATATACCTGAGTAGTATGTTAAAGGGAATTATATTTTCCGAAAAGATTATGGGAAAAATCATATGAATTAATTGACCTATTCTAAAATCATTTTATTAATATATGATTTAATCAACAGCCCCCTGAAAAAAATTATAATAAAATAAATATATTGGAAAAACATATTATATACTAATAGATTAAGAATAATTAATAATAATTTTAGGTGAATGTTAATGAAGGCAATTATACTTACAGCAGGTGAAGGAACCAGAATGCGTCCTTTAACCACTACAAGACCAAAAACAATGCTTATTACCGGTGGAAAACCGTTAATTCAGTATAACATAGAATCACTGAGAGATGCAGGAATCAAGGACATTACATTGGTTGTTGGATATAAAAAAGAAGTAATCGAAGAATACTTCGGTGACGGTAGCGACTTTGGCGTGAACATCAACTATGCAGTTCAGGATGGACAGCTGGGTACTGCACATGCTATTGGAAGTGCTGAAAAATTTATTGATGAAAGTTTCATCGTCCTGAATGGAGATATAATCGTAAGTTATGATCTTATCAGAAATTTAATTGAAAAATACGCTACAAGAACAAGTAACAATGTAAAAAGTGTAATGACACTTATTAATGTGGATGATCCATCAAATTATGGTGTTGTATCGATGGTAAACGATCAGATTAAGGAGATTGTTGAAAAACCTGCCGAAGGTGAAGCACCAAGTAATCTTGCCAATGCTGGTATATACCTGTTCAGTACGGAAATATTTGATGCCATTAAAAAAACAGAATTATCAGAACGTGGTGAATATGAAATAACCGATTCACTGGATATTGAATTGAAAGAAGGATGGGAAATTTTAGGTCTTATCTCCAATGAAAAATGGATGGACGTAGGAAGACCTTGGGAACTTCTCAGCTGTAATCATGACTTCCTAGAAAAGATGGAAGAAAGTATAGAAGGTGAAATAGAAGATGGAGTAACCATACATGGCCCGGTACATCTTGGTAAAAACAGTATAATCCGTTCCGGCTGTTATATCCAAGGACCTGTATTTATTGGTGATAACTGTGATGTGGGACCGAACACGTATCTTAGACCATTTACCTGCCTATGCAACAACGTCGATGTGGGTAATGCCGTTGAGATTAAAAACAGTATCATCATGGACAATACCAACGTCAATCATTTGTCTTATGTGGGAGATTCAGTTATTGGTGTTGACTGTAACCTTGGTGCAGGTACTAATCTGGCAAATCTCAGATTTGATGATAAGCATGTGAAAGTTACCGTTAAAGGTAAAAGGGTTGACTCCGGACTCAGAAAGTTAGGTGCCATATTCGGTGATGGCGTTAAAACCGGTATAAATACCAGTGTAAATCCTGGTGTTAAAATAGGTAATGGTACGTTTATCAATGCAGGTTGTGTGATATATGAGGATATAGAATGCAACTGTCTGGTAACAACCAATACTAATTTAATCGTTAAGAAAATTAAAAAGGAAGAAAAATAAGTATTATTCCTTTGATTATTTCTCATTTAATCCAAAAGTAGATTTCATTTCTACTTCCATCTCTTTTTTTTAGATTTTTGCCCAATATCATTCTTTAATTCGTTTTTTTTGATTCTTCAAACTTGATTAACCACCGGTATAATCCTTTATTATAGTGGTGGTGGTATTGTTTTCAGTTTTTGTGGTTATGTTCATATTTCTACAGTTTTCCGCATCTATTGTTATATAATGGGAGTGATTCATTGTCTTATTAGCGTTTGGATTGTCAGTATGTGCCATATATTTGGTCAAGTCACTGTTTTCATTGAGATTATCTATTATCTGCATACCGTTTGTTGAAAATGCCAATGTTATTATCATGAGAACCAGCAGAAATGTTGTAGCCGCGTAATCCTTTTTTGAGTTATTCTCCAGATAGTTCTTTGGTCCTGTGAATGTGGTGTTTTTAATGGGATATAACAGTTTGCACCCATTTTTTGATAGAAGCGAGATGAATATTGTCGCTGTGTATCCTACCATCAGTGGTATTGTTATGCTGGGATATTCAAGTGTAAATGCCATCAGTGGTACATACAAAAGCAGTGTATGCTTGTAGTCTGAGGGCAGCATCAGGTTTATCTGTGTTGCAATTACTGCAATCAGTATTCCTGTATAAAGGTTGGGAAGTTGCAGCATGTATGAAATGATGGAGTATAATATTACTGCCGTTAGTACTTCGTTTATCTTGGTCATCTTATCTCCTCGTTAATCCGGGCTTTATCTTGTTATGTAGTATATTGTCCTGTACATCAATAGTGTAAACCATAATGTATTTACAAGGTAGTTAATTATGCTTAACTGCAGTCTTAAAAAGAATAAAAATATGAATAGTGACAGCAAAAGTAGTAATGGATAGGTGATGTTTACGCTTTGTGATCTGTTGTTGTAGTATTCATCAGTCAGGATTACGAATTTCTTAAGAAATTCCTCATCGATGAATTTTTTATCGGATGCTATGTTTACTATCATCTGTATATTCTTATTTTCTTCAAGTTCCTTGTAGTAAGGAAGTTCTCTTTGGCTAAGGTGTTCAAATGAATTAATATATATTATTAACTTTTTATCTGTTGTTTTTTCACATATTTGCTCAATTATTTTGCTTATTGTCTTGTTGCTTACTATGGAGGTCTTATCCATTTTTTTGAGAATCGATTCAAATGCTGTTTTTCCTTTTTTAGGTGTTGAAATATAGGTAGCGGTTATTTTACTGTCATGTTTTTTATAGTACTTGTATAAATCTTCATTATAGAGCAATACATTATTGCCTTTTTCAAGTTGCTTATTGATTTCTGTTATCATACTTTACATTTTAAAGACACTTTTTTATTTTCATTTTTTTTAGTCATGTGATCGTGTCACAATATTTTCAGTTCATAGTTTTTCTTATAATATTCACCGCAATCGGTTGTTCCAATATATTTCAGATAAATCCTATCGCCCCGTTCAACGTTCTCGAATAATTCCTTCAATTCGACGCTTTCCCATATGCAGAATATCTTATTTTCAGTCCTGATTTTATAGATTCTGTTTGAGTATTTTCCTATATTATCAGTTATTTCTATGAGTTCTCCTTCTATAAAGTCTCCTTCAGATGCATTCCAAAATTCCTCATTCTTCTTCATCATTTATCCTCCTTTCAACATTGAATATCTTCATGTTATAACCGTTGCTTGTCTTTTTAAGTCCGTTATATGTTATTCTTATATAATCGTTTATAGCCACTTCATCCATCAGTTCATCCAAATGAGTACATCCGAATACCTTTATCTTCTTATTGTCATCGGTGAGTATCAGGTAGATATTGATTATGAAGTTTCCTTCGGATCTTGTTATGGAAAGCAACCTTCCCTCTATCTTATCTCCTATCTCGGGATTCCAATTGTTTCTTGATATTGTCTCCCATTCGGATTTTCTTAATATGCTTTTTCCAATTATGTCCTTAATCTTATCACCCCCGCTTTACTGAAGTATTATCTTATATTTTTTGTAGATGATTTAACTTGGAAAAAAATATTTCCAATGATACTCTTTGTTCGATACCGGACAATGGCACAACAGTATACTATAGGAAAGATATTTCCTTTACGAGAATATCCGATAATACTAAAAAAAGAGTGCAAAATAAAAAGCATAATTGAAAACAAATAAAACATAGAATAAAAATATAGAAAAAAGGAATTATAACACAATAACCAATAAAAAGATTATATATGTATAAGATACAAACTAAATTATACATAATATATATTTTAATACAAAGCAATTATAATACGACATGAATGTATTATAGTCGAAGTGATAAATGTTATATGAATGCAAATAATTATAGGTGATTAATATGAGTGAAACTGTAGTAATTTCCCCTACTAGTCGTCAGGAGGGGCATGCAGAATTATCAATGGAAATTGATGAAGATGGAATAGTTACGACAGGAAGATATTTCAGTATAACACCGGTACGTGGAATAGAAAAGATGGTCATAGGCAGAAGACCCGAATCAGCACCGGTGATAGTGCAAAGGATATGTGGAGTATGTCCAGTTACACATACACTCGCATCAGTAGAAGCTATTGATGATTCATTGAAAATAGATGTTCCTAAAGTCGGACGTGTACTACGTGAAATCTGTCTGGAGGCACATATGATAAACAGCCATGCAATACATCAATTCCTGATAGCACCGGACATCGTAAGTCCCGAAGATTATGATGACGTGGTACGAAACGTTTCCAAGATAAGAAAGACAGCACAGTACGTTGAAGATGTGGTCGGAGGAGAAGGTATCCACCCATCAGACATACGCATAGGTGGAATGGCCCATAACTTAACCAGAAATTCAATAAACAAGATAAAGACAAGAGTACAGGGAATGATACCTCTTTTAGAAGAACATGTAGAACAGATAATCGGATTGGTTCAGGACATGGATTTGCCTGATAAACTGGGAGCACATTCACAACCGCTCTTTGCTACAAGCAACACTTACGGTTCCCGTTCAAATCTATCAATGCATGAAATAGAAGAGATAATGCCTAGCAGCTGGTATGATGACAAAAGTGTAGGACAACGTGCCTGCTCACAGATTCCACTCTACAAGGGAAATGTCGTGGAAACAGGACCGCGTGCAAGAGCAAACAAATTCCGCAACTACAAAGAAAAAGGAGTCAAGGCACAACACATCGCCAGGGCAAATGAAATGATAACCTCTGCAAATAGGATACTGGAACTTATCGACAAGGTAGATCCATCAGCACAGACAATGGCAAAATACACACTTGAGGGAACTGACAAACTGGGAGTGGGAGTAATAGAAGGTCCACGTGGAACAAATATACACACGGTCAAAATATCCCCCGATGGATATATAAGCGATTACAGGGCAATCGTTCCAACAACATGGAACATACCTACGATGGGCATAGCAACTGAAGGATTCCACCACAAGTACGGCCCACACATAATCAGGGCTTATGATCCATGCTTATCCTGTGCTACACACATGATTGTAAAAGATGACCAAACAAAAGAGGTATTGCAAGACAAATTCGTTCAATTATAAAAAGGGATTAATATGTCATATAATCATGAAAATCTAGTAGTAGGCTGTGGAAATATCCTATATGGAGATGATGGCTTCGGGGTGGAAGTGATAAACTATATAAAAGAAAATAATATAGAATTTCCTGGAGATACAATCTTCGTTGATGGTGGAACAAGTGCACCACATTACATATTCACATTACCTGAAAGCAAATGGAAAAACATCATAATAATAGACATAGCCCAACTCGGTAAAAAGACTGGATGCATAGAAGTGCTGGAACTTGAAGATGTTGTAGAACAAGAACGTTACATGGACGTACATGGCATTTCAGCAACATACCCCCTACATGACTTGAAGGATAGGATAAACATCAAAATCATAGCATGTCAAGCAGGAAATGTACCGGAGGATATGGAAATAGGACTGTCAGATAGCGTTAAAGACAGTATTCCTGAAGCTGTGGATAAAACCAGGGAAGTACTTCTTGAATTACTGGATTTGGATGATTGAATATACTCCTATAAAACAGGAATAAAGAATATGAATAATTCTTTAGATTAAAGGAAATTTCTTAAAGGACAAGGTGAGAAAATTGTTTGAAAAGCTTAAGAATATCATAAATGGTGATGAAAAATCATCAGCCCCAAAGACCAAAGGACCAAGTTCCAATGGTAAAAAATTAAAAGTAGGTTATATCCACTTATCAGGATGTACGGGAGACCTGATGTCACTTAGTGAAAATTATGATGACTTCGTGGATATTCTTCATGCAGTTGATATAGTATATGGTCAAACGTTGGTTGACAACTGGGAAATGCCCGAAATGGACATAGTTCTCATAGAAGGTTCTGTATGTTTGGAAGATGAACATTCAGTGAAAGAATTAAAAGAAGCAAGAGAAAAATCAAAACTTTTAGTAGCACTAGGCTCATGTGCCGCTACCGGTGGATTTACTGTTTATGCAAAAGGTGGCCAGCAGGCTCAACCTCAACATTCATCATTTTTGGCTCTGCAGCACCTGGTAAATGTAGATATGGCAATACCTGGCTGTCCACCATCACCTGAGATGATTAAAAAAATATTATTGGCCGCCGTCAATAATGACATGGATTACCTGGCACCATTTATGGACTTTGCAAAGAATGAGGAAGCATGCGGATGTGATCTGCAGAAGAAAATCATCAACCAGTCAATATGTATTGGCTGTGGAGCATGTGCGGCTGCATGTCCTACAAGGGCAATGACCATGAAGGATGGCCGTCCAAACTTCAACTGTGACAGATGTGTAAAGTGTGGATTATGTTACTACCAGTGTACACGTAGCTGGTGGCCAATGGATGAAATCAAGAAAGAATTAGGATTATGGGAGGAGTAAGCTATGATACAAGATTCTGTACTGGGACCATATCAGGAAATAATAACCGCTAAAGCATCAGATAAGAAGATTACCAACAAATCACAGGATGGTGGAATAGTATCAGCACTGCTTATCTATGCCCTGGAAGAAAACATCATTGACGGAACAATAGTGGCCGTCGGATCGGATGAAGCGTTGAAGGTGGAACCGAAAGTTGCCACCACCAAAAAGGACATACTTAAGGCTGCAGGTACAAAATATACCATGTGTCCTAACTTAGCTCTTATTAAGGAGGCTACACGTTCATATGGACTTGAAAAGATTGCTACGGTTGGTACTCCATGTCAGGTAATGGGACTTCGTAAGATGCAGACATATCCTATGGGAGCACGAAACGTAACCGATAAGATAGCATTGTCTGTTGGAATATATTGTATGGAAAACTTTCCATATGAATCCTTGAGAACCTTCGTGTGTGACAAGGCGGGAACCACCCCTCAAAAGGTAACCAAGATGAACATAACAAAGGGAAAGCTGTTCATCACACACTCTGACAGTTCCGAATCATATCCTATTCCACTTAAGGAGACTCATGGATATGAACAGACGGGATGTAACTATTGTTTGGACTATGTTGCGGAGCTGTCTGATTTTTCATGTGGATCTGTTGGTGCAAAGCCGGGATGGTCAACCATCATAAAAAGAACCGAGAAGGGAACATCACTTGTTGATGAAGCAATAAAAGAGGGCGTTCTTGAAGTTACGGAAACCAATGAGGGTAAGTTCGGACTTGAAATGCTTAGAAAACTAGCAACAAATAAGAAAAAGAAAAATCAAAAACGTATTGACAAAAAATTGAATATGGGCCTTAAAATCCCATTTACCCACTCAACTAAAAAAGAAGACGTACTTGAAAATAGATAGATACATCTTCTTATCTTCTTTTATTTTTTAGGAATTGCTTAATTGTTTTGTTAAATTATTAATTCTTGTTTTACATAAAAATTATATCAACATATTTATATCTATTGATATAATATATTAGTAGAGACGATTAAAATGAACGAAAAAGAATTACGACTAGAGACCAAATGCTACGATGCAGTAGACTACGGTTACCTATACGGCCTAAACCAGAAAATACCCGATGAAGACTTCAAAAAGGTAAAAAAATACATGAGAGACTTCAGAAGAAAGGACTTTGCCGATGGCATAATCAAGGTCACCGGAAGACCTGAAGGATACCGTTGCCTGGAAGAGGACGTGCCAAAGGTAGAAAAGATACTTGGCATAACAAACACCCTTGAAAAAAGACAAAATAAGATTAAGAAGGCCTTCTCAGATCCTGACGAAAAAAGAAAACTTAAGGACCAATCATTAAATTGGCTGATAACATTATTCAAAAGGGGTGGAACCAGGCCAGAACAGAAGTTAAGTCGTCTTGTTATCCATTCGACGAAAATATATGACCCTGAGGACAGCTATAAAAACGGTAGAAAAGATGGTGATGGAAGCCTATTTATCTACACTCCCCATGGAATGTGGTATATCATAAACAATTCCAAAGAAGGAAGCGATAAATCAATAAATAATGTAGAAAGCATTGATGGCGGTGCCATAGGTTATAGGTTAATGTACGACGACAACATAGACACATTGATTAGAATTTACACGGAAGAAAATGAGTATAGTGGTGATAAATTATATTAAAACCACAATAAATCTTTTTTTAAAAAAAAAATAATAGAAATTTAGCATAAACTCCTATGAAAAATCATAATTTATTTATAAGATAGTTATACTGCTCCAACTTCTTATCATATTCAGGATAGTTGGGAAATTCCTTTTTGATTATATCAAAGAATGCATCATTATGATCCAGCACAATCAGATGAGCCAATTCATGATAAACAATATATGCCACCAAATTATCCGGAAGATAAGCAAGCAGCTTTGAAAGAGTTATGTTTGACCTGATACTGCAACTTCCCCACTTTGTTGTCATGTCCCTATACTGTACACGGTTGACTCTTACGTTCAATTGTTTCGAATATTTATCGATAAAAATTCCACATAGTCGCCTCAACTGAGTTTCCGTCCTGTTTACCAGAGAAATATCCTTACATTCCTCATCAAGTCTTAAACTATAAGCCTCATTTTTTATCAACTGCTTATATAACCATTTCTCCTTCATCCTGATTGCTTCATTGACTGTTTTTTTATAACTGTTCGGCAAAACCAGAAGAAGCCTATCCTCATATAACTTATAATGAATATATTTTACCTTTCTATATTCAACTGCAAACTTCAATGTCTTATCATTTATAGAATAGAGGCCAGCATCATAGTCATCATCATACAACCTGCTTAATGGATACTCATACTCGACCAACTTCCTATAAATCCAGTCCTCTTTTTCAAGAATATACTTCTCCACATTGGCCTTACATGATAGGGGTATAATCAGATGCAGCTTATTTTGATCTAATTCATATCTTAGATATTTAACATCTCTATAGACATAGGTATATTCCACGCTTTTATCTTTAATCTTTATTTTTGACATAATTCTTCTTTACTTTTTTAGTTTAAATTATTAATCCCACTTTAATATATTGATATAATCAGGCATTCTACATAAACATTGAAAATACCAAAAATGTTATTATCAGATAAGATAACGAAAGAATGAAGGAGTATGTATACATCTTCCAATTTTTATTTTCACTTCTTGTGATATACGTGTATACCATCAGCACTAGAAAAAGAAACATGTTCACTTCAAAGAACAATAAATTTGCTCCAAGTAGAGTTAAGTCATGACTGAATAACAACATCGTCATAGGCAATATGAAAATAACCACCAAGACAATCATATAACTCAATAAGTACCTCTTTGTTTTTGCTGATGCCAAGATACCAACATTTTTATTTTCTGACATAAATTCCTTTATATCGTTCATTTATATACTACTTTTTTATTTTTTAAATATGATGGGTGTTGATATGAAAAAAACTTATACTTCATAAGAATAATAACAGAATAACTAAAAAAATAATAACTTGAAAAAAGATATATTATATTTAATCTAAAAAATTTTAGTAATGATTTTTTTGAAAGGAGAATTATATGACACAGATAGAAGTTGACGTATTGGTTATAGGAGCAGGGCCTGCTGGTTCTATGGCTGCAAGAGAATCCAGCAAAAATGGTGCTGAGACACTGATAATCGACAAGAAAGCAGAAATAGGTACACCTAAGCGTTGTGCCGAGGGAATTATGACGGGCGTTCTTGAGAGAATGGATATCCACGTGGATAAAAGATGCATTGCAAGAGACATTGACGGAGCACGTATAGTATCTCCTGATGGCACCAGCGCATGGTTTACATCAGAAACATTGGATACTCCCGCAACTGGTATCATACTTGAACGTAAGGTATTTGATAAGCATCTCACAATGGATGCCATAAGGGCAGGTTCCAAAGTCATGCTCCGATGTGAAGCTACTGATATGACAAAGGTTGATGATGGATTTGTCGTCAAGGTCAAAAGTTTAATCGGTGATGTTGATGAAATTAAGGCAAAGATTGTTATCGGCGCGGATGGACCGGAAGGACATGTTGCCAACTGGGGCGGACTCGATACGAAGGTATCCCTTGCGGAGATGGAATCAGGTGCCCAGTATGAGATGACCAACCTGAATATGGAAAAAAGCGATACTATAGAATTCTACTTTGGTAGCGTAGCTCCGGGAGGCTATGCATGGATATTTCCTAAGGGCCATGATATTGCAAATGTGGGAATTGACATATCAAACGTCAAAACAGACAGGACTGCTCTTGAATGGCTGGATGAATTTGTCAAAAACTGTCCGGAAACACAGAATGCACAGGCCGTTGAATTGAATGTGGGTGGAAATCCCTATTGTGGAGTATTTGATAAGATTATATCAGACAACCTGATACTTGTCGGTGATGCTGCAGGATGTGTAAGTCCAATTACGGGTGGAGGTATTGATACTGCACTTGAAAGTGGTATGATAGCAGGACGTGTTGCTGCAAGATGTGTTAATGAAGAAGACTGCAGTGAAGCTAACCTAAGTGAATACTCCGATTACATTGAAGAGCATATAGGCAAGAAATTCAGAAAATACATTAGTATAAGAGACTTCCTATATAATCTTGAAGATGATGACCTGAATGAATACATCACGGCTCTAGCCAATGCAGACATAAAAACATTATCCACAAAGTCACTTATCAAAGCTCTTCTTAAGGTATCTCCTAGAAAATTATTAAAGCTTAGAAAGTTGTTATAAAAAAATCATTACTTTTTCTTAACTTTTTTAAAAAAAAATATAAATAAATATTAACTCTATAAATAAGCAGGTATTCTTTTTTTGATTAGTTTAAGACCTTGCAGACAAAGAGTATGAATAATATTACGAATGCCCACCACACGATACCTTCCATGTGAAAAGTATCGGCCACAAATGATCCCAGTACGAATGAAGCTGCGGATATTATGACAAGGATTATTATGACTATTATCATGTAAATGACTGCTTCTATAAACTCCATGATGTAACCTCCATTAACATTACATGAATATTCATCATCAGTATGGAACGTACTTGTCTATATCACTATCCTCTATTTTACACCTGTTTTCTGATTCAATCATCTGCCCAAGAACCTGTATCAATATCAATCCCCGCCTTAGGCTTGCTATTTTATAGGAGTAGTTACTTATTCTCTCCAATTGTTCATCACTTATAACCGAATCCTTCAAACCGGCATTACATCTGTACTTTAATATTGAATAGATTTCATCCTTTGTGTAGTCATCAAATCTTATTTCATGGCCCAGAAGTATGCTTTGAGCGTTTCGTTCCAGGGAGTATTTGAATGCTTCATCATTTATTGTCAGTATCAATGCCATGTTCAGATGATAGAATTCATTTGATCTAAACAGTTCATTGATTAAATCGTTTGCATCGTTTTTGCTCAGGTAATTTATGTCATCTATTGCCAGTATGACCGATTGTTCCTCAAGCTTTTTCATAACTTCTTCCTGTATTACCTCGGTACTTAGTCCACGTCTTGCTTCCCTGTCAAACAATACCCGGTATATCTGAAAATAACATTTTCGCAGAGTATCCTGTATATTGCAGTTTATATAGCATGTCGTCAGGTTGGTGTTTTCTTCTATTTCCCTTATGGCATGTTTTAATACTGTTGTTTTTCCTGTGCTTGTGTTTCCTATCAATATCGAATTTATTGCTTTGTTGTTATCCAGAAGCGGCTTTATGTTTATCAATATGCTTTTTAGTTGTGCATCTCTACATTGAATTATCTCCGGCATATAATCCAGATTAAAGACTTCCTTATCTTTGAATACTGTAAAATCAGAATCCATTATTTCATCGAATATGCTCATAACCTTTTCACTCCCTTTATTTTTTTTAGAGGTTCATTCCTTTTTTCTACTTTTAATAATTTATTTTTAGGATATATAAAGAAAACCGGCAAATGAGAAGTAATGGTGGGGGAGGGGGTTTTGATAAGTAATAAATAAGCAGTTTACTTCGTTATACATATGTTGCAAGTGAAGAGGGGGGTGGGGGTGTGGGAGAGTGAGGGTAGCTGTAGGAGTGTATAGGTGAGTATGAGTATATCAGGGAGCGAATGGGGCTTCAATTCATTTATAAGTAAAGTAAAATATAGTATATGTTGTAAAAAAATAAGAAACTTACCAACACCAAAAGATATGCATTACATTTGGTTTTTATAAATTCACTTGGAGGAGTCATTATGAAAAAAAGAAATAAGAAAATACTGAAAATAAACAGGGACAACAGCATAGAATCAATAATTGAAAACTTTCAACAATACGAAAAAAAGTATGAAATAAAGATAAGCAAGCTTGATGAAGGAATTCAATATGAAGTAAAGAATATGAAAATAGCACAGACATATAAATCAACAATTCTTGAAACGGACATGAACGATCTTACAAAAAAACTGAAAAACAAGGGGCGCATAACTCTTGTAATCATAGACAACATCAATGATAAAAAGAAAAACAGAATAATAAACGAAAAAATTCAGGAGATGATAAAATTAAAAAACGTCAAGACAAGGATTGTGAGTGAAAATAAACGATATGACATATTGGAAAGCATAATAGAAGGGAGTTAAAATGTTTACTAACATTAAAAAGATAAACGGCAAATATGTAATCGAAAAAAGAAGGTATGGACAGACAATAAATTACGGAACATTCAATACGAAAGAAGAGGCATTGGAACAGAAAAAACTACTCATGAAATACAATTGGATAAAGAACAAATCAACAGGATATGATAAAGAGGAACATTTCCCAAGATATTGTATTAGACAGGACCACCATGGAAAATACCTGGTTAAAAATAGAGAAAACGGGAAAACGTATGGTTCATATAAAAGTAAAAAGTATGCCAACATAATAAGAAGGATACTGCCATTCTATAGAGACGATGTAAAGATAGAACTAATCGAACAGATAGCCATAAAGGAATTCTATAAGTACATAACATATGACCACCTGGAAGGTTACTACAGATTCAGATATGAGAACATGACGATAATGACGAATAAGTCATTGACTACACTGCTTGAAGAAAGGGATTTATACATAAAAAGTGGAGCTGATGAGGAGCTTATGTGTGAAATAACCGAAATATACAGATATAAGGAGGATAAGCTCCCACCCTTTCCACATAGGGAAAACATAAGTTATGAAGAAAAATTGAAGAATAAATATTCGCTCAGAAAACAGATAAGGTCCAAAAGATTAAAGATTGGTTCCTATCAGACCTACGACTTAGCATTGCTGGTAAAGGATTACCTTGCAAAGCATAACTGGAAAAAAAGTGACGTGGAATATATCAAGGACATTACAAGTGAAATTCAAAACAGGGACAAGAACATTATTAAAAAGGAAAATAAGTATTACATACAACATATCATCAATAAGAAAAGACATTATTACGGTTCATACAAAAACATCCACATTGCAAGATATGTGCGCGATAAGCTAAAAGAGAACAACTGGAACAAGAAAGATTTGAAAAGATATGAGAAGGAATATGACTACTGCAATAAAAGCCAATACTACTATGATCATACAGACATATTCACAACGGCATGAATAAAGGAATAATCCTATAACATACATAAAATTAATGATTCTTTAACCAAATATATAGTAAATCTTAGAAATAAATTTTAAAAAACTATGCAAAGAATATACTTTAATATAAAGCAGTCCATATATAGTAATATCTTAAATAATATCCTAGACGATAAATTTATGATAGCTATTGGATTTAATAATTACTAAAAGATAAAACAGAGATTGAATACATGACTTAACTTTGAGGAAACTGACTTGTATTTATTTTTAACAGCAACAAATAACCTTAAGTCATGTAAATGGATAGCCAGCAGAATAAAATTAAATCTGATAAAATCAAATTTCAGGGAGTTAATTAAAATGTACATTAAAGGAAATATTCTAAATGTAATTACAGATGAGATATATCCTGGAGAAATACAGATAGAAAAGGGCCGTATAATCTCCATAAAGGAAGTTAATAAAGAATTTGATGACATTATTGTTCCGGGATTCATTGATGCACATATTCATATTGAAAGTTCAATGTTAACACCGTCAAGATTTGCCGAAATAGCACTACGTCATGGAACAACATCGGTCATCTCAGATCCTCATGAAATTGCAAACGTAATGGGTATGGAAGGAATCGAATACATGATGCAGGATGCTAAGCTATCCCCACTTCATTATTACTTTAGCGCACCGTCCTGTGTACCCGCCACAAAATATGAAACCAACGGCGCTGCAATAACCAGTTATGATATAGAAACGATGTTCAGAAAATATGGCTTTGTAGCATTATCTGAGGTCATGGACTATGAATCCGTTTTAAACAATGACAAGGAAATGATGGCAAAATTGAATATTGCCAAAAAGTATAAGAAACCGATAGATGGTCATGCACCACTTCTTACAGGTAAAAGACTTCAGAAATATATAAGGGCCGGAATTACAACCGACCATGAATCAGTAAGTAAACTTGAGGCCGAAGAGAAAAGACGTCTGGGCATGAAGATAATGATTCGTGAAGGATCAGAGTCCAAAAACCTTGAAGAATTCATCAGAGTAAAGGGAGACTTCCTTGTAACAGACGATTTGAAGGCTGAAGATTTAATAAACGGTCATCTTAATGTCCTGTTACGTAAAGCAGTAGATTTGGGTATGGACCCATTTGAAGCATTGCGGCTTGTCACCATCAACCCTGCAGAACATTACAATATAAATGCAGGTTTTATCGGGCCAGGTAGAAATGCTGATTTAGTATTCATTGACAATCTATCCGATTTTAACGTTAAAAGAGTCATTATTAATGGAAATACCATATTTAAGAAACAGAAACTCTTATACCGTGCTAATCCTAGAAAACTGGCAAGTGCCATGAACCTGTCATTTAAAAATGCGGAGACATTTGATCTTAAGGCAAACAATTCCGAATCAAAAAGCGCTACAGTAAATGTCATGGACATGTGGGACAATAACCTCGTAACCGGCAAGACAACCGCAAAATTGAATATTGAAAAGGGCAACATCATCCCATCAGTATTCAATGATGTGCTAAAAATCAGTGTCGTTGAAAGATATGGTGGAGACAGCGTCTTCAATGCATTTGTCCGTGGATTTGGAATAAAAAATGGTGCAGTGGCATCAAGCATAGCTCATGATTCCCATAACATATTGGTTGTAGGTACCAACAGCAAGTTCATGGCTGAAGCTACCAATACAGTTATTTCAAATAACGGTGGAATATCTGCAATATCAAATACGGATAAAATTGACTTGGCACTTCCTATCGCCGGACTTATGAGTGATAAACCGGCACACATCGTGGCCAAACAGTCACGGGACATAAACTCATTCATAAATGATATGGGATGTGAATTAAGCAATCCTATAAGTACATTGTCTTTCATGGCATTACCTGTTATTCCATCATTAAAGATAACCGATAAGGGATTGTTCGATGTTGAAAACAATAAATTCATAGATGTGATAATAAAAGAAGATTAAATTCACTTCTTTATCACAAATACTTTTTTTTGACTCATTTTTAAAGATTACTCCACCATAGCTGTCAGAGTAAGATAATAGATTAATTGCAAAAAGGGCAGTGTACGGACTATCCAATAGCATCTAATAGTTTTCCTTATGATTATTTAATTCTTGTTTTATCAATGTTAAAGAATCAATATGATCCTGATTACCTTCCTTAACGATAAACCTCAATGAATCATTTATCTCTCTTTCAAATAAATCCAATTCATCAGTATTCATGTATTTCAATCGGGATAATTTGACAAGCAACTCTATTATCCTATTAGTCGTACGGTTAATGATGGAAGGTGTGTTGTTAATCCATACTATATCAGTAATTTCTGCAGTTATTCTGGTTATGGGCGTATCACCATAGCTATCCTCATGTATCATGGTCACATAATCCACGGCAGTAGCGTATATTATGCAAGATGTCTTTTTAAGAATATTCGCATTATCATAATCCGATGCATCAAGCTTATCCAGTAATGCTTTTGTAAACGTCAAGGGATTTGAAGACAGCTGTACAATAAAGGAGGGATTGTCCTTCAGGTTCTCAAGGGTATTGTTTGGATATAAATTCAATATGACATTATCCTTTTTAAACAGTACTCCGAAGGGTTTTGTATTATATGAATTGTCATTAGCCTCAGTAGTTACCAATACTTCATAACGTGTATTCTCGTCAATATTCAATTTGTTAAACATTTCACTCACCGAAAATATTGAAAAATAGCATTAATACTGATATTTACGTTCATCATTCCACTTCGTTATAAAACTGTAGATTATTACGGCTATTATTAAAAATATCACTACCGGCAGTAGGAACTTGAAAAACAACCATGTTAATATTGCTGCTGCCACAACTGTAATTACAAGAATTAATATATCATTTGTTATCATAATATAATATATAGACAAAAGTAATATATAACAAATTATTAAATATTTTTCTAAAATTAATTTTTCGTTATATTATATTATTACTTATTTTAAAGAATTAAGGGACTTATTATGAGCATTGTTATTATTAATAATTTTGGACAGTACAATCATAGAATATCCAGGACATTAAGTTATTTGGGTATTGAAAATAAACTAATATCAAACAGTACTAGTCTGGAGGATATAAAAAAATTAAATCCAGAGGGCATTATATTGGGTGGTGGTCCATCCATCGAAAGGATAGGTAACTGTAAAGAGATACTTGAAAATATGGATGTGCCTATCTTAGGCATTTGTCTGGGACATCAGCTTATTGCTGACTACTTTGGTGGAGAAACCAAAAGCGCCGACGTTGAAAGCTATGCACAGATTGAAATAAACATCCTGAAAAATGCAGGATTATTTGATGGCATTGACGACACGCTTAAGGTATGGGCTTCACATAAGGATGAAGTTGTCACATTACCAGAATCCTTTGAAATCATAGCCAATTCTGATAAATGTGCCATTGAAGCCATGAAACATAAGGATAAAGAAATCTATGGAATACAGTTCCATCCTGAAGTTCAACATACCCCTCGTGGTGGAGAGATATTTGAAAACTTTTACAATATATGTAAGCAATATTCGAAAAATTAATTTTAATTAAAATACAAACATTATTATATATAACATATTAATAATGATTTGAAAGATAAACGATTAATCTTATTGGCTAACAGACAGGTTGTGTAAAGATATGATGATGGATACAGAAAAATTTATAGAAGAATCAATTCAGAACATTAAAGATGAAGTTAAAGATGAAAAGGTTATAATTGCATTATCCGGTGGAGTGGACAGTTCAGTTGCAAGTGCTCTTGCCAGTGAAGCAATAGGTAAACAGTTAGAGGCAATATTCGTTGACCATGGGCTTTTAAGAAAAAATGAGGCAAAGGAAGTTGAAGAAACTTTCAAGGACAAGTTGAACTTCAAGCTTGTGGATGCTGCTGATGAATTTGTAGAAGCTCTGAGTGGAATAACCGATCCTGAAGAAAAACGTGAAGTGATAGGACATAAGTTCATAGAGGTATTTGAGAGGGAAGCTAAAAAATCAGGAGCCAAATACTTACTGCAGGGAACCATTGCACCTGATTGGATTGAAAGTGAAGGAAACATCAAGTCACACCATAACCTGACACTTCCTGATGGACTGGTACTTGAAATAATTGAACCTCTACGTGAATTGTACAAGGATGAAGTAAGACAGGTAGGTACAACACTTGGATTACCTGATAAAATCGTACACAGACAACCATTCCCTGGACCGGGACTGGCAGTACGTGTACTTGGTGAGGTTACCAAGGAAAAACTGGACATCTGTAGAGAAGCAAACGCTATCCTAAATGAATTCGTTGAAAAGGAAGAACTCGACAAGGATTTATGGCAATATTTTGTAGTGCTTACAAACAGCAAGGTAACCGGAGTTAAAGGTGATCAAAGAGACTTCGGATATCTGGTAGTCATCAGGATGGTACAGTCCTTCGATGCAATGACCGCAAATGTACCTGATCTTCCATGGGACTTCCTGCACAATGTATCACAGGAAATAACCGCAAAAGTACCTGAAATTACACACGTATCATTATCATTAAGTAACAAACCACCTAGTACGATTGAGTTTGAATAGATTCAATCAACAACCTTTTTTTTAAACTTATTTTATTACAGATAACACGATTAAGTGATATATTATGTATAACCTAATCTCAAAGCTTATTGTTTATAAAAATATAGATGAACCCATACTTCTTGAATTATCAAGAATATTTAAGATTTTCGAAAAAGATGACTATGAAAAGGATGAACTTATTGGTGAAATATACACACAGATTAATCAACTACTAAGCCTTGCAACCCAGTATGGTTTTAACAGCAACCTATGGCATAACTACATAGCATACCTTCTTGCAACGACAGAAAACCCCTTTACATTAACATCAGAAAAAATCGGCAAAAAGGAAGGCAGCGTCAATGCATTTGTCAGACATGACATGAAAATATTTCTGGAGTTATTCAATTATGACTTCAGTAGAATAGAACATGAACTGGATATTGACTGCTTTAGCATAATCTCCGATTATACTGCCATAATAAAAAAGGAACAGCTCTTCAATAGTGATGTCAGCTCAAAGGTTCAGCTTTTAAGCATGCAAATAGAAGATGCTGATACGTCAGATGAACTATTTGACGTCATAACCCAATTCTATAAGGATTATGGTGTCGGTAAGTATGGACTTAACAGGGCGTTTCAACTGTCTCATGATGAGAATAAGGACATGCTGATAGCAATAACTTCACTTGACGATGTTGTTTTGGATGATCTGCTGGGATATGACCTTCAGAAAGAGAAACTCATGCATAATACTGAAAGTTTCGTCAACGGTAAGAAGGCAAATAACGTATTGCTCTATGGTGATGCAGGTACCGGAAAGAGTACCAGCATAAAGGCAATACTTAACATGTATTATCCAAAGGGACTTCGTATGATTGAAATATATAAACATGAGATGAAGTATGTTTCAAAGATAATTTCTGAGATTAAAAACCGTAATTATAAGTTTATTCTTTATATGGATGATTTGTCATTTGAAGAGAATGAAAGCGATTACAAGTACCTTAAGGCATTGATTGAAGGAGGCCTTGAGACAAAACCAGACAATGTCCTGATATATGCCACGTCCAACAGAAGACATCTTATCAAGGAAACCTGGAACGAAAGGACAAACACCTCCGGTGGTGAAGAGATGTACCACTCGGATACTGTACGTGAGAAGTTATCACTGGTTGACCGCTTCGGTGTTACCATAGGTTATTATAAGCCTAGCATGAAGGAATACTTTGAAATCGTTAAAACATTAGCCCAAAAGTATCCTGAAATAACATTGACTGATGAAGAGTTGGAGCATGAAGCCAATATATGGGTAAGAACTCATGGAGCACAGTCCGGTCGTACCGCTGAACAGTTGATATATCATTTGCTTGGTGATTGTAGCTAGAATGATTATTCTACTTTTTACTTTTTTTTAATTATTTTATATATTTCCGATTAAATAACTTATTTTGGATTATTTAAGATAATGATTACCGTATTTTAGATTATAAATTTTATTAAAAAATAGTTCATGTTATAAATGAAGCATATTGTGAATAATCATTTTTTAGATGTTTAAATTAAAGAAAAAATTTTTAGGTATACCAAAACCTTTATATACTACGGAGTACAACATTTAATTGACTAAGATATTTAGGTTATCCTAAATTCATACATATCCTATAAATAATCTAAAACACTTAGTCATGAGTTAAAACAGACAAAGAATAAAATAAAACTATTACTCCCAAAAGTGAATAAAAAATAGTTATTAAATCACCTATTAAACAAAAACATTCTTACGTCTAAAAAAACAACTCACCACTCCTTATTAAAAACATAATATAACTTGTAAAAAACGAAAAAGAAAATAAAAACTCCCTAAAAATACTCTAAAAACACGTGTAGAGTACAAAAAAGATTTTCTTTTTTCATTAAATTTTTAACTTTTTTTTAAATCCGACTTCAATTAATTAAATTAAGGGTCTATCATATAACGATTGTTATTCTTAATGGAAATTACTTCTTTTATGTAAATTAAGAATTGTTAGATTATCCCTTCTGTTAGTACAGATGATTATTAATTATTATAAAAATCGAAGTCATTTAAATCGTTATATTATTATATGTTATGTATGAATTTTGATTTTTGTGATTTAGATGATTCATTTAACACTAACATATAACAGATTATAATGACTTGGTTATATGTTATGTTGAATGTTTAATTTATATTTATCTGTTTACATTCAGTAATGTACCTTCAGCAAATCGTTGGAAGTCTTTTTTAGTTTTTATTCTTAGAAATACTATTAAAGCTGCTAATAACACAGTTAAAGAAGTGAATTTGTGCATTGATTTCATTGTAAATTTGTTTAATTTTTAAACCCCAATCCTACTTTCATTACTTTGAAAAAATCTTCAATAAATCCCCGATGATATTTGAGTTTCTTAGTTTTAGTAATATACTTCATTAACTCATCAACCAATGCTTTATAATGTTTTTTAGCTTTATCCAAATTTTCTTTCTTATTTTCAAAAGTTTCTAATGGAAACGAAAGTATATCCTCTAATTTTTTTATATTGAAATTATTCTTAACTAAAATTAATGGAATAACTTTATATTCTTGAATAGCTAGTTTATAATTCTGATATGAATAATAACCCCTATCAAAGAGTATACAATCACCTCTCCTGATTATTTTCTTTCTTCTTAATACAGGCAATATCCTAGCAACCATCTTTGTATCACTAGGAGAACCACGTTGTATCATGAAGTATACAGGCATCTTGGTCTTATAATCAAGTACTAATGTAACTTTATAACCAATATAATAACCTATTGCAGTTCCCCAAGCCCAAGCATAATCCTTATCTTTTAAAGATTCTTTACTGATATTTTTACTTCTAAAATTAATATTCAAATCACCAGGAGTTCCATCAATAATAAAAGTACGAAGACCACGTCTATTATCATCTCTAAGACCATTTAATATACTGTTAACAGTATTTTCCAAAGCAACAGGATTTAATCTTGAGATTCTATTATAAATATTATCAGCACTAATAACATAAGGAATATTTAAACCTTCACAAAGTTCAACATGTATTCTAGTTGCTCTACAGCAAAAGTAATGTCTCATTT
>ODAJ012042529.1_pt1 | contig 21691 bp, 16 predicted proteins | sample 1539241 | NCBI WGS metagenome assembly ODAJ01 (sample SAMN02144231, study PRJEB22623) | gut metagenome | biome: sheep rumen | host: Ovis aries | place: New Zealand | reverse complement strand
TTCTATTATATCAGATAAGAGGTAGAAATAGGGTTTTATATGAATTTTTCAAGGTACTATTGGCAGGGCTTTTGACCCCAACATCATAAAGATTTGATTATAATGATTTGTATATCATAGTATTGTATACGATAATTTATAATAATAAGATTTAATGGGAACAGGCCTGGCCTGTTCTTTTTTAATATAGGTTTTCGTTTTGAATTGAATAAATAAAAGAGTTTGGATAGAAATCGGTCCACATAAAAAAGACACGGAAAGGGATCGGTCCACATAAAAAAGACACGGAAAGGGATCAGTCCATATAAAAAGGATACGGAAAGGGATCGGTCCACATAAAAAGGATACGGAAAGGAATCGGTCCACATAAAAAGGGCACAAGAAGAGATCGGTCCATAGAAGAGGAGTAAGAAAATGAGCACGTCCCCAAAAAAAGAACGCCCCTCTGAAAAGAGGGGCGCCCTAAATGTGGTATATTAATAAAGGATTTTGGAAACAAAATTGGGTAAGGGATTAGCAAACACCCTGGGCCAGCATAGCGTTAACAACCTTTTCGAAACCTGCGATGTTGGCACCTGCCACATAGTTCTCATCCAGGTCGTAGCGAGCTGCTGCGTCACTGATGTTCCTAAATATATTTGCCATGATTCCCTGTAATCTTCCGTCTACTTCCTCGAAGGTCCAGCTTAAGCGCTCGCTGTTCTGGGACATTTCAAGGGCGGAAACTGCAACACCGCCGGCATTGGCAGCCTTGCCGGGAACGAACCATACACCGTTCTCCTGGAGATACTTGGTTGCATCTAAGGTAGTAGGCATGTTGGCACCCTCAACTACAGCCTTGCAGCCGTTGGCTACTAACTGCTTGGCGTCGTCGATGAGAAGCTCGTTCTGGGTTGCGCACGGAGCGGCAACATCGCATTTGATAGCCCATACACCGCGGCCCTCATGGTATTCACTGTTGGGACGGTACTTCTTGTACTCAGTAAGACGGGCACGGTTTACTTCCTTGATCTCCTTTAAGGCCTCAAGGTCGATGCCTTCCGGATCATAAACCCAGCCTGTAGAATCGGAGCAGGTCACTGGCTTAGCGCCTAACTGGTAAGCTTTCTCTACAGCGTAGATGGCAACATTGCCGGCACCGGAGATAACAACGGTCTTGCCTTCCATGCTGTCGCCGTGAGCCTTGAGAACTTCCTGGGCCATGTACATAGCACCGTAACCGGTTGCCTCTGTTCTTGCCAGGGATCCGCCGTAAGTAAGACCCTTACCTGTCAGAACACCTTCATAGAGACCGCGGATTCTCTTGTACTGGCCGTAAAGGAAACCAATCTCTCTTCCGCCTACGCCGATGTCACCTGCCGGAACATCTGTGTCAGCGCCGATATATTTGCAAAGCTCTGTCATAAAGCTCTGGCAGAACTTCATGATCTCACGGTCAGACTTGCCCTTGGGATCAAAATCGGAACCGCCCTTGCCGCCTCCGATGGGGAGACCGGTCAGGGAGTTCTTGAAAATCTGCTCAAAACCAAGGAACTTGATGATACCCTGATTTACGGAAGGATGGAAACGTAAACCTCCCTTGTAGGGTCCGATCGCATTGTTAAACTGAACACGGATACCCATGTTAACCTGCACATTGCCCTCGTCATCAATCCACGGTACGCGGAACTTGATCATTCTTTCCGGCTCAGTAAGTCTCTCAAGAATGGCCTCGCGCTTGTACATCTCTTCGTTGGCCTCAATCACTGGGCGGATGGTCTCAAATACCTCTGTTACGGCCTGGTGAAACTCCGGCTCGCTTGGATTTTTCGCAATAACTTTTGCAAGAACGTCATCAACGTAAGACATAGTGTAATCCTCCTTAATTTTTCTATCTCATAGATTATCGGGAAAATATATGATAAATATGTATCATAAATAATTATATTCCCTCAAACAATTTCCGAGAGTTATTATACTACAATATGAAGGATGAATCAACAGGAAATGCATCATAAATTACATTTTGTATTGAAAATAATTCAAAAATGTCAATTATGGCTGGTTTTTTAAGGAAAAAATAAAAAAATATGAGATAAACCTGATTCATAACTTCATATTTTGATAAAAAAGTGAATAAAAACATCTGAAAAAATTCAAAAATCAAGCTTGTAAAGTGAAGGAAAAGGGACCTGTTCTGCAGTTGGGAAAATCATGTCTGGCCAGCTATTGACGAAACTTACTGTTAAAACAGTAACGGATCTGATTATCAGGCTACTGGATTATTTTTTAGAAAAATGGTAAGATGATACTCACGCCTGGCATTTCCCGGGGGATGGGTGACTGACATAAAACAAGTTTCAGTTTTTTTACTTTCATTATATTAAGATTGGTCGACCAATAATAAGGCTGGTTATCCGGATGGAGAATTAATTATATGAATGATAGACAGGCTGGATTATTGCCAGGGTAAATAAATGGGTTGTCCGGTCTGTGACAGGGACCATGTGATTTGGAGGATGTTATGATCGAGATAAAGGATGTAGTGAAATACTACGGAAACCGGCAGGTGCTTAAAAGCATCAGCTTCCGGGTAGAGGACGGACAGATTGCCGGCCTCTTAGGACCCAATGGAGCCGGTAAATCCACAACAATGAATATTCTTGCCGGATTTCTGTCTCCGACGGAGGGGGAAGTATGGATTCAGGGTTATGACATCATGACCTCTCCGTTGGAGGGAAGGAGTCAGATCGGTTATCTTCCGGAGACACCGCCTCTCTATGATGATATGACTGTGGAAGAATATCTGGATTTTATAGGGAGGTTAAAGGGGATTAAGGACAAGGATGACAGAAAGAAAGCCATAGATGAGCTGGCGGAGAAGACCGGTATAGCCGGGGTGACCCAGAGACTAATCGGCAATCTGTCCAAGGGTTTCCGGCAGAGGGTGGGCCTGGCCCAGGCCCTGATCGGTGATCCCCCGGTCCTGATCCTGGATGAACCGGCGGGAGGTCTGGACCCGGGACAGATTATTGAGATAAGAGAACTGATCCGGAAGCTGGGCGGCGACCACACGATTATACTAAGCTCACATCTCCTCTCTGAGCTCCAGGCTGTCTGTGATAAGGTCATCATCATGGTTGACGGGGAGATTGCCCTCGATGACAGGCCGGCCCACCTGGCCAGGAGCTATGGGGACCAGGGACGGATTCTCCTTACTGTAAAGGGAGAGCCGGAGGCTCTTAGCAGGCTTCTGGAGGAGGCCGGTTTCGTGGAGGAATTTACATTTATCCCGGAGCCAGAGGCCAGGGCCGGGGAAAAGAAGAAGTCTGAGACCAGGGCCGGGGAAAAGAAGAAGTCTGAGGCCAGGGACGAGGAAAAGAAGGAGCCTGAAGCCGAGACTAAGGAAAAGAAAGAGCCAGAGGCCAGGACAGAGGAAAAGAAGGAGCCTGAAGCCGAGACTAAGGAAAAGAAAGAGCCAGAGGCCAGGACAGAGGAAAAGAAGGAGCCAGAGGCCAGGGCAGAGGAAAAGAAGGAGCCAGAGGCCAAAACCCAGGAAAAGAAAAGCGGGGAAGATTCCGGTAAGGAAGAGTCCCTGTCCCATAATCAGAAGAAAAAGAAGAAGAAAAAAGGAAAGAAACAAGACAAGACGGATCCGGTGACAGCTGGGACCACCAGGGAACTAAGGCTCAGTCTTAAGCTCAAGGATGGGGACCAGTCCAGGGACCAGCTTTTTTACCTGCTGGCCAGGAAAAAGATGCCCATCATACATATGGAAGAAGCGGAGATGTCCCTGGAAGATGTTTTTGTCCGTCTGATTAATGAATATAACCAGAAGAGGGAGGAGGGGAAAGAAGAGTGATCCTGATCTACCAAAAAGAGATGAAATCGTATTTTCATTCTCTGACAGCCTATCTGTTTTTTGCTCTTTTCCTGGCTGCTTCCGGAATCTATTTTTCCGTGATCTGCCTCAACAAGGGCTACGGGGACTATGCCAGGTATGTCCTGGCCAATATCAGTTTTGTATACATTGTGCTGGTTCCCATGCTGACCATGCGGCTGCTTGCCTGGGAGAGGGAACAGAAGACAGACCAGCTGCTGCTGACTGCCCCCATCTCTGTCCGTTCAGTGGTTCTGGGTAAATATCTGGCGGCTGCCAGCCTGCTGGCCGGAGCCATGCTGGTATGCCTGGCGGAGGCTGGGATCCTGTCTGCCTATGTTCAGGTTAACTGGCCGGGGACCCTGGCCGGCATTGCCGGTTTTTTCTTACTGGGCTTATGCCTGCTGGCCATAGGAACTTTTATCTCTTCCTGTATGACCAATTCCATGGCGGCAGGGACATTGACCTTCAGCATTATCCTGCTGCTGATGCTCCTCCCCAATCTTTATGAGGTTCTGCCGGAGAGAGGGCGCTATGCCTGTATTTTTGTAGGGGTCCTGATCGGGGCTGCCGCAACCTGGATATACTTGGTTACGGGCAGTGGCCGGGCAGCTGCAGCGACCATAGCCCTGGGGGCAGGAGGTCTTCTGGCAGCTTATCTGCAGTTTCCGGAATGGTTTGACCAGGGACTGGCAAAAATAATTTCCTGGTGTTCTTTATCAGAAAGGTTCCAGGAATTCTGCCAGGGCAGCTTTAATGTTTCATCTGCTTTCTTTTTCCTTTCCATGGCGGCCTTGTTTCTTTATATGACCGTGTGGGAAACTGAGAGCCGCCGGTGGTTTTAGGAGGTGTCCATGGCTAACAATGACAATACAACTCAGACAAGAAGAAAAAAGAAGCTGATCCTGGCTTCTACCCTGCTCCTGGTCATCTGCCTGGTTATCGCTGCCAATATCTATTTCAGTAGTCTGGATTACTCGGTGGACCTGTCGGAAGACCAGATATATACCCTTTCAAAAACCAGCCGGGATCTGCTGGCCGGGATTGACAGGGATGTGACTATTTACGTTATGGGAACAAAGCAGGAGTGTGATCCGGTTTACTGCAAGATTTTTGGGGAATATGAAGCAGCTTCTGACCATGTCAGTCTTTCCTACTGTCCCCGGGATCGCTGGGATCAGATTACAAAGGACCACGGGGTTATGGAGACCAATATAGAAAAGGACAGTATCCTCCTTGTCAGCGGGGAACTGTCCCAGTTTATCTCTTCCGCTGACTATGTGACCTACGATTACAGTGACAGCCACAGTTACGAAGCCAGTGAGCTGATACTGGAACGGCTGGTCACCGAGGCTCTGCGTCAAGTCATGTCCCCGGAAAAGGCGGTAATTTACTTCCTTCAGGGACAGGGAGAGAGAGAGCCGGGCAGCATTCTGACCAATGTTCTGGAAGAGAAGAACTATCAGGTAGCTTTTCTGGATCTGTCTGACCAGACCCAGGTGCCTGAAGACTGCTCAGTCCTGGTTATAAACGGACCGGTCAGGGACCTGGACGGTTTGGGATTAAGGAAGATTAAAAACTATATGGACAAGGGTGGGAAGATTTATCTTTTCCTGGACCCGTCCATAGAAAAACAGGCATCCATGGACAGGTTGCTGGCCCTTTATGGGCTTAAGATGCAAAAAGGTGTGGTTGTTGAGAAGAACCCGGATTATTTTTCCAGGTATGAGATTTACCTGATTCCTGATATCCAGGACACAGAAATCACTGCAGGCCTGAAAAAAAACGGGAACCGGATTATCCTGCCTGCGGCCAGGGGCATCACTACAGTTTTGGAAGAGGAAGGAACCACAGCCGGCCAGGACTATAAGTTGATTCTCTACCTGGCTTCCAGCAGGGAAGCCTATGCCAAGGTAGACCTGGAAAGTAGTAATACTGACAAGGAGAAGAATGACATAGGCGGTCCCTTTGCCCTGTCGCTGGGCGTGAAGGACCAGACCGGGGGACGGTTAATTGTGACCGGCTGCGCCAATATGCTCGAGGAAAGTGTCAACCGGGCTTCCGGCGGAGCCAACCTGGACTTCGTAGTCAATGGTCTTGAGTACTTAAGCCACAGGGAGGGAAGTCTTACCGTACCTGGCAAGGAGCTTGCCCGGGACATCGGCCTGGTGCCGGCCTTTGACCAGAAAATGATCCTGGCGGTCCTTGTAGTCCTTCTGCCTGCCGTCCTCCTGGGAGCGGGTATTGTCCTTGTGATCAGGCGGAAAAGACAGTGATCAGGCGGCTCTGGTTAAAGTTTTGCAAAAAGGGTATTAAATTCAAAATACTACTTGAAATAAAAGAGGAAATTCGGTAAAATATTTACGAGTGTGACAGGTTTACATTGTTCAGTTGGAAATGTCTTACAAGATGTAAATTTTTAAAGATGGGCAATTGTGACATTCGTAATCGGCATTTTAGCATTTCTTTTTGCATTTTGCATAAATTGGCTGAATATGTGACCTGTTGGCATAAAACATACTAATTTATAATCTTATACTTAGGAGGAATTAACATGGCAGTAAAAGTTGCAATCAATGGTTTTGGTCGTATTGGTCGTCTTGCTTTCAGACAGATGTTTGGCGCTGAGGGTTACGAAGTAGTAGCTATCAACGATTTAACAAGCCCGGCTATGCTCGCTCACTTATTAAAGTATGACTCTTCCCAGGGCACATATGCCAAGAAGGATACTGTAGTAGCAGGCGAAGACTCCATCACTGTTGACGGAAAAGAAATCAAGATCTACGCATTCCCGGATGCTAACAACTGTCCGTGGGGCGAGATCGGTGTTGACGTTGTATTAGAGTGCTCCGGCTTCTATACAAGCAAAGCAAAAGCACAGGCTCACATTAATGCCGGTGCTAAGAAGGTTGTTATTTCCGCTCCTGCTGGAAATGATCTTCCTACAGTTGTATTTAACACAAACCATGAGATTCTTAAGGCTGAGGATACTATCATCTCCGCTGCTTCCTGTACAACAAACTGTCTTGCACCTATGGCTGACGCTCTTAACAAGTACGCTCCGATCCAGGCTGGTATCATGTGCACAATCCATGCATACACAGGCGATCAGATGACACTTGACGGACCGCAGAGAAAGGGTGACAAGAGACGTTCCCGTGCTGCAGCTGTTAATATCGTTCCGAACAGCACAGGTGCTGCAAAGGCTATCGGCCTTGTTATTCCTGAGCTTAACGGCAAGCTTATCGGCGCTGCACAGCGTGTTCCTACACCTACAGGATCCACCACAATCCTTACAGCAGTTGTTAAGGGTACAGACGTTACAGTTGAAGGCATCAACGCTGCTATGAAGGCTGCTTCCAACGAGTCCTTCGGATACAACACAGACGAGATCGTTTCCTCCGATATCGTAGGAATGAGATTCGGTTCCTTATTCGACGCTACACAGACAATGGTTAACAAGGTAGCTGACGATCTGTACGAAGTTCAGGTTGTTTCATGGTATGACAATGAGAACAGCTACACATCTCAGATGGTTCGTACAATCAAGTACTTCGCTGAGTTAGCATAATCGAAGATATCTGGCGAGATCCTAATTAGATCCTGAACGGGTCCGGTCCTTGGACCGGACCCGTTTTTACATTGTTTTGAAAATAAGGAGATATTCACATGCTTAATAAAAAATCTGTAGACGACATTAATGTAAAAGGCAAAAAAGTCCTTGTCCGCTGCGACTTCAACGTTCCGCTGCAGGATGGAAAGATCACAGATGAGAACCGTCTGGTTGCATCCCTTCCCACCATCAAGAAGCTGATCGCTGACGGCGGCCAGATCATCCTTTGCTCCCATCTTGGAAAGCCTAAGGGAGAGCCCAAGCCGGAATTATCCCTGGCACCTGTTGCAGCCCGTATGTCTGAGCTCCTTGGCCAGGAAGTGAAGTTCGCTGCAGATCCTGAGGTTGTAGGACCTAACGCTAAGGCTGCTGTTGCCGCTATGAAAGACGGCGACGTAGTTCTTCTTGAGAACACCCGTTACCGCAAGGAAGAGACCAAGAATGGAGAGGCTTTCTCCAAGGATCTTGCTTCTCTTTGCGAAGTATTTGTAAATGACGCTTTTGGAACAGCCCACAGGGCACACTGCTCCAACGTTGGTGTTACCCAGTATGTTGACGTTGCAGTTGTTGGATATCTGATGCAGAAAGAGATTGATTTCTTAGGAAATGCCGTAAACAATCCTGAGAGACCTTTCGTTGCTATTCTTGGTGGATCCAAGGTATCCTCCAAGATCTCCGTTATCAACAACCTGCTTGACAAGGTTGACACTCTGATCATCGGCGGCGGCATGGCTTACACCTTCGCTAAAGCCCAGGGTTATGAAGTAGGTAAGTCCCTCCTTGAGGCTGATTACCTTGACTACGCTAAAGAGATGATCCAGAAGGCTAAGGATAAGGGCGTTAAGCTTCTTCTTCCGGTTGATACCGTTGTTGCCAAAGAGTTCAAGAATGACGCTCCCAGCCGTGTGGTAGAAGGCAGCATGGATCCCGATGAGATGGGCCTTGATATCGGACCGAAGACCTGTAAGCTTTTCGCAGACGCCTGCAAGGATGCAAAGACTGTTGTCTGGAACGGACCGATGGGTGTATTTGAGATGCCTAACTTTGCCAAGGGTACGATCGCAGTTGCAGAAGCTCTTGCTGAGACCGACGCTACCACCATCATCGGCGGCGGTGATTCCGCAGCAGCTGTTAACCAGCTGGGCTTCGGTGACAAGATGAGTCACATCTCCACAGGCGGCGGCGCTTCCCTTGAGTTCTTAGAGGGCAAGGAGCTTCCCGGCGTTGCAGCAGCTAACGACAAATAAGACAAGTATATTATAACTAAGATTTAAGGGTCCCCGGACCCATGACTGAAGATATTTAAACCAGGGAGGGAGGAAGTCCTCAGACTTCCTTCCCCTCACAATAAAGAAAAGAGGATTATTATGCGTAAGAAAATTGTTGCTGGTAACTGGAAAATGAACAAGACCCCGAGCGAGGCTGTTGCACTTGTTAACATGTTAAAGCCTCTGGTAGCCAACGATGAAGTTGACGTAGTATTCTGCGTGCCGGCAATTGACATCATTCCTGCTATGGAAGCAGCTAAGGGCTCCAACATCAACATCGGTGCTGAGAATATGTACTATGAGGAGAGCGGCGCTTACACAGGCGAGATCTCCCCGGCTATGTTAGTTGACGCAGGTGTTAAGTATGTTGTTATCGGACATTCCGAGAGAAGAGAGTACTTCGCCGAGACAGACGCAACAGTTAACAAGAAGGTATTAAAGGCTCTCGAGCACGGAATTACTCCGATCATGTGCTGTGGTGAGACACTTGAGCAGCGTGAGCAGGGTGTTACCATGGACTTCGTTCGCCAGCAGGTTAAGATTGGCCTTCAGGGCGTAAGCGCTGACCAGGCTAAGACTGTTGTAATCGCTTATGAGCCAATCTGGGCTATCGGCACAGGCGTTACCGCTACAACAGAGCAGGCACAGGAAGTTTGCGGCGAGATCCGTAAGTGCATCGCTGAGGTTTATGATGATGCTACAGCAGCAGCCATCCGTATCCAGTACGGCGGATCTGTTAATGCCAAGACAGCTCCTGACCTCTTCGCTCAGCCTGACATCGATGGCGGCCTCGTAGGTGGCGCTTCCCTTAAGGAAGACTTCGGCAAGATCGTCAATTATAAATAATTACAAATAATAATTATAAATCATTACAGGCAATATTTGATATTGTTTGCTTTTTCAAAAGCTGTCATACCTGGTATGGCAGCTTTTTTAATCTATGGGAAATTTCATGATTTCCATAGATTAAAAAGATTAAAACCTCCGGGGGATGCATACCTGCCCAATAGGAACTATGTCACTGGCGTGAACGCGCCCGGCGCAAGAGGCCGCAGGCGGCCTCTTTTTCCTGCCCCGGTCTGCTTTCTTTTACGAAAACGGACATTGCTAAGCAAAAAAGATTGTTGTATAATATGCAACGGTGATATAAATCCGCTAAATTACTGATCAGAAAGTGTAAATATATATGAAAGATGACTTTTTATGGAGGTTTAAAGTGAAGATCGGAAGGAATGATAAGTGCTGGTGCGGCAGCGGCAAGAAGTATAAGCAGTGTCATATGTCTTTTGACAACAGGATAAAGGATTACAGAAGCCGCGGCTACCAGGTGCCCAACCACTCCATGATCAGGACGGCTGAGCAGATTGAGGGAATCAGGGAAGCAGGAAAGAAGAATACCATGGTTCTTGATTATATTACTCCCTTCGTGAAAGAAGGAGTCAGCACGGGAGAGCTGGACCGGCTCATTGAGAACTACACCAGGGAGATCGGCTGTATACCAGCCTGCCTGGGTTACCAGGGCTACCCCAAGACAGTCTGCATCTCCATCGATGAGGTGGTCTGCCACGGCATCCCCAGCGATGACCGTATTTTAGAGAGTGGCCAGATTGTCAATGTGGACTGCACGACGATTTATAACGGATACTATGGGGATGCCTCCAGGATGTTCTGCATCGGGGATGTCTCTGAGGAGAAACGCAAACTGGTCAGAGTGACCAAGGAGTGTCTGGACCTGGCCGTGGAAGCTACCAAGCCCTGGGGTACCATGGGTGATATGGGCTATGTCTGCAACAAGCATGCCGTGGAGAATGGCTTTACCATAGTCCGGGAGATCGGCGGCCATGGCTGCGGTGTTCATTTCCACGAAGATCCCTGGGTCAACCATATCGGCCAGCCGGACCAGGGCATACTCTTTGTGCCTGGTATGACCTTCACCATCGAGCCCATGGTTAATATGGGCAAGGCTGATGTCTATGAGGATGAGAAGGACGGATGGACGATCCGGACAGTGGACGGACAGCCTTCAGCCCAGTGGGAGTACACCCTTCTGGTGACAGAGGACGGAACGGAGATTCTGTCCTATTAGGAAGACTTGACCGGTTTTGCTGTGCCAGGGCCTTGTATGAACCTGTTAGGTATAGAACCCTGATCTGTCTTACTATGCTGGAGTTCTGGCTGCCTCTGACAGGTCTGGGGAAGCCTGACCTGTATTTTCCTGGCTGTAAGGGCTTGTTTTTTCCGGGGATCCGGTTTGTTCTGGATTTGTTTTGTATGATATATACAGGATATTTACAAAATATTTATATATTATATAGAAGAAAAATTTATGTAAATTTTCTTTACATTGGTTAAAATCTATTTTACTATTAAGTGGTACATGTTGAACGCAAGGTAAGAGGAGGATTGAAAATGAAAAAATTACTTGCATTTGTACTTGCTGCTATGATGGCTGTAGCCATGTGTGCCTGTGGTTCTTCCGGTGGTGCCGAAAGTACTGAGTCAGCCCAGGCAGCTCCAGAGGCTGTAGATGCCGGTTCCATCAAGGTAGGTGTTATTCTTATCGGTGATGAGAATGAGGGTTATACAGAGTCCCACATCAAGGGTATTGAAGAGATGAAGAAGAACCTTGGCCTCACAGATGACCAGGTGATCTACAAGTACAATATCCCTGAAGATGAGCAGTGCTATGACGCTGCAGTTGACCTGGCTGACCAGGGCTGCAACATTATCTTTGCCAACAGCTTTGGCCACGAGGCTTATATGCAGCAGGCAGCGGGAGAGTTCCCGGATGTTCAGTTCTGCCATGCCACCGGAACCAACGCAGCCGCATCAGGTCTGCCTAACTTCCACAACTATTTTGACAACATTTTTGAGGCCCGTTATGTATCCGGAGTTGTTGCCGGCTTAAAGCTTAATGAGATGATCGAGGCAGGAACCATCAAGGCTGAGGAAGCCAAGATTGGTTATGTCGGCGCTTATCCCTATGCCGAGGTTATCAGTGGATTTACATCTTTCTATCTTGGCGCCAAGTCCATGTGCCCCACAGCAACAATGGAGGTTCGTTATACAAACAGCTGGTTTGATATCGCCGCAGAGAAAGAGTGTGCCCAGTCTCTGATTGCCGACAAGTGCGTTCTGATTGGTCAGCATGCCGACAGCACAGGCGCTCCCAGCGGCTGTGAGGAGAAGGGTGTTCCCTGTGTAGGTTACAACGTTGATATGATCCCTACAGCTCCTAACACAGCACTCACATCTTCCACCAACAACTGGGGACCCTACTATGAGTACGCTGTGAACTGTATCATCAACGGTGAGACCATTGCTACCGATTACTCTCTTGGTTATGCTGACAAGGCCGTTGCCATCACTGAGCTCAATGAGAAGACCATCGCCAAGGGAACTGCAGAGAAGGTTGCAGAGGTTGAGCAGGCTATCGCAGACGGAACCCTTCATCCTTTTGACACCACTACATTTACTGTTGGTGGAAAGAGCCTTGAGGATCTGGTAGGAGAAGGCGATGAGACAGCAACAGGACTTGCTGATTATATCGCTGACGGATATTTCCATGAGTCCGACGTGGCAAATGGTATGATTTCCGCTCCTCAGTTCGCATTTATCATCGATGGAATCCAGACTGTTACAGAATAATTTCTGAAACGTTTATCTGTTCCTTTTGGGGTATCGTCTCAGAATGGATAAAGTAAACTTCAGATGATTGCATGTTCATATTCAGGCAGGGAGGCACCCGTTGCAGCTCTGCCTGAATATTCACGTTATTTCAGGCTTTGCCATCAGCAGGGATTTCACAGGGAATTCAGGCTGACCATGAATTGTTTTTCAGAATCTCTGCCCTTAGCAGCGGCTTTGAGGAGATTCTATGTGTCATTGTCTGTATGTAGATATCAGAGAAGCCAGCGGGAGGGCAGGCGGCCTGCTGACTTTTGTGATATTTACATATCAAGGCTTTCTGATGATTCATCATGGAAACCTGCCTTTTACATTATGGAGGATAGAAGAGTGGAACAGAATTGTGCCATTGAGCTGCGTGATATTACGAAGAAGTTTGGAAAGGTTTACGCCAATGACAAGGTCAGTCTCAAGGTGAACAAGGGAGAGATTCTTGCTTTGCTGGGAGAGAATGGCAGTGGTAAGACTACTCTGATGAATATGATCTCCGGAATTTATTTTCCTGATGAGGGACATATTTTTGTGGATGGGAAGGAAGTCAGCATCCGGTCACCCAGGGATTCCTTTGATCTGGGCATCGGAATGATCCATCAGCATTTTAAGCTGATTGATGTGATGACTGCCGCGGAGAATATTATCCTGGGTCTGGAGGGTAAAGCTGTCCTCAACATGAAGAAAGTCTGTGAAGATATCCAGGCTTTGGTAGACCGATACGGCTTTGACTTAGATCCCAATCAGAAGATCTATACCATGTCCGTCTCCCAGAAGCAGACCGTAGAGATCGTCAAGATGCTCTACAGAGGAGCTAATATTCTTATTTTAGATGAGCCGACGGCGGTGCTGACACCCCAGGAGGTGACCAGACTCTTTACGGTGCTCCGCAATATGAGGGATGATGGAAGAGCGATTATTATCATCACCCACAAGCTTAATGAGGTTCTGGAGATCTCAGACAGGGTGTCCATCCTGAGGAAGGGCCGTTATATCGGAACCGTGGAGACCAAAGAGGCTACGGTATCCTCCCTGACTGAGATGATGGTCGGAGATAAGGTTTCCCTTGATATTTACCGGCCGGATCCTCATGATTTGAAAAAGCGGCTTACGGTGGAAGAAATCAGTTGCGAGAATGGGGAAGGGGTAAAGCTTCTTGACCGGGTGTCTTTTGAAGCCTTCGGCGGTGAGATGCTGGGCGTAGCCGGTATATCCGGCAGCGGTCAGAAGGAGCTGCTGGAATCCATTGCCGGCCTGCAGGAGCTGACGAACGGCAAGGTGATCTATCATGCGAGACGGGGAACGGATTTCGATCTGTCAGGTTATAATGCCGCCCAGATTAACGAGCTGGGAATCAAGCACTCCTTTATTCCTGAAGACCGGCTTGGCATGGGTCTGGTAGGGTCCATGGGTATGACCGGTAATATGCTGCTTAGAAGCTTCCGCCAGGGTAAGGGCTTCTTTACCAGGCAGAAGGAGCCGAGAGACCTGGCTGAGGAGATCAAGAAGAATCTGGATGTAGTGACACCCAGCGTGGATTATCCGGTCCGCCGCCTTTCCGGCGGTAATGTCCAGAAGATTCTTGTGGGCCGTGAGATCTCATCCTCACCTTCCGTCCTCCTGGTGGCCTATCCGGTCCGGGGACTGGATATTTCTTCTTCCTACCAGATCTACAACCTGCTCAATGAACAGAAAGAGCGGGGTGTGGCAGTGATCTGTGTGGCGGAGGACCTGGATATGCTCCTGGATTTCTGTGACAGGATCATGGTACTTTGCGGAGGTAAGCTTACGGGAATCGTGGATGCCCGCAAGGCCACAAAGGAGGAAGTCGGACTGCTCATGACAGCACATAAGGAGGACAAAGCATGAATTCTGCAGTAAAAGAGCCTTTGGTTCACATGACAAAAAGGGAGGATATGTCCCTGGTGATGAAGATGGCTGTCCGGATTATTGCCATTCTCCTGTCCCTGCTTGTATGTGCCATTTTTATATATGGAATCGTTAAAATGAATCCGGTCCAGGTTTATGAGGGAATCATAGACGGGGCTGTGGGGACAGAGCGGCGTATGTGGATTACCATCCGGGATGCCATGATCCTGCTCTGTGTCGCGGTGGCTGTCACACCGGCCTTCCGGATGCGCTTCTGGAACATCGGTGCCGAGGGCCAGATCCTTCTTGGCTGTATCGCCTCTGCCGCACTGATGATCTATGCGGGAGAGAGCCTGCCCCTGCCCCTGCTTTTGCTGCTCATGTTTGTCTGCAGTTTTCTGGCAGGTATGATCTGGGGTATTATTCCCGCTGTTTTTAAAGCCATATGGAATACCAACGAGACGCTCTTTACCCTGATGCTCAATTATGTAGCCATGCAGCTGGTAACCTTCTGTATCGTATTCTGGGAGAATCCCAAAGGATCCAATACGGTAGGTATCATTAACGCTGCCAGCAGGGCCGGCTGGCTGCCGCCTTTGTTTGGCCTGGATTATGGCTGGAACCTGGTCATCGTTCTGGGTCTCACCGCCTTTGTCTACATATATATGAAGAGGACCAAGCATGGTTATGAGCTGACTGTTGTGGGAGAGAGTGTCAACACGGCTAAGTATGTGGGCATTAATGTTCCCAAGGTTATCATCAGGACAGTGGGCCTGTCGGGAGGAATCGCCGGAATCGCCGGCTTCCTGCTGGTCAGCGGCTCATCCCACACGATCTCTACCAGCACAGCCGGTGGCCGGGGCTTCACGGCTATCATCGTGTCCTGGCTGGCTAAGTTCAATGTCTGGGTTATGGCAGTGATCGCTTTTCTCCTGGTCTTTATGGAGAAGGGATCCAGTCAGATTGCTACCCAGTTTGGCTTAAATGAAAATGCTTCTGATGTCATTGTGGGCATCATTTTGTTCTTTGTAATCGGCTGCGAGTTTTTCATCAATTACAAGCTTGAATTCCGCGGCAGGCACCAGGAAGAAAGATAGGGGGAAGAACAATGTCTGTAATCATTACTTTTATTCAGAAAGCGATTGTTCAGGGAATTTGTATGCTTTTCGGTGCAGACGGCGAGATTCTCACAGAGAAATCCGGCAACCTCAATCTTGGTGTTCCCGGCATGATGTACATGGGCGGAATCGGTGGCCTGATGGCGGCTTTCTTCTATGAGAAAAGCACAGACCATCCCAATGCCTTTGCCGGTATGGTTTTATCTTTCCTGGCGGCCTTCTTTCTGGCAGCCTTAGGAGCCCTGATCTACAGTGTCCTTACCATAACACTCAGGGCCAACCAGAATGTGGCAGGTCTTGCCCTCACCACCTTTGGTACCGGTCTGGGCAACTTCTTCGGAGGTTCCCTGTCGGCCCTTTCCGGAGGTGCCGGACAGATTTCTGTCAAGGTGGTAGGAAGCGCTTACCAGGCAAAAATTCCCGTTCTCTCAGAGATTCCGGTGATTGGGGACATCTTTTTCTCCTATGGATTTCTTACTTATTTTGCCATCATCATCAGTCTGGCCATGGCATTTTTCCTGAAGAGAACCCGCTGGGGGCTCAACCTGAACGCGGTGGGAGAAGACCCGGCCACGGCGGACGCGGCCGGTATCAATGTCACTCTTTATAAGTATCTGGCCACAGTGATCGGTGGAGGAATAGCCGGCCTGGGCGGCCTCTATTTTGTCATGGAGTACACCGGTGGAACCTGGTCCAACAATGGATTCGGAGACCGGGGCTGGCTTGCCGTAGCCCTTGTTATATTTGCTCTTTGGAATCCTATTAACGCCATATGGGGATCCATCCTTTTTGGCGGTCTCTACATAATCTACCTCTATATACCGGGTCTGGGCAGGAGTGCCCAGGAGATTTTCAAGATGCTGCCTTACCTGGTGACGATCGTTGTGCTGATCATTACCAGCCTGAGAAAGAAGAGGGAACATCAGCCGCCCCAGAGTCTGGGACTTGCCTATTTCCGGGAAGAGCGATAATATAGTAGAGAAAGGAATAAGTCTTTCTGACAGGAGGTTTTTATGAGAAAGAATATAACAGCGGTCATAGCCCTTGTCCTGGCTCTGCTTCTGGGTCTGTCAGGCTGTAGGTTCAGCCCTAAGATTATGCCTGCCAGCACAGAGCAGGGGAACCAAGTGACGAATGCTGCTGATGACGCGTCCTTTAAGGTTGGTTTCATCTTTGCCAACGACAGCGGTTCCACATCAACCATCGCCAGGGTAGCCGGCATCCGTAAGATGCAGGTCCAGACGGGGCTGACGGACAGCCAGGTAATAATGAAGTCTAACGTTAAAAAGGCTGAGATAGAAAATGTTGTGGCCAAGATGGTGGACAAAGGCTGCAAAATAATCTTTTCCTGTGACTACAGATATGAGGAGCCTATCTATGTCTGTGCCCAGAAATATACTGATGTCCAGTTTTGCCAGGAGGATGGCAGGTACGCAGTCGAGGCCAAACGGGATAATTTCCACAGCTACTACAGTAGGATTTATGAAGCCTACTATGTGGCAGGAGCGGTCCTGGGTATAAAGATAGTGGATATGATCAATAATGGCAGGGCATCCTCAGACAAGTGCAGGCTAGGTTTTGTGGCCAGTGAAAATACTCCAGAAGCTATCTCTGCCTATACAGCTTTTTACCAGGGTGTTCACAGTATCACTACTCTCCCATCTATGTATGTCCGTTATGTGGGAAAGACTGGGGTCTATGATAAAGACGGGGAAGCCGCAAAGCAGCTGGCTGCGGCCGGCGTTGTTGCCATGTCCCAGTTCACTTCAACCACAGCTGTCGCGGCTGTCTGTGCTGAGAGCGGTATATACTATGCCGGCAATGAAGTGAATATGATCGACCAGGCGCCTAAAGTGGCCCTTTGTTCTGCTATTACTGACTACAGTGTCTACTATAAATATGCGGTTGATGCCTGTCTCAATGACAAGGCTATTGACACAGATTGGGTGCAGGGCTACGCTGAGGGGGTCAACATGATCAGTCAGCTTAATGATGCCCATGTGGCTAATGATACCCAGGCCTATGTGCGGCAGCTTGAGAAGCAGATTCGCAGAGGTAAGGTCAAGATTTTTGATACCAAGGAAATGACTGTCGGTGGAGAAAGTCTCTATACTCTTATTGACGATAAGAAGGGTGACTATAAAAAGCTTAAGAAATATCTCAATAAAAATGGCAGCTATGAGGAATCTTCTGTGAATTCCAAACCCATTTTTGACGTCATGATTGACGGTATTGAGGAAAGCACCTATGATTATCTGGCTGACAAGGAAGCAGAGGAAGCCGCGGCTAAAGAGTCAGACTATGATTATTAAAAGTCCTTGTATTTTTAAATTAGTTATGATATAATTATCAGGATTTTGTGAGCGGCAGGAGGTGTAGGATTTGGCCAGGACAATTGTCACTGTATTATTTATTATTGTATGCATCGCAATTATTGTTACTGTACTTATGCAGGAAAGTAAGAATTCAGGATTCGGGTCCCTTAGCGGACAGGTTGACAATTATGTGCGTAAGAACCGTGGACGTACAAGGGAGGGCCAGCTTGAGAGAGCTACCGTGATACTTGGAGTATTATTCTTTGTATTGGCAATCGGTCTCAGTCTGAAGTTTTTACAATAGTAATATACAGTTCTATTTAGAATTCAAAGCCGTCTCATTTATGGGGCGGCTTTTTAAACATATATAAGCAGAACCGGTCATGGAAAGTCCTGGTTATAGACCAGCAGGCCGGTAAAAGACGACTGCCTGGTATTCAAGGAGGCTTCCTGTCTGTGACTGGATACAAAGGAGGATAATGACAGATAACATTTTATTTGAACAGCGAAAAAATGCCATAAGGCAGATCATATATGAAGATAATTACGTACCCTTGAAGCTGAAGGAGTTTGCCTTTTTCCTGGAGGTTCCCAAGGAGGACCGGGAGGACCTGAGGCAGGTTCTGCAGGCCCTGGTGGACGAGGGAACTGTGGAACTGACAGCCCGGGGCAAGTATGTCAAACCCTCTAACCGCAGGGCGGAAGGAATATTTACAAGGAACCAGCGGGGATTTGGTTTTGTGACAGTCAAGGGGGAACCCCAGGATATTTTTATCCCGGCAGAATATGTCAATGGAGCCTGCCATAAAGACCTGGTCCTGGTTAAGGTAACCAAGAGAGCTTCCGGGGGCAAACGGCCGGAAGGCCTGATAGAGAAGATTCTGGACCGGGGTTATAAGACCATAGTGGGGCTCTTTGATGAGAGCAGGAATTTCGGCTTTGTCATACCCGATGACAGCAAATTCGGAACAGATATCTTTATTCCTAAAAACCGCAGGCATGGCGCAAAGGCCAATGACAAGGTAGTGGTGAAGATCAAGGATTACGGGGATGAGAAGCATAAACCATCCGGTGAGATTACGGAAATATTGGGTCCTCTGGACGATCCGGCTACAGATGTTACCTCCATCCTGCGGTCCTATGGGCTTCCGGAAGATTTTCCAACCATAGTAAAAAAAGAGGTCCGTCGGATTCCCCAGACAGTGGATGCGGATATGACTGTGGGACGGACTGACTACCGGGATCTTTTGACAGTGACTATAGACGGGGAGGATGCCAGGGACTTAGACGATGCCATCACCTTGTCAAAGAATGAGGATGGCCAATTTAGATTGGGTGTCCATATCGCCGATGTATCAGAGTATGTAAAAGAGGGCAGTGCCCTCGATGATGAAGCTCTTCGCAGGGCCACCAGTGTCTATCTGACAGACCGGGTTATTCCCATGCTTCCCCGGGAACTCTCCAACGGGATCTGTTCCCTTAATGAGGGAGTTGACCGGCTTGCCATGAGCTGTGTTATGACCTTTGACAGTAAGGGAACAGTCCTGGATCATGAACTCACTGAGTCCGTGATCCAGGTAGACCGCCGTATGACTTATACCGGTGTCCAGGCGATTCTGGATGGTAAAGATCATCCGGAGGCAGAGAGGGAAGACCGGCGGGAGGAGATCCGGACCCTGTGCTTTCTGATGAAGGAGGCAGCGGCTGTTCTTAAGGAGAGAAGGAGAAAAAGAGGATCTATCGATTTTGACTTCCCTGAGTCCAAAGTAGTGGTAGATGGCAAGGGATATCCCATAGAGATTAAGCCCTACCAGCGTACCACAGCCACGGACCTGATTGAAGACTTTATGCTCCTGGCCAATGAGACGGTGGCGGAAGACTACTTCTGGCAGGAACTGCCCTTCCTCTACCGGGTCCATGAGACACCAGATCCGGAAAAAATCCGCAAGCTGGATACCTTCATCCATAATTTTGGCTATTACTTGAAGACAGGAAGGGACCAGTTCCATCCAAAGGAGATCCAGAAGCTGCTTTTCTCCCTGGAGGGAGAGCCGGAAGAGCCCCTGATCAGCCGGCTGGCTCTGCGGTCCATGCAGAGGGCAAAATACAGCAGCCTGAATATCGGTCATTTCGGTCTTTCAGCCCAGTATTACTGCCACTTTACTTCTCCCATCCGCCGCTATCCTGACCTGCAGATTCACCGGATTATCAAGGAAAGTCTGGGGGGTAAGCTGAATTCCAAGCGGGTCAGCCACTACGAAGCTATCCTGGATGAGGTTGCCGACCAGAGCTCCCGCATGGAGAGACTGGCCCAGGAGGCAGAACGGGAAGTGATAAAACTTAAGAAGGTAGAGTACATGGAACAGTTCCTGGGCAGAAGTTTTACCGGTGTCATTTCCGGAGTAACCTCCTGGGGTATCTATGTGGAACTGGAGAATACGGTGGAGGGTATGATTCCCATGAACGCTCTTCTTGACGATTATTATATTTTCGACGAAAATAATTATCAGATGGTGGGTCAGGACAGTGGCAGGATTTTTTCTCTGGGCCAGCCTATAGAGGTTACTGTCTCCCGCACTGACAAGATGACCAGGACCATCGATTTTATCCCTACCGAGTTCACAGATATCCCGGTTGAGGATTATATTACGGACCAGGATGATCTCGAGTCGGAACGACTGCTGGCCATGTACAGGAATAGCAGGAAGAATCCAGGCAGGATGGATGACCAGCAGTAAGTGATCAGCCAGGAAGTAAGCTATCTGTTGGGAAATAAGTGATCTGCTGGGAATCTGGGATTTTTGCAGGGACCAGGACCATTGCTAAAAGTGAACCCAGACCGGCAAAAAAAGGACTATTTGGAGGCCCGGCTATGGGGCCTGTTATATAAGGGAGGACAGCCATGGCAAAATCACAGGGTATCAAGCTGATTGCCAATAACAAAAAGGCTTATCATGACTATTTTATCGATGAAAAATTTGAGGCAGGACTTGCCCTTCACGGTACGGAGGTCAAGTCCCTGCGTATGGGAAAATGCAGTATCAAGGAGGCTTTTGTTACCATAAACAAAGGTGAGGTCTTTATCAACCACATGCATATCAGTCCCTATGAGAAGGGAAATATCTTTAACAGAGATCCCTTACGGATCCGTAAGCTGCTCCTTCATAAGTCGGAGATCAATAAGCTGGCAGGTCAGGTAAAGATGAAGGGATATACCATCATGCCCCTTAAGGTATATCTGAAAGGATCCCTGGTTAAGATTGAGATAGGCCTGGCCAGAGGAAAGAAGAGCTACGACAAGAGACAGGATATCGCCAAGAAAGATGCCCAGAGAGAGGCCAGGAGAGAGTTCAAAATCAGACAGTTAGATTAACAAGAACTGTTTCCGGCTGATAAATGTTGCTGGTATTACGGTGTAATCCTACATAAAAATTCCCCTTGACATCTAAAAGGAAAAGAATATAATGTTAATACCGTGTTAATCACGTCTTACGGGCTTGTACTGGTTTCGACGGGGATTTTGAACGCGGGGCAGCCATCCGTGGACTCCGGCACCACGTTAAAAGCTGGAACTAAATATAAACGCTGAAGATAATTTAGCATACGCTGCCTAGTTGCGGCTGTCGGCCTCAGTACACCCGCTGACTGAGAACCCGGCATCGATAAGGCGGGACCCTTGCCATCTTAAGCTTTGCAGGTGGTAAAGTATTATGAAGCTACTGAAGTGTGAAGTTTGTCTTTAGACGTCACATGGAGGGAATGTCAAAATAAAGACTGTGATGGGAGATACCGTGCGGAATAGATTTTCGGACAGGGGTTCGATTCCCCTCAGGTCCATTAAAAAAACCACACTTTTGTGTGGTTTTTTTTTGGACTTGAGAGGAATCGAACAAGGAGGGAGCAGACGGAAGTCTGCGGAAGCGGGAAGGTCCAGTGGACCTTTACGCGCCGACGTGGCCTGAAAGGCGGCA
>ODAJ011753666.1_pt1 | contig 21692 bp, 21 predicted proteins | sample 1539241 | NCBI WGS metagenome assembly ODAJ01 (sample SAMN02144231, study PRJEB22623) | gut metagenome | biome: sheep rumen | host: Ovis aries | place: New Zealand | reverse complement strand
CACTCCATTGCGGGTCGCTGTCTGTCATATCTCTTCTCTTCAATTCCTTTGCTTAGCAGGGCGTGACGTATCTATGCTTTTCCGTTGCCGTTCTTTTCAGCGAGGCGCCTTTCCTTTGCTTTTCAAGACCTCGTTGCACATCGCCTATCCACAACTTTTCTATCCTCTTATCAATCTGACGATCCCGACGATGATCAGGATGAAGACCAGAATATCAATTCCGATAAAAATAAAAGGCCAGAAGCACGTGAGTACAATCAGGCCAATAAACAGCAGGAACATTATTAATAATGCGAACAATATCATTCCTCTTCCTCCTTTCTATAAGGTTCCGTAACCGGCATCCACGCTTTAATACAATCGGTTTCGTCCATCCAAATGTTATCCCATTCGTCGAAGTGCACCCATCCAGACGAATTGTCCGATTTCTTTGCAAAACCAGGCCCGCCAACATCACCGTTCACAACCGAATTAAATCCGTAGGACAAATAGTAAGAAATATACACCTCTGATCGGTCAGACACCAAATAATCGCCATTTTCCTCCGGCAGTCTCTCGGTCACTGGAACCCAACGTGCAGGAATATCAACCTCTGGCATTCGCGCAATCGTATCTAACACATCTTCGAGTTTTACGTACGCTTCCGATCCATGATGCCACTCAACCAATCTTCCACGATCGTCAACTCCGTATCTGTCCCATTTCGCAATTGCCTTAATCAGCTTGTCTCTATTAATCGGCGTCATCTCACTTCCTCCTCTTCTGTTATTTTGGCGCCCATAAGTCGCGCGGTCTTCAAAAATGTCCTATATATCGTGTCGATTGTTAAGAGTGCCCAATCGTACATCATTTCAACAATTTCGGCAGCTCCTCTGAGATAGACAACGTCGGTCTCGTAATACTCAACCCACACGTACTTTTTAGAAATATCTTCCTCCAAAGCCTCATAAAATAAATCCTGTACAAAGCCTCCGGGATTTTTAAATATAATTCTTAACTCATCAATGCCGGTTCGGGTATCCGAGAAGTATTTAAATTCAACAACGCCGTATTTGGTTTTTCTCTTATCGATTCTTTCAAGCATTTCTTATCTCCTTTCTGAAAATATAATTTACTCAAGCTCCCATGCCGCCTTAAAAGCGTCGGAAATGTTTTTTCCTGCTTTCCAAATCTTGTAATCGACCGTCTCAAAAATATAAGGGTAATGTTCCTCTATGTATCGTATGTCGGGAGACATGGAATTATCCCGGGTCTTCGGTGCATTAAGGTGAACAATCTCGTTGAGGAACAAAGGCTCTGAGTCCGTTCCGGTGAATCCCAGAAGCCAGTCAAGAGACACGCCGGTCGTCCGGGAAATATCAGCAAGTGTCTGGCCACTAATCGTGGTTTTGGTCTTTTCAAGATTTGAGATCGTAGTCGTACTTACGCCAACTCTCTTTGCAAATTCAGACTGCGTTAACTTAAGTGAAGCCCTGAGGTTGTATAAACGAACTCGGACTATCTTGCGAATATCAACAGATTCGTATGTCATCTCTCATTCCTCCTTAATGAATTCGTTATAGTATTCGTAATATTCCGTTTCGCTTACAAACGGTAAATATAATTTTTTGATCGGGTCGTAACCCATATAGCAGAAGCCTGTCCAATATCCTTTCATGTCTCGACCTCCCCGTTCAGCCAATGCACGAGTTTCTTCCTGCATTCTTCACAGAGCGCGAATATCTCTCGATTTTCGATATCTCGAGGATCTGCGGCAGGATCGTCGTATAAAACCACGACCGTTGCGCCCATTTCGTTGAACGCTTCCGTGTCCATCTGCCGTCCGCATTTACTACAAAAAGTTACAAAGTTCATAATTAATCCGCCTTTCTGGAGAAAAAGAAAAGAGCCTCGGAATATAAATTCCAAAGCTCTTCGCCGGAAAGAATCCGTCGGAGTTATTTATTTTTAATCCAATATATCAATTGAATAATGCTCCTAGCTGCTATTAAAAATGCCGTTAAAAATCCAATAATAATTGCGATAAGTGCTAACATATCAGTTATTTCCTTTCTTATTTATTAATTTCTTAATAATCGTCCATATAACATACAGAAGGATGGTTATTACCATCGATATTAATACAACGTCCAATAAAACCTCCTTTCGAATATCTTTCCATTAAAGAGGCTGAAAAAATTACGAAAAAAAGAAAAGAGCCTCAGAATATAAATTCCAAGACTCCTCGCTTTAAAACTCAACTATTACAGTTTTCGTTTCTGCGCTTCTTTTCTTCTCTTGCTTCCTTAATTAGTTCAGCTGCAAATTCCACAATCCAAAACACACTTGCTCCTAACGCCACGGTAGTTGCCACAATGCTAAAAGTCATATAACCCTTATTCATAATTAACCTCCGTTCAGTTGTTCAAATGCTTACAGATTACCCAAAGTCCAACTCCAATAATTAAGCAACCAATCAGTAACATAGCACATACTCTCCTTTCTTATAGTTGCTTGTTTCCATTAAAGAAGCTGTAAAATTCACGAAAACAAAAGAGTCCTAGAATATAATTCCAAGACTCTCCGGTCATTAGAACCGATTTTTAATCCACTCAACGACCGTTAGTATCAAGTCCATAGCCTTGATGAATCCCACCGTTACAAACGCCATAATGCCCATAAACAGTATAAATATCATAGCTGGTACCATAACAATAACTCCTTTCATAGATCGTTTTCCGTTCCACTAAAGGAGCCGATAATTTCACGAAAACAAAAGAGTCCTGGAATATAATTCCAAGACTCCGTGTTCATTGAACTTCTAACTCCTTAACTGATACGATAAATGAGTGAAAGTCATATGGGCTGGATATGCTGACGGCTCCGTCTGTGAAGCGGAAAGAAAGCATTTTCGCGACGTCAACCCACCATTCGACATACTTCTCAAGTTCGTTGACGGCGTCTTTACGCCTCCTGTACACTCCCAGCAACTCCCCGTCCGAAAACAAACCATATACACTATTCATATTTATCTCCTTTCTAAAAGTGAAGTTAAATGTTTCCACTAAAGGAGCTGTAAAAACTACGAAAAACAAAGAGCCCCAGAATATAATTCCAAGACTCCGTGTTTGATCATTTAACTAAAAATTCTAGTCTAACAACGTATTCTTCGGCAGTTTCGATGTCTCCAAAATACACAGTAACACGAGCGACGATGCCATCGCCTTCATTAGGGTAGTTCACCTTAATATAATCACCGTCATCCATACAAAACGCTTCCAGCTTGCTAATAGCGTTAATGATAGCATCGGTTTCATTTCGGTAAACCCCACAAAAACGATCAAACCCGTCGATCAGTACATATACTTTGTCCATACAACTGTCTCTCCTTTCTAATAGTGAAGTTAAATGTTTCCACTAAAGACCCTGATTTTTACACGAATTGCCTGGTAAAATATGTTTCCCAAGGTTCTCGCTTTAGCGGCTTCATTCGGAGCGTCCACATTAGTTTTCGCAAAGTTACTACAGGGAAAAATCCGTCCGAATCAATTTCAGAACTCCACCTAAGGAAATACTCGTAGAAACCCTTTTGAACGTAGAGAATATCGACCAAAGATTCATCAATTGCCGTCCAATACGTAGTCTTCTTGACCGGATCGAAGCGCTGCTGGATAACGCCAAGCCCTCGTCCGTTCTCAAAATATAAAGTGCAGGATCGATAAATAGGATGACCGGGATCATAAGTCTCGCCGTACATGTGACCGTATACAGTTGGCTTCTCAAAGTGGTAACGCATGGTATATAATTACAGCCAAAAACAGTATCCCGAGTACGGGTTTCTAACGTACAATAGCCAAAAAGGAGGTAAGTTATGCTAATTCAATGTCCGGAATGTCTAAACGAAGTGTCGGATAAGGCTGCTTTTTGCCCAAGATGCGGTTTTCCATTTACTCAAAAGAAATATCACCAAAAAACTAAACAAAAGCGGCTGCCAAATGGCTTCGGTCAGATCAGCAAAATCCATCAAAACCTTAGAAACCCATACCGAGCGATGGTCTCAACCGGGACAAATATAAATGGGCGTCCGATATGCAGGATCCTCGGTTACTATAAGACGTACAACGATGCCTATATGGCGCTATCGGAATATAATAGAAGCCCCTATGATCTCGATGGCATGACCGTGGAGGAGCTGTACAAACGATGGAGGGAATCTAGAGAAGTTGGCGAATCAAGTGCGAGATGTTACAACGCTTCGTGGAAATATCTTTCGGATCTATACACAATGCCTGTCAAGTCTGTTAGAACTCGTACGTTAAAACTATGCATGGAACAGGGTTCCGCATCGAAGGCGCCGGGTCCGACAAAAATATACATCAAGAACGTTCTTAATCTCATGATGGATTACGCGGTTGAGTATGAGTTGACCGATAGGAATTACGCCAGGCAGTTCTCGTATAAGAACCCAGAAAAGGTTAAGCATCACATATGCTATTCGGATGAGGAAATGACCGCAATTTGGAACTCCAAGGAAGATCCGCACGTTCGCATGCTCCTGGTTCAATGTTATACAGGCCTTCGTCCAAAGGAGTTGTGCACCATATACAAAGAGAACGTGCATCTTGATGAAAAATATCTTATTGCCGGCATGAAGACTGAAGCCGGAAGGGATCGAATAGTGCCGATACATCATCTCATACGGTCTTTCATTGAGGAAGCTATGCAGAACGATTCCAATAAGGTGTTTGACTGCTCCTACGATGCGTATCGGCTAAGGCTTGAAAATATAAAACAGCGGTTGGAGCTTGACCAAGAGCACAAACCTCATGATGGACGAAAGCAATTTGTAACTATGGCCAAAAAGTCAGGAGTTGACGAGTATGCGATTAAAAGAATAGTAGGGCATAAAATAACAGACCTCACGGAAAGGGTCTACACCGAGAGGCCTGTTGAATGGTTGGTCCAGGAAATCGAAAAAATAAAAGGACCTGTAGGAATTGTGTAGGAATGGTATAGGTTTACATGGTTCTACAAAGCACTTCAAAAGTACGAAACACCCTTATTTTACGTCGTATACGGGACTAAACAGTTTTGAGATATTTAATCGTTAGTGTTGCTGCATAACGAGATTCGGAAGGATAATGTAGAAGTAGTGTAGGAATACAGAAGGCTCCCCGGGGATTAAAACAGGAAAAATACTCCCCGGGGAATTTTTGCGAAACACGTTCTATTATTTAAGTTAGGAGGTATACGTTTATGCTTCGCCTGTTTTACTGCTCATTTTGAATTTTTGCTCAGCCCTTCTTTTTAAGATAGCGAGCACTCATGAAGCCGTACTTATTACCTTTCTCGCCAACGATCTTAACGTAGTGCCAAGCGCCACCCTTATCGTTGTAGTTCGTGTGAGTCGTATCGCAGAACCAGATGGTTTCCTTTCCACCCTTCTTAAGCGCTGGATACGACTTAAGAAGCGGATAAGTCGTTCCCGGGCCGGTTCGCGCATGAAGATCGCCGGTAAGTTCCAATTCAAACTGAGGTTTCTTGTTAAGCGTCTTCTTCTGCTCGGCGGGAGCTGCGGCCTCCTTCTTCACTCGCGGCTCTCCCTGAACCACAATTGCCGTATGTCCCTTAGTCTTCGTAACAAGGACATCGCCATTGCACAGAACGGAATTAGAACGAACCGGGAACGGCACTTCAAACAATCCAGTTCTGTTAAGTGCCGAAACTTCAGTCGCCGTGGTGAATCCGCCCGGATCACCCATTCCGGCAGCCATAATGACCGATCGCACCAGGGTCCCGCAGTCGCCGTTCGTGGGCTCTTTAATATCCTTCATGTGCTTGTACTTCGTGATAGCATACACGACGCCCATACGACTAGTGCTCGTCTTGTTGCCATACTGTGCATAACCGATGTTGGAATTGTTGCAAGCATCGGTCATCTCCTTCGCCATCAGTTCGGCTTTCTGAGGGTCCTTCGGTCTGAGGCAGTACCATCCCTGAGGATGCATGTAGAAATTCTCGATAGCGACTTCTCTCCCGGTCTGATCACCAGGCTTTCCTCCGCCGATGTTGCCTCTTTCGTCAATCCTAGCCGATCCGATTTTATACACCATTGTTTAGTCCTCCGATCTTTTATTGTACTGGTTTCGTTTATAGTTGACCAACGCGCCGAGAAAGATGCCGAATGCGCCAATAACAGCCAGAATCGCTTCGGGGTTCTCGACGTGTATATAAACAAAAACGACTCCCAGAAACGTTACGAGAGCCGGAAAAAACACTTCGCTAAGATAGCGGAGGATATCAAAAATTTTGTTTGTCATTTTCTAACCTCCGATTGCGCTAAATCCTTCCCGATGCTTCCATGGCCTCAACCTTCCTCTTAATGTAAGAGTTTCCGCCTCTTTCCGTGTAATGCTGGTACTGCTCCCAAAAACGCTCTCGTTCGATCTCGTCTGGTTCATTGCCCTTTTCTAAATCGGATAGAAACGAAACCAAGTAGTTTTTGCACGCGCTCATGTCGACTGCTTCTACACGTTTGTCAAGTTTATCGATCTTGTCGGTAAGCGGTTCGAGATCTTCTTTAAAAGCATTGGAAATCCACTTGCGCAACTTAGAATAAATATAAGAAAGCCCCGTAATAAGGCCAACAATAAAAGTAACTGCAAGGGCGATTTGCCCTAAAGTAATTTGTTCCAAAACGTTCTCCTTAAACCCACGCAAGCGGTTCTGGCGGCTCAAGAGTTTCCGTTACATCGAGCCACGCTTTATACCAAACCTTCAGTTCGGCTTTCTGCTCATCGGTCAGCATGGAGTACCACATCTCGCCGCGGTTAATAACGGAAAAACACTCCTTATATCTTCTATTCCTGAGTTCTTCAACAAGGGCGTTTTTCGCAAGCTCTTCGCCACGTTTTTCATCGCGCACGAGTTCTCCGTTCTCATATCGGAACTCTTCAAAGTGCTCTGCGAACCATTCCTCATCATACGGGTCTGCTACTTCGATGCCGTCTACAAGATTGCCAATCAAGGCATACGAGATAATATACCCCTTTTCATTAACTAAAATTTGCATGCCGCCCTCCTTATCCGTTGACGCCATAAACACGATTAATATAACCAGAGGTGAGCACTCCTCCCCCCGTCTGTTTATTTTCACGCCATGTCATCGTTACGGTAGAACCAGAATATTTTAAATATACAGACAGCCATGTTTCATCGTCGGAAATTAGAACCGTAGTATTTGATGTTCCGAGCACAGCTTTCGGAACAACGACACTTTCACGCGCATTACCGCCCGATGTGCCATAAATGATAAAGAAATCATAATTTAGGCTAAAGGTGACGGAGCCGCTCTTAAAAGTACCGCTATAAAGCTGAGTGATTTTCGCGCCAATCAGGTTTCGGACACTGCCAACTGCAACGTATCCTCCCTTCTCCCAGTTATTGGTAATAGCCATAAGGTACTGACCAGAAGAAGCAAGGTTCTCGTTAAAAAGAGTTTTTCTCGTTTCCTGTAAACTCGTCCATCCACAAGTCGCATGATTATTCGTCAACGAGAAAAACGAATTAGGAGTAGTTACGTGGTCGGCAAGCATAGCTTTACACCACGCATGAGGGTCGCTAAGCTGAACTGTTTTCTCGCCTGTGGAATTGTTGATGTACAAATTAACGGTATTGTATTTCGTGGCACCACCGACAATCGCGCGTGTTTCAAGCTGAAGGCCCTGTCTGCCATCGGTCAAGAACACATGTCTAAGATAAGACAAATCGTAATCAGCACTATCTCGCAGATAAAACCCTTTGCCGTAATAGTTCGCGGAAACGGTTGTAAGACTTTTTACGGAGTTGTCTTTGACAACGCTGGGTTGGTTGTTAAACAAAAAAGGCAGGTCTGTAATAGCAAGACCAGAATTGTTTACATAAAGAATCCACTTGTCGTTCTTTACATCCCAAAACCCAAACTTGCCGTCAAGCGTTGCATACAAACCGCCCTCGAAGTTTGAGTTACGAAGTTTGCAATATATGGTGTCGGTATCGTACCTACTCAAATTTAGACTGCCAGTAAATGACCCGCCCGCCTGCGAGTTTAACCCGCCAGCCATTATAACAGAACCTTGCGCCGAAATTTGAAACAGCCTTTTTCCTGTTACTGGCAAACCGGATTCATTTAATTCTTCGTCATTAACATATAAAATATCGCCAGTATATTGTCCGGCAGAGTTTTTGTGGGGGATTTGAAGCCATACTTCTATGAGACGGTTTTTCCCTTGAGATGTGTATTCTTTTCTTACTCTTAATCCAGTTTCAGTAATCTCCCACCCCGCTATTTCTCCGGCTTTGGCAAACAATCTTCCAAAGCTATCAATGGCGAAGTTCTCAGCCTCGAATTCCTTTTCTCCGAAGTCCAGACCCATACCTTGCTGTGAGTAGGGCGGCGAAGCACCAGTAGCCGCAGGGATGTAATCGTCCGAATGGAGTGCGCCAGTAACAGTTACATCACGAGAAAGCAGAATGTCAATAATTGCAGAATTTGCGGCTATACTTTTAACCAGAGCTTCTCCATTGGATGCCAGCGCCGATGTGATTGTCCACGTATCTTCCACACTTTCTCGTACGGCCATAAACAATCCGCCCGAATTTGAATACATGGCAAAGGTTGAAGTCTCGTACGTATCGGCATTATGCAAAGCGTAAATATAAGCACCCGGATGATCGGGATCTTCAATCTCAGATCGATACATTCCATAGGCGTTCGCAAGCAGATTTGTAAATCGCTGTACGGCCGCATCATACATGGCTATTTTTTTGTCGACTCCTGTTGTAGCGGCATATAAGGCGTCGCCCGCTTTATTCGAGGCAGCATTCGCGGCCTGCTGAGCTGTCGCAGCGTTAATTTTTGCTAGACCGGCATCAACAGCCGCTTCAATAGCCTTCGCATCCCCGGTGGGAGGTTCGGTGCTGTTTCCAACAATCCAGGCCTTTCTATTAGCCACTCTAACTTTTACATGATCGCCCTGTTTTACTGAAATTGTCTGCTCAACAGGTGTTTCGATATCGCTGTTTTCAAATTTTACAAAAACCGTTCCATCTTCGATATGTGTAACCGTGCCATCGACGTCATAACTCTTATCGGCATTCTCTTTTGCAATTTTAGAAACATACTCATAAATGATATCAGATGCGTTTGAACTAGTATCGCTCATCCTATAAGCACCCCACTTTCTCTAACCTCGATAGAATGTCCGAGAGTCAACGTTTGGTTGGTTACTCTAAAAACCCCATTGAAATCCGACTGCGGATAAGAAACATCAACGAGATCCCCCGGGAAAATTTCTGGATAAAATCTTCTGGTATACTCGAAAGTTCGAACAACTCGCTGTTCTTCCTTCAGTCTTCTTCTTGCGTATTGCTCAAGAGTTTCGTCACGACTAATTGCCCCGACGGTTTCTTCCATCCATATTTCGCGTCCTCTCGAAACTGTGGATAGCACACTATTCTCGTCATCGTCTACGACCGTTGCACTAGAGTTTCCTGAAATAGCTCTAAAGACATTCGGGCAATCGAACCAGTCTAGCGTATCTGTTCCGCTAAGACCAATAACATCGTTTTCAAGACTGTCAAAACTGGCAGAAATGTTATCAGTATTGGGTTCTATACTAAGATGGCCGTTTCCACTAATTCGGATTTTCCAATCAATAAGGCCTAATAAGTGCTGGGCCATACTGAGATTCGTTTCTCCATCTTCTGCTATCACATATGACGAAAGGGATGGGGAATCCCCAACATAATCTACCGGCGCCGGACCGACAGAAAGAAGATTTCTTACAATTTCGGCAACTGCAGTTCCTTTAGGCGCGTACCACCCTCTATTGAGAATTATGTCCTTCGCAGGTTTAAGTACCGAATAGCAAGTCATGGGATATGTACTCCGAATACCAACAAAATTTCTGGAAGAAACGGATGCGAGACCGGTAAATAGAGGAATAGATAAATTACTCTCATTTTCCTGTCTCGCATCCAAATAAACTCTTATCCAGGACTCATAACCTCGCGGAAGCTGGGTTACTTCCAAATCGGCGCTTTGCATAAGACCATCAGTCGATCGGGTAATGCTTCCGTTTGTAAAATCAAGTTTCTCCATATCCGCCCAAGTCGCCGGATCGACTTTCATAAGGCGATACCGAGCCGAAAAGCCTTTACTCCAATTCAACTATTTATCTCCTTTCTTATGAAAGCGGGCCGTAAGAGCGTTCCCATTCCGACAATGTCATACCGTCCAGACTTTGATTGTCAACTTTTTTGACCTCGAGCGAATAGTCATAAACTAGTCCATCGAAGGTCATGCTTTCTGTGAGCTGAACATCCGCCGAGAAACTGTTTCCCTGAGGGGTTCTGACATGGCAAACCCCCGGATACTCAGCAAGATCATGCGCAATCGCTATTGTGTCTTCGTCCTGATCGGGTATTAGAACCGTAGAAATCGAAACATCTTTAGTAATTTGCGGATTCCAGTCGCCAACGACTGATCCTCCCAAATACTCGGTTCTGTTAAAATCCTTTGTCCAAGTATTGTCAAACGTTAAGTTATAAGGAAGGATGGCCTTTTGGGCTGAAAAGTCAATCACCAAACGATAATACTCGATGAATGGAGTTAAAATATCAACCCACGCAAATTTGTTATCGGCAGTGATGTAATCTCCCGAAGCTGTTTTATTGACAACCCGATAACCAGAACCGTAATTAAACGCCGGATATGGATCGACATACACCGTATCGTAATTGCCATTTTGAATTATTAACTCGGGCGCATCCGAAGACAAACGATAAACATCAAAAGTATCTCCGGAAACATAGTTTGCGGGAGTAGAAACGAGGATCGTTGAAGCCATGGATTGCGAATAACATTCCACAATTGCTGTCGGAACAACCGGCTGATGTTGCCATGAAACTTTAAACGTTAGAGACATGCTTTTGGTTTGTCCATAAGTATCGCTAACGACGGCGTTTACAGCATAAGAAGCACCATCATCAAAGCTTCCGTATAAATCGTCAAGCGTAAATGTCATCTCGCTTTCGCCGACTTGAGTCCTATAAGCTATAATTTCTCCACCATAGCCATCAAAATCTTTTCCATCCGGACGATCGACGTGATAATCATCAGCTCGCAAAATATAGACAGATGTTGTTCCGCCTTCTCCTGCCCCCGTGACCGTCAATCGCAGCGGCATGGTGTCAAGTTCAAGCGTTGTGCGTTCGTCAACCGTTTTTTCAACAAGGGAACTGCTCGGTATATCGATTGTGACAGGATAAGCACATGTCAAAGAAACGATATTACTCCAGTCACTCCATCTGTTTGCCGTAGACTTAACCCTTACTGCAAAATTAACGGTCGTTCCGGGCGGCATTAGTTTATGGAACTCAATAACGTAATGCCAAATCCGACATGAAGTATAACTTGATGCCCCATTAGAGCAATACTGAGTTATCGTATCAATTTTTCCATCCTTATCAGTGGTAACTATTGCCAATTCAAAGCCGCCTTGAGGAAGGCCATCAGAAGAATTGTATGACCACTGCGCCTCAACGGAGTCTAGCACAAATATAACATTGCTCGACAAATTTAATATTGGGGCGTCTGGGGTCGAGGAAGGAACAAACTCCACAGGATCACTCCATTCACTGGTTGAATTCATAGTATCGTTGAAAAACCTCGCTCGAAAATAGTAAGTTTTCATTATGTCAAGCTCGTTGACATACAACACGGGCGTCTCGAGATGATCCACGTTGTGTGTATTTGGAGAACTTATCGATTGCCAGGCATATTTATCGTCCGACCAGCTAATTGTGATTCCTTCGGCCAAATCCCAACTCCAAGGCCATGTGACGCGAGCAACAGTATCAACATCCGAATCCTCTACACTAATGTCAGGAACTTTTGGAATGGTGCCGCCCTGCGTAACAACCGAGCTGCTCATCAACATCCATACAGAATAATAGTTAACGTTTCCATCCGTTCGTCCAACGTAATAGTCACCCTGCACAGCTCTAACAGAAAAATACGGATTTGAAGCTGTTGGATCGTACGGAAAATGCAACGACAAAATACTACTCTCCCCGTTCGGGATTATTCCAATGGGCTTAGCTTCGTTAAGACTATCGGTATAATAGACAACCAAAAAAGAGTCCGGAACCGAAGAGTTATTTGTCGCATGTATTTCAGCAACCCCTTCATCAACATTAACATCAACGCTGCCGATATCCGGCGGTGTTAGATTTCCTCTTTGTACCAAATACGGTCTTCCGTATGTCGTATGCCGATCATAATTACTGTTGACGCGGACATATAAACACCGATCAAGTCCAATAACGCCTTCAACATTAAACTGAACAGCCTGTCTAGGATTTGCAGTATCGCGGACTTTTACTCCATCTTCCCACGAATCGGATGTTGGAAATTCTCCCCCTGGACCCGGAGTAATAAACGTATACTGTACGTCAACGCTATCAACTGGTTTTTCGCCGTTACTCTGGTCGACATTAAATGTCACAGAAATATTTGTTGAATTATTCGACAAATTTGTAACGGCTGTTCCAAGGGTATATTCGGGAACATTCGGAATGGCCCAAACGTGCTTTGCCACCGTCCAAGCAGAATCCCCTCGAGGACCCTGCGATCGAATCCTAAACCATCTGGTGTACGATTGCCCCATTGTTGGAGACAGGGTCTCCGTAAATTCAACAGAACCGTCGTTTTTAGAAGATACGCCAGTGCTGAACGCCAAATCCTGAGAACTCCACTTAGGCTGGGCCGTACCCTTAACGAGCGCCGACTGCCACTGGACCCTTCTAAATATTTGAGGAATATCATCTTCGGCATCGACATACCACGAAAAAGATCCAACGTTGTCCAAAGTTGCGTCCTGGGTGAAGAACACGTTATAAGGCCTATTCGGAACAGCAATGTCATACTGTTTAATTGTCCACGCACTCCACCCAGGATTAATTGTTTTATTGTTTTCAGTATACGCAGCTCTGTTGCCACGAACACCAAACCTAAAGTTTTGCATTAACAAGTTCGTGTCTGGGTAATATCGAGCAGGATTAAAGTTAACAGAATATCCCGTATCACGCGTATCGACAGCCGGATATACCCATTTTCCCTTCATTTCAGGAGTGAAAAGGTAACCAAATTGCTGGCCGTCTTCGTAATCGGAATCCGAAATTTTCCAGTTACATTCAAAAGTATTACCGTATCTGGTCACTGTTAAACCAGAAGGGGCTTTTGTTGTGGCCATTATATTAACCTCCCATCCTTACTTTTCTCTGCAGACCTTTTGCGAAGCTTAATGCCCATGCTTCGGGATTTGATGTTTCTGGAACATTGTTTGTAATATTAAAAACGTTTGTTGTGTTAGAATTTGAACCGCCATTTTGAATTCCAGAAATTCCAAAGCCTCCAGAAACTCCATATGCTTTGGACGTGGACATCATGGCATTTATTGCGTCGGCCCCTTTTCTAACATTTGTCAGATCCACAACAGGGGATATTACCGGGGTAAGATCAAACCCGCTATCAATAATGTCTGACATGGTCTTTATGCGAGATAAAGATTCGGTAAATCCATCGATTGCCGAATTAGCAACATCTCTTCCGGACCGTTCCGTCACGCCAAGGCCGTCTTTAAAAGCATTGATAAAGCCGAGTACCCCAAAATTACCAAGGCGATACATGACTCGTGACGGAGATTTAATCCAAAGACCGCCTTTGCTTCGAACACCTCTTACGCCAGCCTGACCGAGCTCTTTACCAGCCTGTTCCATCATCGGAATTTTAGATCGAAGACCGTCGATAGCGCCTTGGCCGCCGTAACCACCGGCACCGTATCCGCCGCTATAAAAATTGGACATTATCGAACCGTTTCTCATAGTATTTGCGGCACTGTTCATAACGCTTGTCATGCCGCCCGTAACAGAAGGCGTGCCTTGACGAAAGCCGTTTGCAACATTGTAATCTGCCTGAACACCAAAATTCGAAGCGCTTTGGAGAACATTTCGAGCGGAGGATCCGGTAAATACTTCGCCCATTCTACCAACAAATAGCTGTCCACTATTTCTAGCTCGAGCAGCCCCAGACGAGAGACCGGATACTGTGTTATCGACCGCGTTACGAACTCCAGTAGAAAAATCGTTAATTCCAGACGAATCAGAATAGCCAATGCTTGAGATTTCATTGACAAACGACGTAACAGCATTCGCGATTCTTAAAAGCCGAACCGTGTCAATTCCGGAAGTATCATAATAAAACGCCGAAAGGCTTCTTCCAAAATTGGCAAGCCTCGTCCCAAATGAATCCAGACTCGTTGTTGCGGTGCTAAAATTCGAAAGCGACACGGCAGAAGTGACAAGAGTGTCGACTGCCCTTGAAGATACCGACAAAGACGACATACTAACGCCGTTAAGTTCCTGCGAATATGCGGCAAGACCAGATCCGAGCTGCCTAAGATTTGTAGCAAGCGACGAATAATCCTGGTCACCAAAAATGTCGCCAAGAAGGCCGCCAGAATTGGGGGCACTTTTTAACGACGTAAATAAAACGGTAAGCGCCTCTGCGGAACTTTCCACTCCGGACCAATTTTGAGAAGAACCAGAAATAGACGAATCGTAGTTCTTCAAAGCACGTCCGAGCTGCTTAAGATTTGTAGCAAGCGACGAATAATCCTGATCTCCAAGTATTGAACCAAGCAAACCACCAGAATTGGGGGCACTTTTAAGAGCCCTAAAAATCTGAGTCAGTGCTTCAGTTGACGATGTCGTTGTTGACCAATCAGACACCGAAGAAACAGAACGATGATAGCTAATCAACGCTCTTCCGATAGAAGCCATGCCCGACGCCATGGAATCAAAGTTTCTTTGTCCCATAATGAAGTCAAGAAGACCACCTTCTCGGGGGCACTGTTTCAGCGCCTTACAAATATTAAGAAGCGCACGAGACGAAGTGCTTGTCGATGCCCAGTTAGATACCGTAGAAACAATTCTCGAATACTTCGTAACAGCCGTGGCAAGCTCTATCATCCCTGTAGATAAACTATGTATATCCACTCTCCCAAACAATGCTCCCAAAAGACCTCCGGTCCGAGGGGCCTCGGAAAGAGCCTGACACAATTTCTTAACGTTATCGGCAGCCGACGACACTGGCGACCAATCTCTAACCATAGAAACTTGCAGTGCAAAACCGGTTATTGCCGCGCCTAACGCCATGAACTGGACAGAAAAATCAGCCATGTTCGAACCAAGAAGACCAGCAATGGCATTAAGCAACTCAGCTCCGACAAGAGCAAGAATAGCTCTCGAAATGATTCCTATTCCATCAACAACGCTCTCGTCAATTCCTGACATGGTTTCGATGAACGGCCCGAGAGCCACCGCAAACAACGAAATGTTTTCGGCGATGGCAGGAAGAGAATTGGAAATTCCTTCGGCAACTCCGCCAACAATACTTCCAATAAATTCTCCGATTCCGTGGCCAATAGCGCTCATAATATCTAAGCCTCTAAGCAACGCGGATTCTCTCTCCGGATTAAAGAACTTTTCTATTAGAACGGCAGCAGCACCAAAACCAGCAATAAGCGTTATTAATGCGCCGATTCCGATAAATGCCATAGGTCCTCCGATGCCAATAACCGTAAGAATGGCCAATACGCCGCTCAACGTTAAAAGCAACAGCGAAAGAGACAACGCAATATTCAACGCCTGATCGGAATTGGGAACCGAGCATAAAAGTCCTATAATAAGCGCCAATAGGCCAACAACAGCAACCATTAGCCCCAAAGATGCAACCGATTTTGCCACACTAGTTTCGGGAAGGGTCGACATTAATTTTTGGCAAGCAATCATTGCGGCCAAAAGTATTGCAATAGATCCCGCGGATTTTATCGCCGCATCGCCATTACTAATTCTTGACAAAATAGTAATAATTACGGCCAAAACAGTGACCAAGCCAACAAACATGCCTAGAAAATCCAAGGATACCTGAACTTTTTCGGCCCGTTCTTTTCCTAAAATTACGGTTATGGCAATAAACGACGCCAACAGAATAGAAATGGAGGTGACGGCGGCTATATAATCTTCCGAACTTTTAGCAACAGCCATCAAACCAGATAGCGCTCCAGCAACACCTGTGACAACACCCATTAAAGCAAATATTGCCATAAAGGTAGAAAACCTTATTCCCTCAATTTTGCTAACTATGAAGCTCATTGTTGCAATTGCGCCCATAACAACTATCATGGCTGCCGTAGCTGCTGCCAATTTTTCAGGCTCGGCGGTCGCTAAAATGCGTAAAGATACGGCCATCACAGCCAGCGACGTTGAGAATATAATCAACGACGTGGTAATCTTAATGACATCGCCGGCACTTAGATTCGAAATGTTCGCCAAAGCCATTAAACCAACAAAAAGTGCGGATATGGCTGTTATGGTAACAAGTCCCTTGGCAATATCTTTAGGCTCCATTCCGGCAAGAATTCTTAAAACTCCTGAAATAATGACAAGCGATATTGACATAAGAAGAAGCATTGCTCCTGCTTTTGCCGAATTCTCTCCAGCGAGTTTTGAAGCGGCCATGATTGCTCCGTACAGCAAAAATATCTCAATGATATATTTCATAGCTGCCTCGATTCTGGTCAAATTGGCTTCGCTCAGGCTCTTTAATGAGCTAATAATAACTCTAACGGATATGGCAAATAGCACCATTCCAGCCATTCCTTCTAGATTGTGTACATTATTAGACGCCGCAGAAATCAATGCCATAAGGCCAATCATTCCGAGAAGCAACGGCAGCGTCGCGTACGCTTTCTTAAGATCGATATCACCCAAGGTCTTCATGGCGAATGCCATGATGAGAAGAGATAACGCCATAGTAATAAGCGGCGCACTACTTTTATGACCCTTATCGATAATATTCATCAATTTGGAAATGGCAACCATAGCGAGAAGCACGCCCATAAGCAGGGCAGCGTTTTTAACCATGGTCCCGAAATCCATGAACGAAAGAATAATTAAAGAGCCGACAATAAGCCCAAGCGCAACGCCCATTGAAATAAGGACAACGGTTGCCTTCGCCACCGACTTGATTTCTATTTTTTCCATTAATTTAAGGAATATAAGAAGACCAGCCCCGATGGCAGCTATTGTTAATAAACCAGAAACAAGTTTCGACGTATCAATAACGGACAACCCTATTATTGCGGCAGCCACAATAGCTATAGAGCTAGCAATAATAAGAACAGCCATCGCCATATTTTTAAGTTTCTGCGATCTGATCAGCCCGGACACACTATCGAACATACCTCTAATAGAGCCAATCAACTGTGCAAAGTTTTTAACAACTTGTCCAAACTGTCCAATGATGTTTATGATGCCGCCAATAAAAGAAATGAATTTAACGGCCATCACAACACTGAATATAACTCCGGCAGACGCTAAAATAGGTATGAAATGGTCCTTAACAAATTCGAGAAATCCCCTAATTGCGTCACCAATCCGTTCGATAACCGAAGTAAATCTGCTAGCGCCTTCAATCGTCTCTTCCGCTTCTTCATCAGTTCCGGCGAATATTGATCTAATCCGGGCGAAGAACCGAGAAAAGAAATCTAATACTCCATTTTCTCCATCGCTTTCCCCGCCTGAAAACGCGCCTTTAATTGCGTGCCAGATTGTTCTGAGTGCCTCAACAAAGAATCCCCCGATACGCCGAATTCCATTTGCAAGCCGATCACCTTCCATCAGCCAATCATGAAACGCAACCAAAGAATCACCAACGCTGGCTGTAAATTCGAGAATTCCACCCGTCTGTCCAAATAATGCATTTAGAGCTCTCGCTCCTGTACGAAGAATTCCGCCAATAATTGTTTTTAAAACAGTCCAAATTATGTGTAAAACTGCGAACAAACCAGCAAACGTTCTGCGAATCTTCTCAAGAGTTTCTTGAGTGGGAATTAGCCTCTGAGAAAACTCGTGAACTCGCTCTATGAAACGATATATGTTTTCCGCCTGAACAGCTGGAAAAATATCTCTAAATGCGCCGCCAATTTCTTTCAGGATTGCCCACAATCCTTTTAAACCGTTTCGAAGGGAGTCGATTAGTAAATCTCTTCCGCCCATTCGACCAAGATCTCCGAGCAATCCGGAAACCTCCGAATTCGAGTCGTTAATTTCGCCAGCCAAACGAGAAAATTCGTCAGCCTGCTCAGACGTCATTCCAATCGAAATGAGCTGCTCCCTAGTTAGTTCCGAAACATTCCCAGAAAAGTCCAACGTAACATTGTTTGCCGAAGCCATTTGACGTACGGTAGCAGCAAGCGCATCGTTTAGCACTCCTCCGCTAACCCAGTTTGAAGAAAGACTATCCTCAAAAGAATCGAATTCGGAAATGTTTACACCAACAGATTCTGCAAGATCAGCGAGATTGTCCTGAAGAGCGTCGCTGCTAATTCCTGCTGCAGAAAAAGAAGTCGTAAGCTTTTTCCAATTGCTGTACATGACATCAGCAAGCAACGTATTTCTCGCATCGGCAGAAGCGTTTAAAACTCCGCCTACAGCGTCTGAAATTTCGGTAAAGAGCTCTTTTGCTTCTTCGAAATCGCCGACCAAAATCTCCCAAGTTTGGGTCCACCCGGACTGAGCGGCTTCTTTTAACGTATCAAACAGCTGGCTTAACGTTTTTACCTTTGTCGCTGCTTCTTCAGCCGTAGTCGAGTTATTTAACAAATTAAATATTTCTTCTTCTGTCAAATCAGAAGTTTCCGCAAGCTGCGCCGCCAAAGAATGATACGCATCTTCGAGATTCCCCGATTCTTTAGCGGTAGAGCGCAACGCCTCAATTTCGTCCGCCAAATACTGACGATCAGCATCGACAAGCCTTGTATGCTCAGCGATATATTCATTTGCGCCAGACTCGGTAAGATTTCTGAGGGTGTTCATCAAGACGTCCGAACTCATCCACAAGCTCGATAAAGAGTTTCTAAATCCGCCCTCGCCTTCCATCAAAGAGGCTATCGAATCGTACTGGGCCGTCTTTTCATGATCCCTCCAATACTGCTGATACTGCTCATCAAACCGAAGCATCTGTGCCGCAGTATCCTGAAGCGCGCTCTTAAAATATTCACCGCCCATTCCGGCGTTAACTACCGAACGCCAGTCCATGAGCATAACATATCCCTGCGATAATGCCTGTGAAAGCTGATACATCGCGGTGCTTGCTTGCTGAGAAGTGGATCCAGACACGGCTGCAAGGTTTGCAATACCCTGGATTGCCTCGACCGAATCCCAAAGTCCAACGCCGGCAGCAGTAAATGTTCCGATGTTCCGCGTCATCTGCGTGAAATTGTAAATAGTCTTATCGGCATAAGTATTTAATGTATCAAGCGCTCTATTAACGTCCGAAATCGTCGTTCCCGCAGATGACGTGTTTGCCAAAATCGTCTGGACCGACTGAATCTGAGTTTCGTATTCCCTAAAACCAGAAAATATCGGATCTATTGTAAAAGCTTTTACTATGCTGGCCGATAATTCTAAAACCTTTGACGTTATATTGCTTATAACAGTTACGGCCGCGACTTGAAGAGCCGAAAAGTGCACATTTACTCTTTCGGTCTCTCTTGTAATATTGCTCAAATTAACATTGTTGGCGGCCCGTGTAATAGGATCAAAGCAATTCGATCTAAAATTTAATTTGCCTTTTAATTTGTCTAGAGAAGACATTGTCGAATTAACGTTTCTTTCGAACTCGGCGTTGTCGAACTGCATTGAAACAACTCTGTTGTCAATAGTATTGCTCATAAATTCGTAATGTCCTTCCAAGCATCTTCGGCAAGAGAATCAAAAATGGGCCGAAGAGCGGTATTAATATAATCCCTTCCCTCGACCCATCCACCGTTTCCAGTACCATGGCCGTACTGTAAAATAATAGCTATTGGAACACCATCAATAACGTTGGAATTAGAAAAAACAATAGAGATGGAACCCGGAGACCTTTCAACAGAATAACTCCACGAAGCAGCGGTCAATCCGGTATCAACCGGCGTATTCTCGGCAAGGGCTTCAAGCCCTCTTCGTCCATACTCATCCGCTATTTTTATTCGGGCTTTTTCCTTTAACCGAGTTAAATATTTGTTGGTTTTAGAAAAATCGCCTTTCATTTTCCATCCAATCATCGTTTCTTATCCCTTCGTGTTCCACGCCTTTCGCCTCGCAGCGTTCAAAGACGCATAGTTGTTAACTAAAGCGCTCTTTGATAAGCCTTTCGTTTTTCCATATTGTTCCTCGTTTTTAACCTGGCATATTCTAATAAGAGTCATAAGCCTATTAAAATGCCACTTTTGACATTCGGTAGGAATATCAAAGGCGATCATCCAGTAATAAATTAGCTCCGATGTGATTTTAGAAGTTGAGTTCTTTCTAACTCCCTCCCTATTCGGTCTTTCAGAAAACCAAGTAGCGGTCATCGGGTCCTCAATATATGCGTTAATTTCTTTGATGTTTTCCTCTGTCAAAAAATAATACGCATTTGGATCAACATTCTGCGTTAGTGTCATGCACCGTACATAATCAATGGTTTCTTCATGGGTCCGCTTCGTATCGTCCAAAAAAGGTTTATGCCACTTAGCTTCCCATTTTGAAATTGACACCAGCGAGTGTTCTAAAGTCAAGGTTTGACCCGGAAAATTTACAAATTCCTCTTTTACATCGTCCCAGCCTTCTGTTTTTGGAATAAAAATTTTAAGCATCTTATCACTCAGTTAGGAAGTTCTTCGATTGGAAGCTTTTCCTGTTTATCGAGTTCTGCGACGAGATCCTTAGGAACAATATCCTTGATAAACTGACCGGCATAACCAGCTTCGGTAGAAAGCTTCATCCACAGATCCGAATAAGCCATCGTTTCCGAAAAAGCTTTAGAAAGCTCTGGTGACTTAACAAAACGTCTACCGTCTTCGCTTTTCTCGCCATAAGCAGATAACAGGATTTCTTTAAATGCTCCAGAAATCTTTGCGGGATCGGGGGAATCGATGATCCGCTGGAGCTTGTCTCTAAGGCTTCCGCCGGGGGCGGTTAATTCCATTTCCATCAATTCGGCCTTATTAAAGCCAAAATAAAAGTCTTCAGTTCTCTTAATTCCGTTGTAATCCTCATAAGTGATTGTTTCTTTTCGCATAATTGCTTCTCCTTTCATAAAACAGCCGCCCAAAGATTTGAAAATTATCTCTGGGCGGCCATAAAACACCTTAAAAAGAAATTAATATTAATCTCCGCTAAGGATCTCCATGATTTCATCCGGGAGAGGAAGACGCGCGGTTGTTCCGGGCTCTCCGTCAGACCCGTAGAGAATCGCCTCGATCGCGGAAAGCTTAGCGGCATCGGTCTTCGTGGAATCGATCACCAGCGTCGCGGTAGGCTTGTAACCGGTAACAGCAACCGGAGTAGTGCTGATTTCATAAGACAGCGACATGGCCTCTGGAGAATCGTTAACCGTGGAGTAAGACTTCTCACTGGGGCTTGCCTTTGCTCCGTAAATAATGTGGATTTTATAACCAAGATCCTCGTTAACATCGTTTCCGATCTTCGTTCTATAAGACAGACCGAACGTTCCGCGAGACTGCTGACCAATCGTAACACCCGTTCCAAGAGACGCCTCTCCGTTCAGGGTCTTGAATTCG
>ODAJ012186688.1_pt1 | contig 21696 bp, 15 predicted proteins | sample 1539241 | NCBI WGS metagenome assembly ODAJ01 (sample SAMN02144231, study PRJEB22623) | gut metagenome | biome: sheep rumen | host: Ovis aries | place: New Zealand | reverse complement strand
TCTTTGTTTCGGAGGCAGATCTTGCGTCCTCGATCTGTCGATTCAACTGTGCGGCACGAAAGATCGTTTCTTCGCGCTCTTTTTTGAGACTGTCCAATTCGCTTCTCTGCGCTTCCAGCTGGGCGGTCTTTTCGTCGATTTCCCGTTTCAGCGGGGGGAGGATCTCGTTCGAATGGACGGAAATCTCCTGTATAAGTTCAGCAAGTCTGAGCTCGCAGTACGCTTTGTCCGCAAGTGCGTTGTCGCGCGCTTCACTCTTGGCAGCCAGCTCGGTTTTCAGGACTTCGATCGCCTTTGATACGTCTTCACATTCCCGTTCGCATGCGATCTTTTCAGACCGGATCTTTTCAAGCGTATCCGTTTCGGTCTGCAGCGAAATCGCGCCTGCCTGCGATTGCTCCTTCAGCGTCTGTATGGCATTGCGGGTTTTTGCAATCGCGTCGGTCGTTGCGGAATACTGTTCGGAAAGCGCCTTTTTTTCTGTGTTCAGCCGTTCAAGCTCACGTTCCGCATTTACCGCGTCGCAGTCTTTGAGAGCGGCGATCTCCTGTTCCTTTGCTTCACAAAGCGCACGGAGACGTTCTGTCTTATCCCTGCGGGCATACGCTTCCGAAAGTGCGGTTTCGAGCGAAGCCTGTTTTTCCTTCAGACGGGCATAGGCGCCCTCTGAATCACCGATCAGTTCGAGCTCGGATTCCTGTTCGCGGAGCTTCGTCATCATGTCGTCCAAACGGCCTCGATTGCGTTCAAAGCCGCTCGCTTTTTCCGAATAGATCTTCAAAAGCTTGCGTGACAGCCAGATCAGTTTTGTGGGGAGCTGCTCGTCCCCGACGTCTGCCTGGCTTATGTCGCAGCCGACGGAATCTTCGATATCCTTGAACATGGATTCGATCATACAGAGCGCCATATAGATCGATGGCGTTTCAGCGCTGTTCAGCGTGATCGAATGATTAAGTCGCTCGAAATTCATTCGGCGGGCACCTCCGTAACTTCTGTGAGTTCAAACATTCCGACATAATTGTCGAGAGGGATCACGATCTCTTTGGCTCTTGTCCTTTTTCCGAAAGAAGCCGGGCTGATGTGGAACCGCACAATATCGCTTTCGTCAAGCGAAAAGCCGCAGTTCCAAAAACCGTCTTGCGGGATCCGTTCCAGCTTCTTGATCATAGCGGGCTTCAGGGTCATCAGCCCCCCGACGTTATCCTGACTCGAAAAGCTGATCACAAAGTTCTTGATCTGTTTGCTGATTCCGCCGAATACAACGCGATTTTCGGGTGAATCCGGCTCTTCGCTGTTGCGCAGGATATAGTACGGTTTTCCTGTTTCGACAGACTGAAGGCAGCGGATCGCAAATTTAGCGCGATAGACTCTGTCGGGACCGGCTGAATACAGACCGATCGAATAACGAGCCGTCTTTTTCTGCGTAACCTTTCCGGCGGCCAAAAGCGCTGCGCCGAGGGAGATCGCAAGCTCGCGTTTATCCGCATGGATATTCTTTGTGCGCAGGTCGATCTTTTCGTTGGCGTCAAGCTTGTAGATTTCAGAGAGCTGTTTTTTAACCAGATAGAACGAACCGAATCCGCCGACGAGCGCGATCTTGAAATTGTCTTTCAGTCCTGCGGAGAGCTCGCACGGATCTTCGCCGATCTGCCGCTTTACATTTGTATTGATCTCGGAGATCTGCTCGGCAAGAACATCGGAAATGACCTGACGGTAGGCAATGAACATCTGCTGATAAGTCACAGGGAGTTCTTCTTCTTTGTATTCGAGACAAATAAACTCCTCGGGATCCTCTTCGAGAATCTGTTCCAATTCCTCGTAGCCGGAGCCGTAACTCCCGTAATAATCTTCGATGTCCTTCATGCGATCCGGACTCTTAAGCTGGCTTTCCAAATCCCGCACGGCGCCGATGAACTCCGGATCGGTATAGTCTACGTCCTTGCATGATTCGATCAGCCCGGCGTCGATCATTGCAAGCGTCACGACGCGCTGCATAAAGGCAATGCCGGCGCTGCCCAGCGTACCGTCGTGGTTTTCGCCCGCGCCGCATCCGGCGCGGAAGCTGATCTCCATCTTGCCGTTTCCGTCGGAAACGACTTCGGTCAGCGTGATATCCAGCGTACCTCCGCCGTAATCGATCAGCAGAAGCGAGCCGTTGAAGGGTTTTTGGGTGTCTCTTTCGTAATAATACGCAAAGAACGCGCTTGCAGCCTCAGGCTCGGTTACGACCCGAACCTGTTCGACGTTTGCGTCCAACTCATTTTTGATCACATCACGCAGAATGCTCCGACCGTCCAGCGTGCGTACATTCCGACACCAGACTTCGGGTACGCAAACAACGACTTCCTCAAAGGTGTCGACGGAATATCGGGCTGCAATCCCTTGCAGCAGGGAATCGAGATAGTATTTTGTAATCACACGGGGGGAGTATGTTTCATCGTACCCCCGAGCAGACAGCAGCTCCGGATCGGACTCATTGAGGAGCATTTTGAATGCTTCAAAGCAGCGGACGGTTTTTTTGCCGACCTGTTCTTTGGCCGCCTTGCCGCAGGTAATTTTACCTTTTTTGGAAATGCTGACGACCGACGGAATGCTGGCGGACTCTCCCTCCACCAGACTGAGCGCGGCGACCCGGTCTTCGCTCGGGAAATAGGCCGAGATCGTGGAATATGTGCTGCCGAAATCAATACCAACTTTCATATATACGGCTCCTGTGCCACAAGTGTTTGCGGTTCATATCAACAGACCGCGTTCGCTGTCCTATGCTTCGGGATCGAGCTTTTTGTTTGCAATGAGAAGATTTTCCTCGTCAAAGCACTCGTTCTCGTCCGTATTCTCATACAGATCTGAATCTTCGTTCTCTGTGCTCTCCGACTCTTCCAGCGTTATGTAATCGCATGCGTTCGCAGGTTCTCCGTTAACCGCAAACTCGGTGATGCTGTCATAGGTGAATCCCATGAAGAACAGCTTGCCCAACGCCTGCAAAATGGAGGGGATCACGGTGGGACTGCTGAGATAGTTCGTTGCGACTCTGATCAGAATATCTCCCGTAATGCTCAGGATCTTGAGCAGTACTTTTTTGACGGTGATTTTTTCCTTCGGCTGGACGATCTGGATCTTCTGGATCTGTTCTTCGTCGTTGACCTCGGCAATCACTTCTTCCGCGTCGGTCTGTACTTCCATGCCGACCTCTTCTCCGCAGTACGAGAATTCCAGATCTCTTTCGGGATCGTCGTTGAGCACATGATACCGCCCCTGATCGATCCATACGTCATAGCGGTCTGCAACGGCTTCACCGTCCGTCATCCGGACCGGGACGACATCGGCACGCAGGGGGGTGATGACGCCTGCGGCGATCTTCATAACGTCGTTCCCGTCCGTATCCCGGATCGTCAGATCCTCACAGGACGTACTGAACAGCGCTTTCGGGGCATCGGCGTCCCGCTTCGAAGCACGTTCGTCCCAGGGCCTCTGGTACAACTCGCGCGGAACAAAGTCGATCATGCCGCCGTTTTCCGAAGAATAATCCTTGCCTTTTTGCATATTGAACCTCCAGCTTATATACTTGCCCGATTTGTCCCGGCGAAGATCACAGAATCTGACCTGACCGGGGTAGTTTGAATCATATATATGCAAGCGGCTTCTGAGCTCGCTCGTCTTTTCGTATCGGAAAGGGAAAACGGAGTGACCGCCCCTGAAGAGCCTGTCTTCATATATGTCTATCAGGACGGGATCTTCTCCCGTCTGCTCAAAATGCGTTACCGCATCTGTCAGCATTTTGATGCGATCGCTCAGCGGGATCGAGAGCGCGGCATTCCGGAAGAAACCGACATATTGGCTTAACTGCGAAATGAACATTGCTTCGATAAAACTGTGCAGCGTCAGCTGAAGCGCTTCGTTTTGATCCTGCAGATCGAGATCGACGGGGCGCGCCGCATCGGGACGGTAATCCGTAACGGAAACGCCGTTGCCGGGGTGAACGAACAGTCCGCAGGCGGAGGCGATCCCGTAACAGCTTCCGTTCCATTTTTTGTAGCGGTCATACAGCTTGCGCGTGCTGAGCTTTTTGCCGAATATCATTTCGAACCGTTCCCGCGGGATCTCGGGATCGGATACGCCGGGATACAGGTCTTTCGAAGAATTGCAGAAACGGAAAGTATAGTTTTGAATACCGGATGCTTCAGCTTCTTCCGCAGTTTCCGCGGTTTCTTCGACGGATTCGGGAGGTATGACCGACGCTTCCTTCTTCGGCTCGGGGTCGGTTTCAACGACCGTGTATGCAAGCGCCGGCGTTGTTTCTTCGAGTTTCAAAAGAAGCGCTGCGCAGTGACAGCAAAGCCCGGTTTCCCGGGTGAACGCAGGGCAGCTGCAGTCGGCGAAATCAATGCCGCTGCCGTTGATATTGATCACGATCCGTGCAGTGTCGACAAAATTAAAATGATCCGAATACTTTGCGCGCAGAACGGTTCTGCCGGCTGCGTCGCACTGCTGCGTATACTTTCGCTGACATCCGTCGGAGAGCATTCTCTTTCCGTCGGAGATTGCGGTGCTGCCGCAATAGTCGTTAATCAAAGACTTCATTGTACAACTCCTTATCTGGATTTGAATCCCGATCAGTTTTGCTGAAGCGCATCTGCACGGTCCTCACCGAACAACTCGACGGCAAGCTGCCGTACGGGCATATCCTCATAATCGCGCCGATCGAGCGAATTGGAACGAGTATCGGGGACGATCTCCTCCCGCAGCTCCGGGACGACGCGGTTTTCAACGCGTGCGGCGATCGGTCCGTCGAGCTTAAGGGACGACAGCTTATCGGATATTTCATGAAAAACGGTTTCCAGCCGTTCAAGCACGGCAACAACCGGATCGGCGGTCTTCTGACGGATCTCCGGAGCGGCTTCATGTCGGATCGCAGGAGAGACCTCATGGATGAGCCGCAGGATCGTTTTGCTGTCCGGTGCGCGGTCGGTGGTATCCACGATAAACTCCAGACTTTTCACGATGCGGCCGATTGCCGCATAGGAGCATCCGTCCGTCAAGCGCGCAAGCTGTCCGAGATCGACGTAAGTTTTCAGCGCTTTTGCACGGTCGTCAAGGAACATGCGCCGCTTTTCGGGATCGGGCAGGGTGCATACGCAGCATAACAGAAGATCGTTGAGAATCGATGGCAGGGAGAGCGGTTCCTCTGCGATCAGGATCAGAAAAAGCGCGGGAAGCTCGTCGATATTATTTCGATACTCATGTGCGATCCTTCCGAGGAACGGAAACAACTGATCGGAATATCCGCATTTGTCCGGTTCTTCCAATACGAGACATAAACCCTGCTTCCGGTCGTAGAATTCATCCAAAAGCGCATTGATCCGCTCTGTGATCTCCTGAAAACCGGATACGCCTTCTGCGAGGCTTGCGCCGGTCAGGAACACCGGCGCACAATTCTCTTTATCAAGCGCTTGCAGAATGTGGTGAGCTGTATGATGTTTTCCGCTGCCGGACGGCCCGGTGAGGAGTACGCCGGACGGTCGCTCGGCTTTTCCGCGCAACACCAACCGGCTCAATGCTCCTCCGAGCGTCGAAGCGTCATTGAGCTTCTGATTCAGGATCAGGTTTTGAAGGCTCTCGGATTCTTTCAGATGAAAGCTGAGCCAATCCTTAGTCGTTTTCATCGGTTCTCAGGTATTCGGTGCGATCCGCACCGTTCATCAGTTGACCAGCGCTTTGATCTTTGCCTCGAATGCGGTAAGCTCTGCGCGGCTCTCCTCTTTGTTGGACGGAGGATTGGCGACGCGGATCTTTTCGAACATGGTTTCCGTAAGCACGATCTTTTTGTTGCGGATCGCTTCAAACGCCGCTTCGTCGGTCGCATTCAGGTCGACTTCGCCCTTGTCGTTCAGCACTTTGAACTGTTCGACGGCAAGCTCGCGGATATTGATGTTGACGGAGGTGGCAAGACGTTCCATGTCACGGAAGCTGTAATTGTCGGTGCGCTCCACCATGCTTTCGACAGTAAAGCCTTCCTCGAGCTTGATGTATTTGAATGCTTTCTCGAAATAATACTTCCGCATCTGCTCGTCGGGAAGAGGAACGGGAATGAGCGTGATACGGTCAAGCATTGCCTCGTCGACGCGGCTCGGGAAGTTAGTTGCGCCCATGAAGATCGCACGTTTGCCGGATTCCTTGAGCACGTTGTATGCTTCGAGGAATGCAACAGTCAGACGCTTTTCGTGACCTTCGACATGCGGCGCCGCACGGTTGACGCAGACGTTTTCGATCTCATCGATGAAGATGATGCAAGGTTCGTTGTCGATGACTTCTTTGAAGGCAGTCTCGATGGTCTTTTCGGCGACACCGACCAGACTCGCGTGAATATCGCCGCCGAGCAGTCGAATGAACCTAAAGCCCTTCTTGATCATTTCATTTGCGAACGCTTCGATGAGGAACGTTTTGCCGGAGCCCGGCGGGCCGTAGAAGAAGAATCCTTTGACCGGCGTGATCTTCAGAATCTCGTCTGTCTTGACCCAGTTCAGATTGCCCGCTTCCTTCATCAGCTTATCTTTTTGAGCTTCCATGCCGATGACGTCGTCAAGCGTCTGGAGCGGGGGATTCTTGAACCATTTTTCAATGACCTCGGCAGGAACTTCCTTGATCGCGTTCCGCGTGCGGAAGCCGGAGGGGGTCACGGAATAACCGGATTTGTCCTTGATGACTTTGGCGCTGCCGGAACCGTCTTTCTTTGCGTTGTTCGATTCCTGATTCTCGATCGTTTCGGGGACTTCAGGCTTCGGCGGTCTCAAAAACCGGACGATTCGGTCGACTTCCGCTTCGCAAGCTTTTTTGCGGTTTGTCCAGATATTCGCAACGGCTCTCTGGGAGAGATTGTGACTGATGATTTCACTGCAGACGTTCGCCGCTTCGCGATAGTACTGTCCTTCTTCCTTGGTGGGCGTGCCGTTGTTGTCACGGTTGGTCATTTCGGCGTTTCTGATGAGGATGTTGTACTGATTGGTCTTTTCATTCATCAGCTCGCCATAATTCGTTTTTCCGATATTAAAATCCATACGCGCTCCTTTCGTTATTCGGGACGGTGAATATCCATCATGGAATCAATGTCTTCTGCGGAAATATCGTCATCATCGGCTTTTGTTCCTTCACCCAGCACGGAATCCCAAAGAGCGGTATCGCCGTCGGACAGAGTCCCGCTTTTGCGAGTGGCTGCAACGTCCGCGGGATTTTTGGCAAGGGAAAGACACTTTTCTATGTCTCCGTTGCGTTTCAGCTCTTCAAAGAAGCTGTCCAGAATCTCCTGCTTCTGACGCAGGGCGGCGTTTGAAGTGATATAACCGTAAACGTTTCTTCCGCGTCTTCCGGTGACCTTGGACAGAACCGGCGCGGAATGCTTCCGATCGGACATCAGATCGACTGCGGTGCCGAGCATATCATACGCGTATGTGACACTGTCGAAGGTCGAGATCGATTTCAGTGAGTAAATTGCATCCTTGACCATCATATAGCCGATCGCAGCATCCCACATGGTCTGTTCCTGAATAACCGTATCGGCGCCCATCTGAACGCCTTCCGCAATACTCTTCGACTGATGCCGAATCGTGCGGCTGAAATCGTTCTTGCAGATCTCCAGCTTTCCGCGACAGACTGCGAGCTGATTCTGCAGCTCCGCGGCTTCGGCACGTGCGTTGTTTGCTTTCTTGAATCTGCGATTGCGCTTCAGTTCATCCAAAGCTTTCTTCGCATCTTCGATTTTATTGATAATGGTCGACATTTTCTGAGCTCCTCCGATCTGATCAGTTTTGGATGTATTCGTTCTCGTCTTCCGAGACTTCGATCGTTTCGATCAATTTCTCGGCTTCACGTGCCTGCTGCTCATCAAGCTCCTTCTTAAGAACTTTCAGTTCTTCCTCGGAATAGAGACCGAGATCCTTCAAACCCGCTTTTGCCTTGGCTTCCAGAATTCCGGCGCGCTTGAGCTGGAGTTCCCGGATATCTTCAAGTGCTTTCTCGGCCTCCATTGCAGCGACTTCTCTTGCACGGACTGCGCCGGGTGCGTTATCAAGCTGCTCGATCCTTCCGTCGATCTCGTCCAGAAGCTGGAGGCTCTCGTCGATCTCGACGTCGGTGGCGGCCAGTTCTTCGAAGAGCTTGTCGATCTGCTCTTTGTACTTGTTTATCAGGTTGGGATCGGTGATAATGGGCAGCTTTGCGACCTTCGCATAGAGGACCTCGACCTCGTTGTTCTTGGTGGAGAGTTCCTCTTCGCCCTTGATCAACATGAAGTTTTTGAGATTCAGACGAGCTTTCGCCATGCGTCTCTCCACCATCATGATGTGCACGTCGCGCTGTTTGTCGTCCCAGCGGACGCGGTTTTCGACCGAGTCGTTCTCGATGATCTCCTGATAGGCTTTATTCATTTCGTAGTCGTTTTTCAGAAGCTCGTAGAGCGCGTCGGTATCGTTGTCGCACTTCACTTTTTCATCGTTGTACAGCTCGCGTTCCCGCTCGACGTTCTGCTTCATCCTGTCGGAGACCTGAGAGAGGTTGACAAGCGTGACCCAACTGTCAAGGTATTTCGCATTGGTTTCGACGAAGATCTTGAACAGTTCCGGCTGATTCTCGGGGATCTTGTTGCGGATGTGGGTGAGACCGCGCAAAAGACCTGCTTTTGCGGCAAAAGCGGCTTTTTCGTCGCCCTGCTCGACCGACTGCTTGAACAGAATGGCAAGCGTCAGCAGCTTTTCATCGATGGGTCGGATGTCCGCGCTGAGCGATTGCGGGTTCTTGATGAGAAGCTTCTGGATCGCGCGGGAAGCGTATTCCAGATCGCCGTACGGCCTGTTGGGATCGCTCTTTGCTTCAAGAACTTCCTTGGGGAGTTTGCTGTGCAAAAAGTCGATCGATGCAAGCTTGTCAACGATCGCAGCTTCATTCTTTGCGGTGTCGTTCGTAATGGCTTTTGCGGCCTGTTCGGCGGCAGCTTGTTTGGCTTCCTTCCGGTGTGCAAGCCATGCGGCAAAAGGATTCCTGGAAGAAACCCCTCCGTTTTTGGCTTTGGAAAAATCGGGTCTTGGCATGTTTGTTCCCCTTTCCGGGACAGATTCATCGTCCCACAGTGTATTGTTTTTGTTTATATCCCGTATCCTTTTCCCATGTTATCTATGGTAATTCGGATTGATATCGAAATCGGATTCGGTCAGAATAAACTCCTCATCCTCCGGCGACGCATTGATCGGCTCCCGTGTTTCTTCGGACGGGGTTGGTTGCGCTTCGCTCCGGATCGGTTCGTACAGGAGCTCCTTTTCGGCGCTTTCGTTTTTTTTCAGGATCTCTTCGGAAAGACTTTTTGCGAGATCCGTGAAAGACGACGACGGGGCTGCCGCGAGTTTCACGATCGAAGCCTGAACGGCGTCCTCGTATGTTTCAAGCATGTGCCGTGCGGCTGCCTCCTGTTCTTCGAGCTGCAGCAGCGCCCGCTCGGTCAGTCTGCTGACGCCGGAACGCAGATCCCGGCAATTGCGTTCGAGGTTGGATCTGTGCAAATCATACAGCGCGGAGCAGTTGACATAGTTCCTGAGCTGTTCTATGACGGAGAGGATCGCGGTCTCCTCGTCGCTGTCCTGCGATACGCCGATCCAATCGAGACAGCAGGAAATGGAATACAGCGATCTGCGTACCGTGCCTGCGTCGCCGCTGTCATCGGCAGCCGGCAGCTCAGAGAGGAACACTTCGATCATTTCCTTCACACGGGCGTTTTCCTCGCGGTTTCGCGGGGAGAGCACCTTCCGGCGGATCTCGTCGAGCAGGTCGGAAATCTTTTCCCGTTCGTTTCCTTCGGCGCTTTTCAGGGTCTTCAGCCGAAGACGCAGACACCTTCCGGCATAGCTGTCAGCGGCGCGGCGAATGCCGACGGCATTCACGGGATCTTCCGCAAATCCGCATCCGAGCTCATCGATATATTGACGGATTCCGCCCGCAGCGGATACCTGCATTGCTTTTGCAACAAGCAAGGTCCAATTCTCGTTTCGCTTCAGCCATGTATAGAGGTCCCGGAAGAGACCGTCCGGCTGCGGAAGCTGCTCCTGCCTTTTTTTCGACAGATTACGAAGCGCCGGGCTGTTCATCCATTGGAGCAGGTATTCCGTCATGCTCTCTTTGAACTTCAGTTCGCCGGACCTTCCCGGTTCCTCTAAAAAGATCCTTGCAAGGATGTTTCGGATCCGTTCTTTGGTGAATGTATTCAGAAACAGCATCCGGTCAGGCATGCTTCTGTACATGACGGAATACATATCGCATGGCTTGGCGGCACGCAGGGTCAGGACGGGTTTCTCTTCGAGAGATGCAAAAACCGGTGCGTTCAGCAGATATCGTGCCGACCCCTCTGCTTCGACGGGAACGGTCAGCACCAGGATCCCGGTACGCTTTTCCTGCGAAATGAGCTTTGCAAGGAACCCTTTCCGGCTGTCATCGGAGAAGTATTCGCAGAAATCTTTCAGAGAAAAGACGATCGCCGACCGATCCTGATCTTTTGCCCAAAGCTGTTTTAAGATCCAGTCGCACAGGGCGTCGCCCTTGGCTTTGGAACCCCTGAGCTTATGCAGAAGTCTGCGCCTTTCGGGCACGATCCCGGGGAGCTGCCCGTCTCCGAACGTGCCGATACGGATGGAATCTTCAGCACATTCGGTGAAGAAAACATGCGCATAGCCCTGACTGCGAAGCTTCAGCCAAAGAAACCGCTCAAGATCCAACGCGAGCGAATCAAAGCAATAGAAGGTATCGTTCTTGTTTGCAAAAACGTAATGTAAACGAGCGTCAGGCGAAAACAATCGGTCACCTCCCTGCTTTCGGCATACGGATGAGCTGCCAGAACGGCAGATCATGCAGAAGCATCGGCTGATCATCGGCAATCTTGACCATGCTGTAATGCTTTTTCAGCTCTTTGACGTCGGAATAGACCGTGTTCGTCTCCTTGCTTCGGGGGGAGAGCTTAAACACATATTCTATGTCTTTCTGCTTGAGATCGCCGACCGCGTGTACGACCCACGTAAGGATATAGCGTGAGAAATCGTCGCTGCCGCTGACGAAATGAGACAGGCTTTGCGTAGAGAGCATGGTGCAAACGCCGAACTCGCGGCCTTCCTTCAGAATTTTGCGCAGAGAAGGAAAATCTTCTTTCATGAGATTGTCTGCTTCATCAACGAGGATCATCTCTCTGAGTTCACGGTGGCGTCCGTCCGTAAGGCTCGAGCCGAGCGACTGCATCTGTGCGTAGAAAAGATCGAGCGTGATCGCCGCAACCGTGCTCTGCATGTCGGAATCGTAACCGGAGAGATCGATTACGACGACTCCGTCCATCAGATCGCGCAGAGAGCCGGAAGCGAGCGGACTGTCGTCGAACAACCGGAACTGATGGATCTTTTCCATGGCGGCGTCGAGAGAATCCGCCGATTTACCGTCGGCGGTCTCCGAATAGATACGGTATACATTTTCGAAAGTCGGCGGATGCTTTTTCCATGTAGAGGGGGTATCGGGGTCGATCCCTTTCTCCTGATATGCCGCTAAAATGCAGTCGCGAAGACGCCGCTGCTGCTTCGCGCCCAACGGAAAGATCTTTGAAAGCGTATCGATCAGGGCGTTGGCGGTATGTACCGGCAGCAACGGTTTGAAGGTCTTCGGTTCAACAAGCGCAAGGGGGTTGTACGGAAGGCGGTATGGCTTGAGGATCCTCGCGTTTACGGCATCGACGAAGTCCTGTTTCGTTTCGTTATAGTCGCCTTTGTAGTCAAAAATCAGGATGCCCAGTCTGCGATTTCCGTAATTTGCGTTTTTTTCACGGATCAGCTGGCAGACGATGGATTTCGTCATCTGGGTTTTGCCGGTGCCCATCGTTCCGATGATGCCGATGTTGGGATGAAGCACCCGCTCCGTATCGTTCGGCGTCCAGAAAACGGGGTCGCCGGAGCTTTCGAGATCGCCGAGACGCACCCGAATCCCGGGGGAAGCAAACTCCGTCTGCGCGTCGGACGATGCGGGCTGTTCTTTTGCGGGGAGGTCTTCTGCCGCAGGCGTTGTCGCAGGATTGTCCGCCTCGTCCTGCTCCCGTTCTGTAAAAGCGCACAAATGTTCTTCGAAGGAGAGAAGCAGCGCTGCAACGTGCGGACACAGTCCGGTTTTTCCTTTTTTGCAGCTGCAGATACAGGAAATAACGGTCTTTCTGCCCGGATCGATCGTCACGGACGGTCTTGTAACAAACTGAAATCTGTCGACTGCCTTTGCTTTCAACGTAACGGTACCGTCGGGATTCGAGATCTCATGAAGATCCTTCAGACTGTTTTCTTGCAGGAAAGCGGTTCCTTCCGAAATCGTTTCTGCGATTGCGGCCGGATCCCCGGAATAATACAGCATAACCCCTCCCGAATGCCGATACTGTTCTGTATGCAGCATTCATAAACATCTCAATCTTTTATATTATAATGGATATTTTGTTGGTTTTCAAGTGTTCGATGCGGAAAACTGTCTTTTTTATGCGATGCCATGATGCATATTGATTCATGATTGCGACAGCACAGGGTCTTGTTTTTTGATATGGACACCGGATAAAAACTGTGATAGAATATCGGCATCATCAGAAGCGACAGCGGGAACGGAGACATGCATGTGGATCTGTAAGGTTTGCCGGACGGCGAATGAAAAAAGCGGGGCGTGCAGAAGGTGCGGATTCGATCCGGGAAAGGATTATGAATCCTATCCGACGGCGGCTTTTTTTGACTGTTCGGCAGAGCGATCCGTGAAAGGACTTGCCGACGATTTCCTGCGCTCCGTCGATCCGGATCTGTTCCTTTGCGGGAACTGCGGCGGATCCAGATACTATTACAGCGCATCCGGACGCCGGCTGATCTGCTGCGACTGCGGATGGGAAACGGTGCTGAAAGCACCCGTACTCAAACCGCCGCGGGAGGCTGTCATAAAAATCGTACCGGTTTCAATCGGATTCAACCATGTGATCGGCGTTAAAAAGGACGGGAGCGTCGAGGTCGCCGGAAACAACAACAGAGGTCAGTGCGACGTCGGCGAATTCCGGGAAATCCGCGCCGTTTCCGCCGGTTTTCTGAATACGCTCGGTCTGAAAAAAGACGGAACCGTTGTCTCTGCGGGGTTCAGTAAAGAAGAAAAAGCAACGATCGACACATGGACGGACATTATTGCCGTCTCCGCCGGACGCGGTTTCGGCGCAGGGCTCAGAAAGGACGGCACGGTTTGTCTTTCCTGCGAATTCCGGGATGATCCGAAACAGGTCGTTCTTGCGAACGGTGCGAAGCTGACCCGGCTTGCAAACAGATCGCTCAGCTATCTGAAAGACGTACAGACGTGGACGGACGTCGTTTCGATTACGGCACACGAAAAAAGCCTGTACGGCGTGCGGTCGGATGGAACGGTTCTTTCCTGTCAGAGCTTCGAATCGCCGTCAAAGCTGTTGTCCCTGATCGCAAACTGGAAGGATATCGCAGACATCACCGTAAACAATACCTGCGTCTTCGGATTGAAACGTGACGGAACCGTCGTATCGACCGCACGGCTCACCGGCGGTGCTTCTGCCGAAACGCTCAGGGAGATCTCGCGCTGGAAGGACATCCGGTCGCTTTCCGCAAGCGCCAATCAGCTGGTCGGGCTCAAGGCGGACGGACTCGTCGTTTCCGTCAATATCACGGACAGCGCGCCGTTTTCAGACCGGTTTTCCGCCGGAAATGATTTTACCGGCAGCATCAGTTTCGGGCTGAAAGCAATGAGCGCCTGGCATGATATCCGGGCAATCTATTCGGGGGAAACCTATACGCTCGGGATCCAAAGCAACGGATCCGTTCTGATCGCCGGGATTACGACGCTGGACAAGCAGCTGTCGGGATGGAAGAACTTGCTGATCCCGGAGAAAGCGGTGTAAATTACAAAAATAACGTGCTGACAGCCATAAGGCTTTTCGGCACGTTTTTTCGTATCGGGTTCCGCTCATCATCCGGCGCGGCACGATACAGGCTCGGTTTGATATTTCTGACGGTCGGAAAAGGATCGGCATATTTGTCCGGAGCGGCAGCGGGCGTTCCCGTTGGCGGCTTTATGCGCCGAGCAGCGGACGAAGCCACACGAGATAGCACACGATGAACGCCGCATGCAGCAGCATGAAGACCGGCAGTCCGATCATAAATTTCTTGTGCAGGGTCTTATGGCGTATGATGCGCATCGTTATGTACATTGCAAAACTGCCGAAGAAAAACCCGATCAGCATCAGCGTTCTTTCCGGCGTGCGGTTCCATCGGCCTGCCCGCGCAGCTTTTTTGTCGTAACAGGTTATCGCGGCTGCGACGATGCTCATCACGGCAAATGCCGCGATGAGCAAATAATCCGTAAAAATCATTTTGTTTGCTCCTTTATGAATACGGAAGGTCTTTCGGACCCGAAGGATGCAGACCTTTCAACATAAATCATCATATCATACCGCACAGGGCAATGCAAACGAAAAATAAGCAATGAAATCGTTTCACGGTATTGCAAACGGTCGGATACATGTTACAATATCATTATCATTGAAAGAAGCGGAAACCTTTCGACGGGGGAATCATGGATATTATCAAACAATTCGAGCCGCTGTTTGGGAAATGGTATGCGGAAAAACAGATCGGCGCAGGCAGCTTCGGCCGCGTCTATAAAATTTACCGTGAGGAGAATGGCAGGCGTTACTATTCTGCATTGAAGTATATCTCGATCCCTGCGGAGGAAAACGAGATCCGGCAGTTGCGCATCGACGGTATGGACGATGAAGCGATCTCGGTTTTTTTCAGCAGTCTTGCAGAGAACGTTCATTCGGAAATATCCATGATGGACCGATTGAAGGGACACGCCAATATCGTATCTCTTGCGGATTCAAGGATCATTCCGAAGCGCGGCGGGATAGGGTATGATATTTTTATCCGCATGGAATTGCTGGAGAGCCTCACAGGACGGCTTCTCTACCGCGAGATGACCGTCGAAGAGACCGTGAAGCTGGGAAAAGATATCTGCAGCGCGCTGATCGTTTGTGCGGAAAACGGGATCATTCACAGGGATATCAAGCCCGATAACATCTTTGTTTCTCAGAAGGGCGTTTATAAACTCGGCGATTTCGGGATCGCACGTCAGCTTGAAAAGACAGCGACGTTTATGAGCAAAAAGGGTACATATACCTATATGGCGCCCGAGGTATATAAGGGCGAGAAATACGGCGCCGCCTGCGATATTTATTCCCTCGGTCTGGTCATGTACCGGCTGCTGAACAACGGGAGACTGCCTTTCCTCCCTCCGGCGCCGGAGCCGATCGGCCCCATCGACCGGGAAAACGCGATCATCCGGCGCATGAAAGGCGAACCGTTTGCCGCACCGAAGAACGGCAGCAGGGCGCTGAAGCAGATCGTTTTGAAGGCGTGCGCATATGATCCGAAAGATCGTTATGCAAGTGCGGAAGAGATGCGGTATGATCTGGACAGACTGAATGAAACCGCCGCAGAGAGAACGGTATGGCGCGGCGCTGCCGGAAACCCGGGAAATCCTGCCGATACGGATCGGGAAAAGAAAGCGCCTGATTCGTCTTCAAAGAAATTTGAGAATCATTCATATTATCGTCACGATGTGCAGAGCGAAATAAAAACGGCAGGGGGCGGAGCCCCGGGAAACACCGGATCCGTCAAGAGACCGACTCAGACAAACGGTACGGCCCGGGCTTCACAGACGTTTGTACCTCGGCAGAGCCCGGGTGATGAAAAATCAACGGCATGGAAAACCCCGAGCGGTCGGGACCGGGAGGAACAAACGCAATACTGCATTCGATGCGGAGCAAGAATAACACCGGGCGTTTCGCATTGTCAGCGCTGCGGAGCCCAACAGGGCTCGTCGCCCAATAAAGAGCATGCGGCATCGTCGGGGTCGAAGAAGGTCAACGTGTATGAAACGAATGCTCATAAACGCTCGGATGAATGGCGGTCAACAGAACGGGAGAGCATCGAATCGCAGAAGAGCGGACAATTGCGGAAAAGGATATGGATTCTGGTCGCATCGTTCTCGCTGCTGTTCATTTTCCTCTTTGTCGTATTGTTTATCAGATTCCACATCAGCGACAACATGCAGTCGGCTGAAAGCGAAACAGGAGCGAAAACGCCGGAATACGCAGCCGCTGCAAAGTCGGGGCAGTCGGAATCCGAAAAACCGACGCCGAGTCCGACGCCTTCTCCGACTCGTCCGGTGACGCCGACGCCCGAGCCGATCGAAGCGCCCACGGCAAAGTCGACCGATGCGTCGACCCCGGGACTGCGTTTACCCGACGGCACAAAAGCAGGAGATATCATTCTGTTCGGCTCTTATGAGCAGGACAACAATCCATACAACGGCACAGAGGATATTGAATGGCTGGTCCTTGCGAAAGAAAAAGATCGGGTGCTTGTGATCAGCCGGTATGCGCTCGATTGCCGGCCATATAACGCCAAGGAACAGGAAGTAACATGGGAAACCTGTTTTTTACATGGCTGGCTGAACGATACCTTCCTCAACAACGCCTTCAGCGCCGATGAACAGGCCATGATCCGAACCGAAACGGTTACGGCGGATCGGAATCCGTCATACGGTACTTCTCCCGGAAACGACACGACGGACAAGGTGTTTCTCCTGAGCATTGCGGAAGTCAATCAATACCTCACCGGGGAGAGCGCAAGGAAATGTCAGGCAACGGCATACGCTGTGAAGCGCGGCGCTTACATCAATCCTCTTGACGGGAATTGCTGGTGGTGGCTGCGGTCGCCCGGCATGAATTCTTTTCTCGCCGCGATTGTCAACTATGTCGGCTCCGTCGGCTATGACGGCGTTCGTGTCCACACCTGGGACGGCGCGGTTCGCCCCGCTTTGTGGATCAATATCGAATCCTGACGCTGTACGCCGCCCGCAAGCCTGTACACCCGCCGCGGACAGCAATCGGGAATGACCGTACTGCGGCATCGCAGCGGATCGCACATGTTATTGTAAAAGAGGGATCATATGGCAAATCAGTACGATAAAAACGGCTCGGAATACGGACAGACCGCGTTTCCGGGCGGAACCAAAAAGCTGACGCCCGTATCAAAGGGACCGAAGGATCAATATGCCGAGCCGCCGAGGGGGACCCGTTCTCAGTATGACAGGAACGGCGGAAAGACGGACGGATCCGGCAATGATTCGGTATTGATCAAATCGTTTGATAAACGGAAAATAGTATGGTATAATCCGTTTATACAGAAAGCAGGCGGGAAAGCCGCCGTTACAGGGGGTAATTATGGACGTTATCAAACAATTCGAGCCGCTTTTCGGTGAGTGGCATGTCGAGAGCTTTATCGGTGCGGGCAGTTTCGGGCGCGTCTACAAGATCTACCGCGACGAGTTGAACAATCGCTTTTATTCTGCATTGAAATACATTTCGATCCCGTCCGAGGAGAATGAGGTCAAACAGCTTCGCGCGGACGGCATGGATGACGCTTCGATTTCAACCTATTACGGCAGTCTCGCGGAGAACGTTTCTCAGGAGATCACGCTGATGAATCGGCTGAAGGGGAATACCAATGTAATATCTTTTGAGGATTCACGGGTGATTCCGAAGCCGGGCGGCGTGGGATATGACATCTTTATCCGAATGGAATTGCTGGAAAGCCTGACCAATCGCACTGTTGAACATCCTCTGTCGACGGAAGAAGTCGTCAAGCTCGGTCTGAATATCTGCAGTGCGCTGAAGCTCTGCGCCAAAAACAGCATTATCCACAGAGACATCAAGCCGGACAACATTTTTATTTCTCCGAACGGAGATTATAAGCTCGGCGATTTCGGTATCGCACGCCACCTTGAAAGCGCTGCGACATTCATGAGCAAGAAGGGTACTTATACCTATATGGCGCCCGAGGTCTATAAAGGCGAAAAATACGGCGCGACCTGCGACATCTATTCTCTCGGACTTGTCATGTATCGCCTTCTGAACGGCGGCAGACTTCCGTTTTTGCCGCCCGCACCGCAGCCGATCGGACCTGAGGACCGGGAGAATTCGATTATTCGGCGTATGAAAGGCGAAGCGCTTTCCATGCCTGCTTCGGCAGATCCGCAGCTTGGCAGGATCGTATTGAAAGCCTGCGCGTTCAAACCGGAAGACCGCTATCAGATCGCGGAAGATATGTACAGAGATCTGTACCTGTACAGCACCTGCAGGCAGGGCGCTGATACGCCGGAATCCTTTGAGGCGTTTTCAAGCGCGGCCTCCCGGGTTTCGAACAACGTATCGCCGGAGTCGTATCGGGTTCGCCAACCGCAGCCGGAGGAGCCAAAGGAAGTGATGCCCAAGGTGGTAAAATCACGCATGATCCGACCGGAACAAAAGAATGAACAGAAAAACGAGCTGCAGCAGGAAACAACGCCGCAGACACAAATGCCGCGCATGGTCCGATCCGAACGGAGCACGGACCGGATTGAACCCGAACCGAAAAACAAACCGGAAGAGAACCCTGATTTATGTCCTCCGACGGAGCTTCGGGAAAAGCAGCCGCACGAATCCGTACCGCAAACGATCCGCGTACAGAATCCGGACGATGATTCGGATGAAGCTGCAGAGTTAAAACAGATGATCGGGTATTTCTCACAAAAGACTGCGCAGTACAGACAGTACGACGCGCTTGCCCGACAGGTCGCAGCCAAACCGAAGAACAATCCCCTGTTTCTGATACTCGGAATCGTTATGAGTGTAATCGGGTTATTACTGTTCGGAGTATTGGGTGTGAACATATCGGACTCCGTTATGGGATTCGGTGCTGTTCTGATCGTTTTGTCACCGGGGCTGATTCTGCTTTATGTGTTCAAAAACAAAGCTGAGCGAAACAAATATCAAAAAACGATCGAGCAGTTTGATAAAACGGCAGAAGAGCTGTACCGGCATTATACGGAATACGGAGCCTGCAGCATCGGTCCCGAATACACCAACCCTGCAAATCTGAAGGTGATCCTTTCGATGATTCTCACCGGTAAGGCAAACGACATTTGCACCGCGATCGACTTGCTGAACAGGCAGGCAGGGCAAAGAAAACCCGTTTTTGTCAAAGCTTACAAGTCGGCATTGGCATGGAATGCGGAAAGAAAAGCATCTGTACCGTGCGTATTTCTTCCCGAGGCTATGTATCGTTTTCAATGATTCTTGATCCGGCGGAGCGCCGGACACGGAAGGAGCTTTCCATATGAAACACATTTCTGCCGCCGCCGTTACAAAGACGGGACGCCGCAAGAATAATCAGGATAATTTCATGCTATGCGGCAGGTATGCCGCACTTGCGCATGATATCTTTGAGGATCGGTACCAGGATAATTCCGGCAGACCGTTTCTTGCTGCCGTCTGCGACGGAATGGGAGGGGAAGAATCGGGCGAAAACGCGTCATATATCGGATGCAAAACTCTTGCGGAGGCATGCGATCGCCTGACCGCCGGCTTTGTCCAAAATAAGAGGATCGTCGAGGAAGCCGTACTGTCTGCCAACGATCATCTGTGCGAGTTCGTACGGACCGGAAAAACGGGACGTTCGGGGAGTACGGTCGTTGCGGCCCTGATCCAGGAAGATCGCCTGTATTTTACGAATCTCGGCGACAGCAGATTGTATCTGATGCGCGGCGGCAATCTGATACAGCTCACAAAGGACCATACCGAGGGACAGATGATGGTCGACGCCGGCGTGCTTACCTCCGAGCAGATCAAGACCCATCCCAGCCGGAACAAGCTGAACCGGTATCTGGGTATTTCCCGGGAGGAAATGCGTCTCGAGTGTCCCGTATACAGAGATGTTGCGCTGCTTCCCGGCGACAGGCTTTTGATCGCAAGCGACGGCGTATTCGGCACGCTCGACAATTTGGATATGATCGCGATCCTTTCCGGGGACGTTTCGGTCGATCAAAAAGCCGCCGGGCTGGTCGATCTGGCTTATCGGAAAGGGAGCAGCGACAATATGACCGCGCTTGTTATAGAGATCGAAAACTTCCGGACGGTTCCGACGCCCCGCAGCGATATGAAGAAGCTGCAGTCGCCTGCAGCACCGCAGGCAGCAGCCGCTCGACACAGGTCTCCGGCAGTGTTTGTTATCATAGGGATCATCGCTGTGCTGTTGACACTGATCATGGTCCTGCTGCTGTGCAATCTGAAGTGTAAGAAGAGGAATGCGCCTGCCGGGACCGATACGCCCGCAGCTACTTCCGGTTCGAAAACAGAACCGAAACCGACGTCAAAGGCGTCGCCCGAAGATCCGAAACCCTCGGACAGCGCGGCAGAACCGGAACCGACGTCGAAGGAATCGCCCGAAGATCCGGCCCCCTCGGACGGTGCGGCAGAACCGGATGCGAGCCCCTCGGAGCCTGCTGCCGGACAGGGAACAGGAAACGATTCTCCGGGCGGTGAATAACCGGCAGCGCGATCGTCGGAAATGCACGGCATCTCAGAAGGCATTGAACGATCTGTCTGCCGTCAGCAAGTTACCAACAGACCGAACGGAGATCCTATGAAACTTTGTCCTTTGTGCAGCGGTTCCTCGGGAAACGCGACCTATATCGAAGCGGGCAGCGCGAAGATCCTGATCGACGCGGGGCTGTCCTGCAAGCGCATCGTCGAGCTTCTTGCGCGGATCGGCGTCGATCCGCGCGACCTTTCCGCGGTTTTCGTCACGCACGAGCATGACGACCACATCCGCGGCGTGAATATCCTGTCCAAAAAATACGATCTGCCGGTCTATGCCAACGCCGATACGTGGTCGGTGATGCGGGAAAAGCTCTGCGGCGTCGCGCCGAAGAACGTCTGCGTGTTCGAGTCCGACCGCGATTTCTATCTTGCCGGCGCGCGCGTGCTGCCGTTCACCGTCCCGCACGACGCGGTCCACTGCGTGGGCTACACGATCTCGGCGGGCGGACACAAGGTCGGCGTCTGCACGGACCTCGGGCATGTCGACGCGCGGATCCTTTCGATCCTTTCGGGCTGCGAGCTGCTGCTCTTCGAGGCGAACCACGACGTCGATATGCTGATGGCGGGCAGCTATCCGTATCAGCTGAAAAAGCGCATCCTGTCCGGCAGCGGGCACATGAACAACGACGACTGCGGCAAAGCGCTCGTCAAGCTGTACGGCACCGGCGTGAAAAACGTGATCCTGGGACATCTGAGCAGGGAGAACAACTATCCCGAGCTTGCCATGGTCGCGGTGCGCGCAGCGCTCGAGGAAGCGGGGATCGAAGACATGCAGCTTGCGATCGCCGCGCGCGAGGAGCCGACGGGGGTGTTTGAGCTCGTATGACCGTTCGCATCGTCTGTGTCGGAAAACTGAAGGAGCGATATTTCGAGGACGCCTGCGCCGAGTTTCAAAAGCGGCTGTCCCGGTTCATTTCGCTGGAGATCGCGGAGGTCGCCGACGAAAAGGCGCCGGAATCCCTGCATCCCGCCGACGAGCTCCTTGTCAAAGAGAAGGAAGGCAAGCGCATCCTGAAGTGCATCGGGCAGAAGGATTTCGTCGTCGCCATGTCAATCGACGGGAAGCAGATGACGTCCGAAGCGTTCGCCGCGTTTCTTGAAGAGAAGGAGACCGGGGCGCGTCCGCTCACGTTCGTGATCGGGGGCTCTTTGGGGCTTTCCGACGAGGTCTA
>ODAJ012069608.1_pt1 | contig 21706 bp, 17 predicted proteins | sample 1539241 | NCBI WGS metagenome assembly ODAJ01 (sample SAMN02144231, study PRJEB22623) | gut metagenome | biome: sheep rumen | host: Ovis aries | place: New Zealand | reverse complement strand
AGGCGCCCCGCGGACACAGAGAACTTCTGCGTCCGCGGGGCGCCTGGCTGTGATCGGACCGCGCAGGGACCGCGCAGGGGACGGTTCTCCAGTAAGTGGTAAATAGTGAGTACCCCGCAAATAAAAGGGGCTGTGAAAAAAGAATAGTCCACAAAAAGAAGGACCGCGGTTCATAATGATATGCTACCCCAAAGTAGGTTTATATTTCAGTGTCCTACTTGGGGGTAGCATATCATACCGTGACGGTACCGGAACAAAGCTCCTTTTTTAATGTTTTAACAAAGATTTTCAGATCCCATGCACTTCATTGTCCAAGGTGGGACAAGTATAATTGTCAAATGGAATTTTCTGAAAACTTCAAGTGGGACAGGTTCATTTGTAAAGGGACAACTATAATTGTAAATTGACAGTATTTCCTGGGGGCTCATTTGTTGGAAGCCAGCAGCCTTCATTCTAAAATATAAGTACATGATGACTTGTCATAACCGTTTTTCGTTATTTTCCAAAAATACACGTTAACTTGTAAAAGTACATGTTAACTTGTCAATTCTCAGTATTTCCAATATAGCCTAGAAAGTGATAAATACCTTTTTTTGTTTGATGGATACGACGAAATCAGTAAAGCAAAAATGAATCAGATTTCAATATGTATTCAGCGCTTTTCTCACCGTTATTCTAGAAACAGCTTTATCATTTCTAGTAGACAGATTGATAATATCTATGGCTGGGATGATTATTTGGTGTATTCGTTGTGTTCGCTCGACTTTGAAGATGCTGTTAAGCTTATATGGAATCTGGATTATGCCGTAGATATGAAGAAGAGGTTTATTGATGAATTAAGAAAAGGTATTTATATGAAGTATAAATCAATAGCTTCGGTACCGCTTCTTCTTTCTATTATGTATATGACATATGTAGATAATGCTATGATACCTGAATCATTGGGAGATTTTTATGAGAGAGCATTTGATACAATGATGTATGCACATGATCGTCGTCAAAAGGTTGGCTTTGAAAGGGAATTTGATTCAGGGCTAAAGTATACTAATTTTAAGGATGTTTTTAGAGCGTTTTGTTTTAGATCATATTTTAATGATGAATACTCATTTTCTGAGGATTCACTTATTATCAATATTCGTTGGGTGAAGGAAGCAGCAAAAACTACTTTTGATGCAAAAGCATATAAAGATGATTTAGTGAACATTACATGCATGATTATCAAAGATGGACCGGAATATGTTTTTATCCATCGTTCTTTTCAAGAATACTTTGCTGCCAATTTCGTTTCAAAAATGCTAGAATACGAACAGAGAGAGTTTTGTTTAGAGTTTATTAATTCAATTGATATAGAGCCTTTAAATGAAGCTTCTTCATTTAGTGTGCTCGGTAGGGTAACTAATAAGGCAATTGATTTTTTAAACATGTTATATCAGATTGATCCGAAAACACTTGAATATGTTGTTTTGAAGCCACTATTTGAAAAAATCTACAAAGTATTTATAGAATGTGAAATGGATTTAATTGAAACGGCATTCCTTGTAAAGCCGGATACCAGCCGCAAAGAACAGGCGGCAAAAGGTGAAAAGCTGGATTGGAAAGGCGTCGCGATCTCCCTGTTCTTCGGTCTTACCATAGGTTTCGGCACCGGTTTTGTGGGAACGGGCGGCGGCATGATGATGCTGGTGGTATTTACCGTTTTTCTTGGGATGGAACTCAAAACGGCTGTAGGGACAAGCACCTTTATCATGACTTTCACGGCGCTGATCGCTTCTGTCAGCCATATTCTGATCCATCCTGCGATCCTGCTTGAGAAGTGGGATGTTATGCTCTTGTGTATCGCGGTTGCCACAACGGCTTCCCTTGTATCAGCCCGATTTGCCAACAGGGTGAGCAACCGGACTGTGGGTCTTGTGACAGGAGCAGTCCTGACTCTTCTGGGCGGCTCCATGCTGCTATTGAACTTCTGGCCGCAGATCTCCGCTTTTCCGCTGGCAGTACAGACTTTACAGGGATTGTGCAATCTGATTCTTTATATCATTCCCTGTGTAATGATTCTGCTCTTAATCCGGTTCTTAACCAATGTACCGTCTTTTGTATTCCGAAAACTTCTCCACATCGTTGCCTTCACATGTTTCACGGTAATGATGCTGGCGGCAAAAAGCTGGCAGTCGGCAGCATTGACTTCTGTGATCATAGCAGTTGTGGTCTATCCGCTGTTGTCGCTTTTTGAGAACGAGAAATGGTATGGCAGACTATTCGTGCAGAAATCGACGGGAGAAATAAAGCGGAGTCTCCTTATGCTGTTTTTCATGTTTGCGGCAGTGATCACAGTATCATGGGGGCTGTTCAATAACAAACATGCTGCGGCCGCCGCAATTCTGATGTGGGGTGTCGGTGATGCAACAGCAGCGTTGGTAGGAATCCCTTTTGGAAAGCATAAAGTGACAATAAAGACTGTGAACGGGAAAAAATCGTGGGAAGGCTCGTGTGCGATGCTTCTCGTTTCGGCCTTTACAGGGATTTTCTTCTTATGGCTGTATGGCGGATACCCGGCAGAGGTTTCTGGAATCTGTGCACTGACAATGGCTGTCGCAGGAACGATTGTTGAGCTGTTTTCCCCCAGTGAGTGGGATACGGTCACGGTGCCGGTTACAATGCTGGCTATTGCACTTATCATGTTGACAAAAAATTAAGTATAAAGAACTGCCTGCATCATAGGAAAGGAGGAATGACTTTATGGAGTACATCAGAGTTACAAAGGAGAATCTGGAGAAGGAACACATCTGCTGCGCTATTTCAAACAACAAGGATGTGCAGGTCTCCTCAAAGAAGGCGTGGCTTGCCGACAGATTTGAGGAAGGACTTGTTTTTCTGAAGAGTGTGGAGCGGGGCAAGTGTTTTATCGAGTATATCCCGGCGGAGAACGCCTGGGTTCCGATCGATGCGGAAGGGTATATGTACATCGACTGCCTGTGGGTGTCCGGCTCTTTCAAGGGACACGGATATTCTTCCGATCTGCTGAATGCCTGCATCGAGGACAGCAGGGAAAAGGGACGGAAAGGCCTGTGTATTCTGGCCGCGGCGAAGAAGAAACCCTTCCTGGCGGATCCCAAGTTCCTCAAATACAAGGGATTTGCTGTTTGTGACGAGGCGGATAACGGGATACAGCTGTGGTATCTGTCTTTTGACAATGACGCAGACAAACCGCAGTTCAAGGAATGCGCGAAGCACCCGCATATAGATGAAAAAGGGTATGTTTTGTACTACACCAGCCAGTGCCCGTTTAATGCTAAATACGTGCCGATTCTGGATAAGACCGCGAAGGAGAACGATATACCGTTTAAGGCGATCCATATTGAGAGCAGGGAAGATGCGCAGAGTGCTCCGACACCGATCACGAATTACGCTCTGTTCCATGACGGAGAATATGTCACGAATGAGCAGATGAACGATAAAAAGTTCATGAAGCTGGTCAACGGTTGACTAAATGCTACAAAAATGTTAAATTTGTGTATCGTTGTAGTTAGGTTATCTTTACACGAAGCAGCGTGATGCTTCGCTGACCAGAATCTTATTTGGAGGCTAAATGCGCAAGACCGGAATTATAGGAATTATGCTGATAGGTTTTTTGACAGCAGTAAGACCTGTTAATGCTGCTGCGGCAGAGAATCTGCCAGCGGAGACCATTGTTGATATCGCTATTGATACAGAAGGGGAATCAGTTCCCGGCGAAAGCAAAGAAGAGACAGAATCCCCGGAAGTATCTGACGATCTGTCGGAGGAGCCTTCCTCCAATCCGGAAGAAAATATCGGTTCTGCTGCAGAATCCGTAACAGTTGCAGCCGATGATCATAATGAGGTTGATGCAGAGACTGACGGAGATACTCAGGCAGTAAATGATCCTGAGACCGAAAACATTTCTGAGAATACTAATGATGTCCAGACCGGGAACGATCCTGAGAACAATAGCGATGCTCAGACCGCAGACGGCGCTGAGAACGTTGATGTGTCCGAACCAATCGTAGATTCCTATACAGAAAGTGATCCCGTAACCGAAGGGACTCTTGCCGCACAAGCCGGTATGAACCTGACGGAAAAGACAGAGGACCGGATCCACTTTATTGCTCTTAACGGTAACAAGTATTCAAGTGATTCAATCCTCATCGAGAGCAACGGTTTATACGGACTGATCGATTCTTCAAATCCTTCCGAAGCGGTTGTGGAAAACCTTTATCCTTCCAATACGGATCCCGGCGCAAACGGACAGACAGTCGTTCAGTATTTGAAAGATATCATTAAGATCGACCATCTTAAATTTGTGCTGGGCACACACAGCCATAGCGATCATATCGGAGGAATGCCCGATATTGCAGCTTCAGGAATGGTAGACAGTAATACCGTTTATATTTATAAAGAATACGAATTAGAAGGCCAAAGAGAATGGCACAATGACTACTACCTCGACCTTGCAAAGGAGGCGATGAAAGCTCAGGGAGCCGTTCTTTTAAACCTTCTGAGCCCTGACGGAGATGCTATGCGGATGCTCGGCGCGGAAGAGGTGCATGACAGTACCGACAGCGTTGGGGATCATATCCGCTTTACGATGGGGGATTTCCTGATCAAGCTGTTTAATATCCACAATGAGTCCACTGAAAATGAAAATTTGAACAGTATCGTAACAACGGTGCAGAAGGACGACAAGCGCGCCGTTCTCATGGCGGATATTGAGATGAGTGAGCACCTTGAATCCCGCGTTACGAATGTGATCGTACACGATGACGGATTTAGCGGCGTCGACGTATTTAAAGTCGGTCATCATGGCGGCTGTTCCAGTACTAATCTAAGTACGATCAAGGCATTTAATCCGGAATACTCCGTTGTGACCACCCGCGATTCACAGCCTGAACCTTTCAACCATACTTTTTATAATTATTATATAGAACAGGCTGGAAACAGTATTTACAGAACATCGGAAAATCTTGCAGGTATCATTGCAGATTTCGGTGCAGGCAAGATCTCCATGCTCAAGGTTGCCGAAGACGGTACCGAGGAAGATGCTTTTGCCTGGAAAGCGACGATCACGGACGGCTGGCACGCATGGTATCCGACTGAAGACAACTTTATATATACAGGCATCAGATGGACCTATATTCAGTCAGGATCTGCCCTTAAAGGCTGGTTCACGGTTGATGGACGCAAGTATTATTCAGACAACGATGGTGTCACTCTGTACGGTCTGAGGAATATTGACGGTGCCACGTATGCTTTTGGAAAGAATGGAGCCATACTTACCGGATGGCAGATAATAAATGGCAAATGGCATTATTTTAAGGAAGACGGCAAAGCTTTAAACGGATGGCTGAAATACAACGGAAAGTGGTTTTATTTTAAGGGCAACAGCGATGGCGAAATGTGTGTCGGGTGGCTGACCTATAATGGCAAGAGGTATTATTTTACGAATAGCGGGATGATCACCGGCTGGAAGAAAATAGACAACAAATGGTACCTCTTTGGAAATGGCGGAGCTATGCTTACGGGCTGGCAGCGAGTCGGCAGCAGCTGGTATTATCTGGACGAAAGCGGAGTCATGCTCACCGGTATGCAGCAAGTCGGCAGTAAAACATACTTTTTCTCGTCAAGCGGAGCCATGGTCACCGGCTGGCAAAAAAAAGATAATAAATGGTACCTCTTTGGAAACGGCGGAGCTATGCTTACGGGCTGGCAGCAAGTCGGCAGCAACTGGTATTATCTGGACGAAAGCGAAGCCATGCTCACCGGGTTGAAGAAGATTGGCGGCAAAACATACTATTTCTCCGCGGGTGGAGTTATGCTCACCGGCTGGCAGCGAGCGGACGGCAAGTGGCACTATTTTGGAAACAGCGGAGCTATGCTTACGGGCTGGCAGCGCATCGGAGGCAGCTGGTATTATCTGGACGAAAGCGGAGTTATGCTCACGGGATGGCAGAAGATTGCCGGCAAATGGTATTATTTCAACAGCAACGGCATCATGGCGGCAAACACATGGGTTGAAGTATATTATCTGACAGCGAGCGGCCAGATGGCAGTTAATCAGCAGATCGGTGACTATTATGTCGGCGCAGACGGAAAGAGGGTCACCCTCACAAATACAGCGCAATAGTCAATTGACATGACGAAATTGCGGTAAAATCTTAATATAGTGTTGTTTATAGAAAAACGGTGCCGGAACAGATAGTTCCGACACCGCTTTTTCAGGTTATCAGGCCTTATGCTTAACTATTGAATACTGGCGGTAGCGGTATAGCCTTTTATCCACTTTCCGTCAGCTCCGACATAATACTTGCCGATCCACTCATTTACAGCCATCTCTCCGTTTGACTTCAGGTAATAATTGCCTACCCATTTGTCTGAAGCCATTGCTCCATTACTTTCCAGATAGTACCATTTATTGCCATATTTATACCAGCCGGTCTGCATGACACCGCCGCCGCTAAAGAAGTAAACCTTGCCATTGTAAGGCTGTCTGCCTGTGAGCATGGCGCCGTCACTGCCGAGCAGATACCACTTGCCGCCGACTGTGATCCAACCGGTCTGCATAGCCCCCTTACTGTCAAGGAAGTACCACTTGCCATTAGAGGAAGTCCAACTGGTCTGCATGACGCCGCTGCCGCTAAAGAAATAAACCTTGCCCTTGTAAGGCTGCCAGCCTGTGAGCATGGCGCCGTCACTGCCGAGCAGATACCATTTGCCGCCGGCCGTGATCCAGCCGGTCTGCATAGCCCCCTTACTGTCAAGGAAGTACCACCTTCCATTAGAGGAAACCCAACCGGTCTGCATGACACCGCCGCTGCTAAAGAAATAAACCTTGTTGTTGTAAGGCTGCCAGCCGGTGAGCATTTCACCGTTGCTGCTGAACAGAAACCATTTCCCGCTGATCGTGATCCAGCCGGTCTGCATGACACCGCTGCTGCTCAGGAAATACCATTTATCGCCATATTTATACCAGCCGGTCTGCATGACACCGCCGTCATTAAAGAAATAAGTTCTGCCGCCGGAGACCTGTCTTCCCTTCAGCATGGCACCGTCACTGCCGAGCAGATACCATTTGCCGCCATCCTGGATCCAGCCGGTCTGCATGACGCCGCCTCTGCCCATGAAATACCAGTTACTGCCATATTTATACCAGCCGGTCTGCATGACGCCGTTGTCATTAAAGAAATATGTCTTGCCGCTGACTATCTGCCTGCCCGTAAGCATGGCACCGTCACTGCCGAGCAGATACCACTTGCCGCCAACATTGATCCAACCGGTCTGCATGACGCCGCTGCTGTTCATATAATACCATTTTCCGTCATCCTGGACCCAGCCGGTCTGCATGGCTCCGCCTTTACTGAGGAAATACCACTTGTCTTTTGAGTTGATCCAACCGGACATCGGGTTGTAATTATCATCAGTGAGATACCATTTGGCACCATCCTTGAACCAGCCCTTTAAAGGAGATCCGGACCTGAAATAAATCCATTTAAGACCGGTGCGGTTATAACTGTCCTCATTGGGATACCACGCTCTCCATCCGTCACTGATCACCGCTTTCCAGGCTACAGCTGTTGTTGATGCGTTCTTAGCAGCTCTCCGCATGGTGACTCCCTGATCTCCGAATTCGGCGATGACCGCGGGACCGTTTTCTGATGTCCGATATACTTTTCCGCCGGCTTTTTCGACAAAAACATTGAAAAGGGTGTAACTGTCGGGAGTTTTAGACAGGCTGTTAGTGGTAACAACGCAGTTCGCCGGCTTAAGAGCATTGATGGTATCATAAGAGTTGCTGGTGGAAAAACCATGGTGTCCGGCTTTATAGACATCTGCCCTGAAAGTTACATCATTGCGGATGATCGCATTCACCGTACGGGATTCCATGTACTCGTCCATTTCCATGTCACCCATCAGAATTGCGCCTGAGCTGCCCTTTTGCACAGTAGTTACGATACTGTTAAGGTTTTCATTTACAGTAGATGCTACATGCAGATTAAACAGCCTTATCAGGAAATCGCCAAACGAGAATTCAAGATGATCGCCCACATCTTCTTTCTTCGCGACATTTTTCTGCACAGCACCCAGGGCTTTCAAGGCGCTCTGGCTCGGAGCAAGGACGTTCAAAAGAGTGGCTCCCTTGGCACTCATTGCCTCTACCGCAAGATCGGCGTAATAGTCATTGTGAAAGTCCTCTTGTCCCGTAACGGCTGAATAGTCTTTGTAAATATAAACAGTTTTGTTGTTTACCAGTCCTGACTTCGCAATATCAGGCATTCCGCCAATATGATCGGAATGGCTGTGGGTAGCCAGAACAAATTCTAAGTGAGAGATATCCAAATCGGTCAGATACCTGACAACGGTCTCACCGTTTGCCGCTGCGTCTAAATACCCTCGTGTAAAGGCAAGATTCGGGTCGTCGGATGCGGTAGAAGGATTCGATGAATCGATCAGACCGTACTTGCCATTACTCTCTATAAGGATTGCATCGCTGGCGCTATATACTCCGTTAAGAGTGATAAAGTGAATTCTATCTAAAGTCTTTTCTCCGGCTATACTCGCGGCAGCCTTTGACGAGACAGAAAATACTGCATTTTCCGCGGCCGCGGTGATGGAAGCCGGCTCATCTGAAACAGGAACCGGCTCTGAAGAGACCGCTTCGCCGACGACCTCTGCAGCGGATGCATCCGATATAGGAGTATCTTCACTCAGTGCAGAGTTGTCTATCTGATCTGCATTTTCGATAGAAGCTGCGTCATCCTTGAGTTCTGCATTTTCGACAGAAGCTGTTTCGTCCGTAAGCTCTGTGTTTACAACAGGAGCCGCGTCATTTTTCTGCTCGACATCTCCGACTGGCGCTGTGTCATCTTTCTGCCCTGGATCATCGACGAGCGCCGGGGCTGCAGCAGAATCTGCAGTAAGCTCAGTCCCGTCTTCCTGAACCTGAACTTCCGACGCTGATTCCTGCGTCCCGGCATCTGCCGCCGTTTCTGAAACGATTCCTGATGAGGCAGTTTCTTCCACAGTACTGTCGTAATTCGACGTTTCCTCCGATTCAAGTGTCGCTTCAGTAACAAGAGGCGCCGGTACTTCCACAGCAGCCCGGACGGGTATTGCGGTTGCCAATGAACATATTAATAATATTCCTAATAAGCAGGGTTTTTTCATAAAATAGTCTCCGTAATTTGGGTGTACTGTGGCTGTCTAGTTTACCACAAAATGAAGAAAAAGGCTAGCAGTAAACTCTCCGACATCGTCAACAGTGTTACTCGCATAATCCTGTAACAAAGCAAAAGGATACGTTATAATAGAATAAGAGGGTGTGTTCCTCAGGAGTGCAAGGAGAAGATGTGAATTAACAAGGAGGATTCAAGATGGAGAACAGAGTCATCACGATCAGCCGTGAATACGGCAGCGGCGGACGCATGGTAGGGAGAAAGCTTGCTGAGAAACTGGGAATCCATTGTTATGACGCGGATCTGATCCAGCGGATCGTTGACAAGAGCGGATATTCCGCTGATTACGTCAAGGAAGAAGGAGAATCCGCGGCAGGAGGCGTCTTTTCCACGTTTCTGGCGGACCGGACAAGGGGGCTGACGACCCAGGATAATCTCTGGAATGTCCAGTGCCAGGTCATCGCGGAACTGGCAGACAAGGAATCCTGCGTGATCGTCGGACGCTGCGCGGACTACATCCTGAGGGCAAGGGCTGACTGCCTTACCGTTTTCATTCACGCGGACAAGGAAATACGCGATGAGAGAATTGCCAAAGAGTACGGTGTGCCCGAAGATTCTGTGGTGAGGCGCCGCAAAGAAAAGGATAAGCGCAGGGCGGCTTACTATCAGTTCTACACGGATATGAAGTGGGGTGATGCAAGAAATTATCATATCTGCCTGGACAGCGGGGAACTGGGGATCGATAAGTGCGTCGATATTTTGGCACAGTTGTATTGATCTGCCCGTGGTCAGCGAAGGCGTGAGACCAGGCGCCTTGCCGCATAATTAAATATTCAGTAATCAGCAAGTCTCTCCCGGTAACGGGAGAGACTTTTTTGGCGGATCAGCCGGGCGCGCTGCAGCGGCAAATGCAATCCATAGATAAAATCCTTTAAACTCGTTTGAGAATACGGTATGGTATTACTAAAGCAAAACAAACGATATATTGGAGAAAACATGACGGTACAAAAGAAAATAATGATTAGCAATATCGTGGCGACCATGATAACCGCCCTGATAATCCTTGCGCTCTGTATAGCATATGTACACTTTCACAGCGAGACGCTTCCGGATGAGGCCCACGGGTCGCCGAGGGTTATCAGCAGACTGACAAAGTTTATGAACATCCTTTATACCTATGAGTCGGAGATCTCCGACATGAACTGGGAGACTATCCTGTCTGAGGATGAGGCGGAGGTCCTGCTGCAGCCGGAAATGGAGAGAATAGAGGAACTGCAGAATCTCGGATATCATATTCAGGTAGAGTCTCCTGACAGAGTCTCTTTTTCGAATATGGACCCGTCGGATCGGGCAATGATGGTGAAGCTCGGGGATGTTCCGGAGAAAGCGTGCCATATGACTCATAATAGTATTGTTGTGCGGGACAGGATCCTCTTTGACCAAAAAGAATGGTATGTGACAGCTGTTTACAATGAAGACCGGGTGGACCAGGGGGTTCAGAGCTCTGTGACGCCGATGTACATGGTGCCTCGGGGTATAGGCATCAGTTTTTTCCTGATCACACTGGTCTGCGTCGCGGCGGTGTCGAATATTTACTCCCGGCAGATCTCAAAAATGGTCCTTGGAAGGCTGGAAAGACTGAAAACAAGCGCCGCTATGGTGGCGGAAGGCAACCTGGACTATACCATTTCATACAACGAGCGGGATGAATATGGAGAGGTATTCGAAGAATTTGACCGCATGCGCAGGCAGCTTAAGGAAGCGCGGGCCAGGCAGGAACAGTATGAGCATCAGCGGCGGGTAATATTGCGCGGGATCACGCATGATCTGCGCTCCCCGCTTACATCCATAAAGGGATACGCGATGGGCATCAAGGACGGGATCGCGAATACACAGGAAAAGAAAACCAGGTATTGCGACGCTATTTTGACCCGGGCGGATGATCTGGAAAGACTGACCGGAAGTCTGTCGATCCTTGTTAAAATGGATACCGGAGGCAGATTTCTGCATCTTGAAACAGTTAATCTGGATGAATATATTAAACAATTTCTCACAGAGAAGGAGGCCTGGCTCGCGGACAGGAAGGTGGCTGTCAGTTATAAGACGCAGGCACCGGAAGCGGAGGCATCTCTGGATATCCGGGAAATGCAGAGAGTTTTCATGAACCTTCTGGAAAACACCGTGCGATACCGGACGGCGGAAAGCTCGAAAGCAGAGATTGAGGTCCGTCAAAATACTGAAAGTGTGGAGATCAAATTCACAGACGACGGACCCGGGGTCAGCCGCAGACACCTTGAGCACCTCTTCGATCCATTCTACAGAGCGGATAAGTCGAGAACGACGCCGGAGAGGGGCAGCGGAGTCGGGCTTGCTATTGTGGAGGGGATCATAGAAGGGCAGGGAGGACACGTAAGAGCGTCGTCTGAAAATGGACTGTGCATCACGATGACACTGCCGGCAGTAAAGGGGGAGAATAAGGATGCAGAAGATACTGATCGTTGAAGATGACCTTCTGGCCGCAGAACTGGAAAGGGATTATCTGGAGGATTCCGGTTACGAGGTGGAACTGTGCAGTAATGGAGAAGAAGGGTATAGAAAAGCGATGAGCGGGAGATATAACCTGCTTCTGCTCGACATCATGCTTCCCGGAATGAGCGGGTTTGAGATCTGTCGGAGAATCCGGAGAATACAGCATATACCTATTATCATGGTGACGGCCAAGACAGAGGATGTGGATATGATCCGGGGGCTCGGTCTTGGCGCGGACGACTATATTATGAAACCTTTTAATCCCGCTGAGCTGGTTGCCCGAGTCAAAGCGCATATCCGCATCCATGAGCTCCTGTTAGAGGAATCCGGCGCGGAGGAGCAGGAGATCCGGCACAGGGACCTTGTGATTTTTGTACCATCCCGCAGAGTCACCGTGCGGGGAGAAGAGGTGAGTCTCAAGAACCGGGAATTCGAGCTTTTGTATTTCCTTGCTGCCCACCAGGGGAAGGTGTTTTCCAAGGATACTCTGCTGCAGCGTATTTGGGGGCAGGAACCGTCGGGAGACACCGCTACGGTCATGGTCCATATAGGAAGGATCCGGGAGAAGATCGAGGAAAACCCCCAGAAGCCGGAATATGTACTTACCGTCTGGGGAGCCGGTTACAAATTTGTCGACAAATCGTAAGCGAAGCAAAATGTTGCAAGACTATTAGTAAAGAGGTTATTTTCAACAGGGAGAAAGATGATTATGAAAAAAGGCAGAGGGATCTCACTGCTTTCATCAGCAGTCGGTTTGCTGCTTGCTGCCGGGGTCATGACATTGTTTTCTGCATGCGGGCCCAAAGCTGACGGAACGTTGATGAATTGCCATAATGCACAGATCGGTGCCGCGCTGTGCGGGATATGTCTGGCCGTTCTTTTTGCGATCGCGGCCTTTGCAAAAAACAAGGCGGTCGTGCTGGTCTGCGACGCAGCTGCGCTGGCGCTTTCTGTCGTCACATTTATGATTCCGGGCGTACTTGTGCATATATGTCTTCTGAGCAATATGCACTGTCAAGTCAGGCTTAAGCCTTTTACAAGAGGTTCGGCGATCCTCATAGCGGTATTTGCCCTGGCGGATATTCTCAGGATCATTAAGGAGAAGAGAGAGAGCAGATCCTGACTATTTTTTGCTGTCCCTTTGCAGCAGAAGGATGTCTTCTTTCCTATATTTTCGCATGTAATTGACCACATATCCGCTGAAGAGCATTCTGGCGCGGAAGTCCGGGTCCTCGAGATCGCGGTCTATGATCTCCTCGATCTTTTTGATCTTGTACAGCAGTGTGTTTCTGTGCATGAACAGAGCTTCCGCAGCTTTGGTCGTGTTCCGCTCATACCTTAGGAAAGTCAGCAGAATATCCGCCATGTTCGTATTATATTTCTGGTCGTACATGATGAGCGCGATCATCTCGTTGTTGCACAAATGGGCGAGATTCCGGCTGCTGAGGTGCTTGATCTCCGAGTCGGCTGCCAGTTCAACGATCTGGTACATCGCGAAATCTTCATAATAATAAATCCTTCTCTTTGGATCGAGCCGGCTGCCGATCCGAAGAGCGCCGTGAACCTGATGATACATCGGGGGCAGGGACATGATAAACTCCGACGCATTTCCCATGCAGGAAAAGCCGTTGTACTGCTCCAGGAGATTCATGAGGTATTTCTCATTGAATTTGACGCGGCTCTTGCGCTGCCTCTTCTGGATGATGAGAAGGATATCTCCGTTATAAGTAGTGATATTGCTGTAAGGGAAAATATACTGCAGCTGCGAGATCACGTAATTCCAGGGAATCGAGCTGCGGCTGCCTGTCTGGTCGAAGGAGACGATCATGAGGTGAAAATAGCGGTGGGCGATGAGCTTCACCTGTTTCATGCGCTGATCCAGTTCATTTTGGTTAACGATCCTACCCTCCATGATGTCGGCCACGAGACTTCCCAGTTCCGCGTTGCTGGCGTAATCCACACTCTGCTTGCTGAAACCTCGGAGTCGGCGTTCCCGCGGATGTAGCCAAGGTCATCGCGGAAGAGGGCCTGATCGAGTATGTGACAATGAGCACGGAGAGCGGCATGGTCGGAGGAGTTCCTTCGGCGCTGCCCAATTTCGGAAGCGCCTATAACCCGGAGAGCATCATTACACCCCATGAGATGTTCGACCTGATCGACGGAGGCGGACTTGACGCCACCTGCCTGGGAATCGGTGAGATCGATGAGGACGGAAACAATAACGTGAGCCGGATGGGGAAACGCAGGATCGGCCCCGGCGGCTTTATCGACATCACGTCCAAGACGCCCAAGGTTATTTTTGCCGGCACACTGACCGGCAAAGCCGAGGTTCGTACGGGCGACGGAAAGATGACGGTAGTGAAGGAAGGTACTTTCCACAAGTTTGTAAAGAAGGTGGGACAGATCACCTTTGCCGGACAGTATGCTCCCGAGTCCCAGGAAGTCCTGTATGTGACGGAGCGAGCCGTGTTCAAGCTGATCGACCACAAAGTGACCTTGATCGAGATCGCACCCGGGATTGACCTGCAGACAGAAGTTTTGGACCAGATGGACTTTGTTCCCGCCATAGCACCGGATCTCAAAATCATGGATGAGGGGATTTTCCGCGAGAAGTGGGGCGAGCTCGGAAAATATATGTAAGAAGGCGAGGGGCGGATTTACTTGTCTGCCGTTGTGCACCCGAAAGTGAGATAGAGAATAGTTTTGGCAGAGCATGTGTTTTGCCAAAACTATTTTTTATTCTGCTTTAACGTGCTAAAATGTCGGGCAGGAATACTATGATTAATTAATCAATTTAAATGGCTTTGGCGCCTTTGAAAAAGGAGAGATTTTTATGTTTCGAAAAATGCTTCGTTTTAAACAACAGATCCCCGAGGCGGAATGTATTGAGATCCTCAAAGAAGAGCCGCGCGGTGTGCTGTCAGTGCTCGGAGACGACGATTATCCCTATGGTATGCCGATCAATCACTTTTATTGTGAAGAGGACGGAAAGCTCTATTTTCACACCGGGATGAAGGGACACAGGACCGACGCGATCAGGCGCCACGACAAGGTGTCTTTCTGCGTCTATGACAGCGGATACCGACGGGAAGGCGAGTGGGCGCTGAATATCCGCAGCGTGATCGTGTTCGGGCGCGTCGAGATTATAGAGGACCGGGACAAAATATACGAGATCGCAAGGAAACTCAGCCATAAATTTCCATGCGACGAGGAGTATATAGAAAGGGAGATCCGCAGTGCGGGTCCCAGAACTTTTATGTTCGCTCTGGTGCCGGAGCATATGACCGGGAAACTGGTGAATGAAGCCTGAGCAGGGTTTTTTGTACTTTTCGTAATGATGTCCGGAAGTATCCGTGTTTTTAAACAGAGGCGCACTTTGTTTTACGGTTTTCTGCGTGTATAATAGCAGAGTGACCCCCGGGCAGCGGAAGACTTTAAGGCCCGGAAAGCGCAGCACAAAGATGAGGACGGAATGAAAAACAGATATATACAGGCAGCCATTGTTCTGGGTGCGGCAGCAGGACTTCTGATCCTGTTGTTCTTTGCCGTAAAGACAAAGAAGCTCCGGATCAACAGATGGATCGTCTCGGACAGGGACGTCATCGGCGTGGATATATCCGAGTATCAGGCGGACGTGGATATGCCCGTACTGATGGAACAGGGTATTGATTTTATTTATATAAAGGCCACGGAAGGCAGCGGACACGTGGACAGCAGGTTTGCCGAAAACTGGGAAAACGCGCAGGAATGCGGACTTCCCGCGGGAGCTTACCACTTTTTCTCTTTTGACAGTCCGGGACAGATGCAGGCGGACAACTACATCAAAACAGTGGGAGATCTGGAGGGCAAACTGATCCCGGCGGTTGATGTGGAGTATTACGGCGACAAAAAGGAGAATCCCCCTGCGAAGGAGGATGTGGTCCGGGAACTCGGCGCATTTTTGGACGCGCTTGAGAAGGAATATCATGTGAGACCGCTGATCTACTGTTCGGGGGATGTATATGAGAAATACATCCTGAAGGATTTTGGCGAGTATCCCAGATGGGTGAGAAGCATTTACTACCCGGTCACCTTCGAGGCGGGAGGAAACTGGGTTGTCTGGCAGTACTGCGATACAGCAGAGCTGGAGGGATATGTGGGCGGCGAACGCTGCATTGACCTCAATGTCCTGAACCGGGGAAGGAGTCTTGAGGACCTTACGACCGGACGGCAGCAGTGATAAAAAACAGTATTAGGAGGACCGGGAAAATGGTTTACGGCAATATCCTTGAGGCGATCGGGAACACACCAATGATCAGGCTTAACAGGATGCCTGAGGAGGGCAGTGCGCAGGTGCTGGTCAAGATGGAGGCCCTGAACGTGGGCGGATCCATTAAGACAAGGACAGCTATGAATATGATCGAGCAGGCGGAAAGAGACGGCCTGATCGGAAAGGATACGATCATCGTAGAGCCCACGAGCGGCAACCAGGGCATCGGACTTGCTCTTGTAGGCGCAGTTAAAGGATACAGGACGATCATTATCATGCCCGATTCTGTCAGCGAGGAGCGCAGGAAGCTGGTGCGGCAGTACGGGGCGGAAGTGGTCCTGATCCATGACGCGGGTGACATCGGGGCATGTATTGACGAGTGTCTCAGGACGGCACTGCGGATGAGGGATGAAGATCCCAGGGTTTTCGTTCCGCAGCAGTTTGAAAACCCGAACAATACGCTGACCCACAAGAAGTACACCGCACTGGAGATCATGGCTCAGGTGGCAGGTCCGATCGACGGTTTCTGCTCCGGAATCGGCACCGGAGGAACGATCACGGGAATCGGAGAGGTGCTGCGGGCTCAGTATCCCGATATCGAGATCTGGGCGGTCGAGCCCGAGAATGCGGCGATCCTGGCAGGAGGCACTGTGGGGACGCATATGCAGATGGGAATCGGTGACGGGATCATTCCCGACATCCTCAACACAGAGATCTATGACAATATTTATATAGTGACGGACGAGGAAGCCCTTGAGACTTCCAAGCGCCTTGCGAGGGAAGAGGGCCTCATGGTCGGGATCTCTGCGGGGACCAACGTCGCGGCAGCACTCAAACTGGCGAAGAAACTGGGAAAAGGCAAGACCGTGGTCACGGTCCTGCCGGACACCGCAGAGCGCTACTTTTCCACGCCCCTGTTCGCCGAGTGAGCATATTTGCTGGAAACTATGATATACTTGTGACGGAATATCATTGAATAAAACTCCGTTTTCAGTGATCTGAAAGAGAAATCCTTTCCTTAATAAGTGTGTTGGCAGGGAGGTAAGAGAAATGGCAGATAACAGACCGCGCGGCAGGAAAAGAAATGTGACTGAAGGGGGTTCCGGCGTTAACCTCCGAGGTGACGGACTAGGAACCGGTCCTGTTGGATCAGGTACTTCCGGAAGGGGAAGTTCGGGTTCGGGACAGAGAAACGGCAGGGGGATGGGCGGACTTCCGCTGATCGTCCTGATCATCATTGCGCTGCTGGGCGGCGGCGGCTCTCTCGGAGGGCTGCTTGGAGGCGGCAGCAGCGGAGGCGGCAGCTATACTTCGACCGGAAATAACTGGAACGTCGATGAGAACTATACCTCCAGTTCCGGGGACAGCAATTTCAACTTCTATAACAGCTCTTACGGCGGAAACGGCTCCCTCTCCACCGGGTGGTCCGGTGAGAACGCGTCTCAGACCCAGCTTGACACGGAAGTGGCGTCCGGATCAAGAGAGAAATTCACGAAGATCAAGGGCGGCGGCAATGATACCGTTACGATTATGGTCTATCTGTGCGGCACGGATCTGGAATCCAGAAGCGGAATGGGAACTTCTGACCTGCAGGAGATGGCGGCAGCAAACCTTGGGAACAAGGTCAATCTTCTTGTCTACACCGGCGGCTGCAGCAGCTGGCGCAACAATATTGTCAGCAGCAGGGTGAACCAGGTCTATCAGGTTATGGAAGGCGGCGTGAAGTGCCTTATCAAGGACGCGGGCACGGCATCCATGACAAACCCGGACAACCTCGCCAGTTACATTCAGTGGTCCGCGAAGAATTTCCCTGCAGACCGCTATGAGCTGATCCTGTGGGATCACGGCAGCGGCTCTGTCAGCGGCTACGGCTACGACGAGAAGAATAAGAGCAGCGGCTCCATGAGTCTGTCCGGCATCAAGAGCGCTCTGGAAAAGGGCGGAGTCAAATTCGATTTTGTCGGATTCGACGCATGCCTGATGGCGACGACGGAAACTGCGCTGATGCTGAGCAATTACGCGGACTACATGGTCGCGTCGGAAGAGACGGAACCCGGCGTGGGCTGGTTCTACACAGATTGGCTCAATGCGCTCGGGAAGAACACATCGATCCCGACAGTGCAGCTCGGTCAAAAGATCGTCGATTCCTTCGTGGAGACCTGCGGAGTAAAGTGCCGCGGCCAGAAGACGACCCTTTCGCTGGTGGATCTGTCGGAACTGTCTAATACGGTACCTTCGCTGCTGGGCAGTTTTTCCAAGGCGATCAGCAATCAGATCTCTGATAAGAACTATCAGCAGATCGCGCAGGCGAGAAACCAGACCAGAGAGTTTGCGGCCAACACAAGGATCGACCAGGTCGACCTGGTGCACCTGGCTCTGAACACCGGGCTCAAAGAGGGCGAAGCGCTCTCGAAAGCGATCCGCGGCGCAGTCAAATACAACCGCACATCCGTAAATATGTCCAATGCGTACGGATTATCCATTTACTTCCCTTACAGAAGCAGCGCCAAGTATGTGGACAGCATGTCCAAAACATACAGCGAGATCGGTATGGACGCCGACTATACTACCTGCATCAGACAGTTCGCGAGCCTTCAGGTGAGCGGCCAGGCTGCCCAGGGCGGATCGGGAAGTGCTTATGACACTCTCTTCGGTGATTACGCCGGAGGCTTCAGCGGAATGGACAGCACCGGAACAAGCGATCTGATCGGTGCACTGCTTACCGGCTTTTTGGGCGGAGATTACAGTTCTGTGTCCGGTATGAGCTCATCCGGTTCATCTTTCCTCTCTGACAGGGCCCTCTCACAGGAGGATACTTTGGAGTATCTGCAGGAAAATCACTTCGACGCGACGCAGCTCGCCTGGGTGACAGAGGACGGCAAGGAGAAGATTAAGCTCTCCGAGCAGCAGTGGGGCATGGTCACGGATCTGGAACTTAACACCTTCTACGATACCGGAAAAGGATATGCTGACATGGGTCTCGACAATGTATATGAATTTGACGAGGCAGGCAGTCTCATTGCGGATGAAGGAAAGTACTGGATGTCGATCAACGGTCAGCCCGTGGCATATTACCACATAGATACGCTGGATGACGGAACAAATTACACTATTACGGGAAGAGTGCCGTGCATGCTTAACGGGCAGAGAAGCAATCTGATCCTCGTCTTTGACAACGAACATGAGAAGGGATATGTGGCCGGCGCGTTTTCGGACTACAGCAAGGACGATGAGATCGATGTCGTTGGCAAGGAGATCACGGAACTTGTGGCAGGAGACGTCATTGAACCTCTCTGCGACCTTTACGATTACAACGGCAACTATAATGACACCTATTATCTGGGGAATCCTCTCGAGATCACAGGTTCCGCGGCGGATCTTACGATCAGCGATACGGCTCTCGGCGATGGAACGTCTCTTGTGACATACAGGTTCACAGATATGTACGGGGCAAATCACTGGACACAGACTATTAAGAGATAAAAAGAAGATGAATAAACAGGTGAAAATGCTTCGATGCCCGAACTGCGGGGCACAGTACGAGGCGGGTCTTCTGCGATGCCCTTACTGCAGGTCGGTCGATGACTACCAGGATGAGACCGAATACCTGGAGGATCTTGATGAACTGAAGGACAAACTGGAGGATTTGCCGGAGGATGTCCTGCGGGAGCACAAGAAGAGAGAGGTTGTCCAAACCGCACGGGATATGAAAAGGGTCCTGACCGTGGTAGGAGCCATAGCCGCAGCTATTCTGCTGATGATCGGAGTTACGACCTTTTTCGATCAGGTCGTGTTCGGAAACAGCGACGCCAAAAGAAGGGAAAGAGAGAGAGAAGAGTATCTGTGGAAACAGGAAAACTATCCCAAACTCGAGGCGCTTTACGAGAGTAAGGATTATGACGGGCTTCTGGAATTCGCGGACCAGACGGATAATTACGGGCTTTATGACTGGGAGCATTATCCGCTGCTGGACGGACTTCGGATCCTGAAGTACATCCCCGGCGAGATCAAAATATTGGAACAACTTGAGGCGGAAGGCCGGACGGATACCAAACAGTACCGGGATAATCTGGCATTTCTGCTTAAAGATGAACTGAACCTTCTGTATTTTGACAAAAGAAATGTTTCGGCGGAGGATGCAGAGATCATTAAGGAATTGTCCGGCGAATATCTTTCTGATCTGGAAACAAGATTTGCGCTTACGCCCGGGGAAAGGGAAGAACTTGAAAAAACAGCTGTCCGGAACAACGGCGAGTTCTATTTGAAGGACTGCGAAGAGTATTTAAAGAACAGGTGAGGAACAGACGATGAAATGCAAATACTGCGGCGGCGATGTAACCCTTCAAGATCACTTCTGCCCGCACTGCGGAAGACCGGTGGATCAGGCGCTCCGGCATCAGAGAGAGATGCGGGAGTATGAGACCGAGTTCGAGGAGACGAAGCAGGAGGCGATCGATAAGATCAGTGTGAGCAGCGCCGGCAGCACAGCGGTGGGAATCCGGCTCGCAATGATCGTTGCGCTTACAATCGCATTTATCTGGATGCTGGTCAGCCTGAACCCGTACGATATCAACGAAAGAAGAGAGAAAAGGCTGGCGAATACAAATTATGACGCCTATGTGGAACAGATCGAGCAATATATCGCGGACAGGGATTTCATGGCGCTGAGCCGGTTTGAAGACAGGCACAATCTCGACTATAATGATAAATACAGAGCGTACAGGGACATCTTTTATGCTGTAGACTACTATGATTATGCGTACCGCGGGATCATTGAAACGGCTTATCTGGCGAAAGATACGCGAAACCTTTATTATGCGGAGAACCTCAGTGAGAATGTAAACCGGTTTTATGAGTATATCCTTACTGATCGCAGCACGTACTCGGACATCGATCCCGAAAAAACGAAAGCGGTCTATAATGACCTGGAACAGGATTTAGCGGTCCTTCTGCAGAAATATCTTCATCTCTCCAAAGAGGATACGGATTCCCTGCGCGGTCTCTCCAAGAGCCGCAGGAAAGTGCTGATCGAGCAGGCTCTGGACGCTCGGGTCGTCGGCATTACGGGAGTCGGCCTCTCTGAGATGAATGCAGTCGAGCTTCCGAAGCTGCAGCCGGCACAGGAGGAGGAAAAATAATGGCCAGATATATAAGCAGAGCAAAAAGCAGACCCAAAAAGTCCAAAGTCATCATTTTCCTGAACATAGTGATCGGCATGCTTGCCGCGTTATGCATATTCATGCTGATCGGGTTCTTCACTACTGACGACTCCCACTATTATAACCGCGGGTTCGATGCGTACTACATATCGGATTATATCCACAAAGGTGATTACGCGCCGCTTTTAATCGACTATTATGACGATTACGGTATTTTGGGCATGGTCGAAGAGGGTTCGGAGGAAGAAGCCGCGCTTGCCGGGTACGCGGATGCCGCGTTCCGCTACAACGCTTATCTGCAGGCAGGTGACAGTGAGATGGCTGCAGTGCAGAAAGCGCGCATGGATGAGGCTGCAAAGAAAGTCGGGATCTATGAGCCGGAGCTGTCCAAGATCGGCATCGCGCTGAACAGAGAGTAAGAATTGCCCGTAAGGGAGCTGTATTGTTTGTCATTTGAGAAGGAATAGTCTACAATATTATTTGTATTTTGGCATTTCATTCAGAGAACGCGAACGAGGCGTAGAGTATGGATTTAAATGATTTATATGGCGCGGGCAGTGATATCATGGATGCGGTCAATGACG